>Ga0315270_10001413_pt1 | contig 12729 bp, 8 predicted proteins | sample C1_bottom_MG_FD_204932 | JGI IMG/M metagenome (GOLD analysis project Ga0315270, IMG submission 204932) | Sediment microbial communities from Yellowstone Lake, YNP, Wyoming, USA - C1_bottom | ecosystem: Environmental > Aquatic > Freshwater > Lake > Sediment | place: USA: Wyoming | collected... | reverse complement strand
AGTGGAAAGGACCCTTCCGGGGCCTCCCGATGCCCCCCAGAGCCTCCCGAATCCACGAGGGCCTTGGGTTCTCTCGCCTGCTTCCGGAATCAGCCCGGCTCCAAAAAGGGGTCAAGCGACAGGCTCCGTGGTGGACGGCATTATCACCCTTCAGGCCCGCGGCGGGATCATCGAGACGGTCAATCCAGCCGCAGAGCGGATGTTCGGCTATGCGGCGAGCGAACTCATCGGCCGGACCATCAGTGTGCTGATACCCGAGCTGGACCGAGACCAACCCTCGGGTTCCCTTGAGTATTTCAGTGCGAGTGATGAGGCCCGTGCCATCGGTCTCGGCCGTGAGGTCCTAGGGCTGCGCAAGGATGGGCAGATCTTCCCTTTGGAAATCGCCGTCAGTGAGATGTGGCTGGGCGGCCAGCGCTATTTCACGGGCATCCTGCGCGACATCAGCACCCGCAAACAGGCGGAAGAAGCCCTGCTGAAGGCTGGGGCCCTGCAGAGCGCCATTTTCAACAGCGCCAATTTCTCGAGCATCGCCACCGATGCAAAGGGCGTCATCCAGATCTTCAATGTCGGTGCCGAGCGCATGCTGGGCTACGCGGCGGGCGATGTGATGAACAAGATCACCCCCGCCGACATCTCCGACCCACAGGAAGTGATCGCTCGCGCCAAGGCCCTGAGTCTAGAACTGGAAACCACGATCACGCCAGGCTTCGAAGCCCTGGTGTTCAAGGCCTCGCGTGGCATCGAGGACATCTATGAGCTGACCTACATCCGGAAGGATGGCAGCCGCTTCCCCGCGCTGGTCTCTGTCACGGCGCTGCGCGATCCGCAGGACGCCATCATCGGATACCTGTTGATCGGCACCGACAACACGGCGCGCAAGCGGGTCGAGGAGGAGCGCGCCCTGCTCGACCAGGCCCTCCAGGACAAGAACGCGGAACTGATGAGCGCCAAGATCGTCGCCGAAAAGGCCAACCTCGCGAAATCCGAGTTTCTCTCCAGCATGAGCCATGAACTCCGCTCGCCCCTCAATGCGATCCTGGGCTTCGCCCAGCTGATGGATTCCGAATCCCCGCCCCCAACATTGCCCCAGAAAGCGAGCATCGATCAGATCCTGCACGCGGGGTGGTACCTGCTGGAGCTGATCAATGAGATCCTCGATCTGGCGGTGATCGAGTCCGGGAAACTGTCGTTCTCTGAGGAACCTGTATCTCTGGCGGATGTCATGCTCGATTGCCAGGCCATGATCGAACCCCAGGGCGTGAAGCGGGGCCTCACCATGACCTTCCCACGGTTCGATATTCCCGCCTTCGTGCGGGCTGATCGGATCCGATTGAAGCAGGTCCTCATCAACATCCTTTCGAACGCGATCAAATACAATCGGCTAGGGGGGACGGTCATCGTGGACTGTGCCTCGACCACTCCCGGTCGCATCCGCATCAACGTCTGGGACACAGGCCATGGGTTGCCTCCAGATAAGGTGAGGCAGCTCTTCCAGCCCTTCAATCGCCTGGGACAGGAACAGGGTGGTGAGGAGGGCACCGGCATTGGCCTTGTGATGAGCAAGCTGCTGGTCGAACTGATGGGCGGTTCGATCGGCGTGGACAGCACAGTCGGCGTGGGCAGCCGGTTCTGGTGTGAGCTGAATTCAGTGGCCGCTCCCCAACTCACGGAGGATAAAGCTGATATCGGCGCCTTGGTGAAGGTTCCGATCCGGCCCGATGCTCCTCATCGGGTCTTGCTGTACGTGGAGGACAACCCGGCCAACCTGAGCCTGGTCGAGCAGCTCATCGCGCGCCGACCAGACCTGCGCATGCTGAGTGCTGGGAATGGGATCCTTGGCATCGAGTTGGCGCGGGAGAAGCAGCCGGATGTGATCTTGATGGACATCAACCTGCCGGGCATCAGCGGCATCCAGGCCTTGAAGATCCTACAGGAAGATCCCGCGACAGCGCACATCCCGGTGGTAGCCATCAGTGCCAATGCCATGCTCGTGGACATCAAGAAAGGCCTGGACGCGGGGTTCTTCCGCTATCTCACGAAACCGATCAATGTCACAGAGTTCATGACGACGATGGATGTGGCCTTGGAACATGCAGAGACGAAATCGAGGCACACATGATCAGTCCAGTCGATATCCTCAACGGCAAAATCCTGGTCGTCGACGATCAGGAGGCCAATGTGCTCCTACTCGAACAGATGCTGCGCGGCGCCGGCTACACCTCCATCACCTCCACCATGGATTCAAGTCTGGTTTGCGAGCTTCACCTCATCAACCACTACGACCTGATCCTGCTCGATCTTCAGATGCCCGGCATGGATGGATTCCAGGTGATGGAGAACCTGAAGGACCTCGAGAGGGGCGGCTACATTCCAGTGCTCGTGATCACCGCGCAGCCCGGTCATAAGCTGCGGGCGCTCAAAGACGGGGCCAAAGATTTCATCAGCAAGCCCTTCGACCTTGCCGAAGTGTTGCTGCGGGTTCACAACATGCTCGAAGTCCGCCTGCTCCACCAGGAAATGAAGCTGCTGTACGATCGGATCGCCGCGGAGCAGAAGGTATCGCAGCGACTGCTGCTCAATATGCTGCCTTCTTCACTAGCCGAACGCCTCAAAGGGCATCATGAGGTCAAGGCCGGAACCTTCCAGGAACTGGTGATGGGAGGCTATGCAGAAGTGGCTCTCCTGTTCGCGGACATCCTGGAGTTCATGAAGTTCGCGGAGGGGGTGAATGCCGAAGTCCTGTTGGGGGTGCTCGACGAAATGGCCATCCGCTTCGACGACCCGGTCGGCAGATATAGCCTGGACAAGACCAGGACCATCGGCAACGCCTATCTGGCTTCTGTCGCGTTGTCCGACCCGGAGGCTGAACTTGCGATCAATGCTTCACAGAAGGCCCTGGCCATAGTCGAAGCCCTGGATCGCTTCAACGAGCACAGCAGGTACAAACTGAAGCTGCGCATCGGACTCGACATCGGGGCGGAGGTGTCCAGCGTCGTCCACAAACGTAAGGTCGTCTGCGATGTCTGAACATAGCGTCCTGATTTATGCCGCAGAGTCTGCGCGGGGCCTACCTGCCAGCAATTCTGTGATTTCGAATCCCCCACTCTCCGCCAGATGAAGCGCTCCTGGCGGGGGGTGGATGAACCGAGAGGGGGATTCCCTCCAGGGCCACCGCTGCGCGGCGTCCCTTCCGGCCGCACGAATTGCTGGCACGGCCCTGATCGCCTCCGGCAGTCCACTGGACTGCCTCCGACGGGGCCTACCTGCCAGCAATTCTGTGATTTCGAATCCCCCACTCTCCGCCAGATGAAAGAAGCCGCCTTGCGGCGGCTTCGATCTGGCGGAGAGTGAGGGATTCGAACCCTCGGTAAGCTTTTGACCTACACACACTTTCCAGGCGTGCTCCTTAAACCACTCGGACAACTCTCCCATGGCTTCCGCGCTAAGGCGGAAGCAGCAAGGTTATCACGGCCCCGGGCTTCGGCCAAGGGCCGTGATCTGAAGGGCTACACGGTCTCCAGGACGGCCGTCAGCAGCTTCCAGAAGTTGCCGACGGAGGGCACGCTTACGTGCTCGTCGGGGGTGTGGACATCCCACATGCTGGGGCCGAAGGACACCTTCTCCATGCCATCGTACTTCTCGCCGATGATGCCGCATTCCAGGCCGGCGTGGATGGCCATGATCTCCAGCGGCTTGCCGAAGACCTTCTGGTTGGCGTCGTTCACGATGCGGACCAGGGAGGCTTCGGGTTCGGGCTTCCATCCGGGATAGCCGCCGGAGGTATGGGATTCGAAGCCGGCCAGGGCGCAGATGGCGGCGATGCGCTCGGACAGGGCCACCTTCGAGGCGTCGATGGAACTGCGGGTGAGCAGGTTCACTTCGACCTCGTCCTCGCGCGTTTCGATGACGCCCAGGTTGGTGGAGGTCTGGACGAGGCCCGGGATGTCGGGGCTCATGGCCTCGACGCCGTGGGGCAGGGAGAGCAGCAGCTGGATGAGCGCGCCGGCATCGGCCGCGGACATCGCCTTGGTGGCCTCACCGGCTTCGAGGGCCAGGTGCAGGCCGGGATCGAAGGCGCCGAGGGCCGCGCGCCAGTGGGCCTCGTGGTCAGCCAGGGCCGCCTTGAAGGCCGCTTCCTTGGCGGGATCCAGGAAGATCATCGCCGAGGCTTCGCGGGGGATGGCATTGCGCTTGTTGCCGCCCTTGATGGAGGCCAGGTCGAAGCCGAAGCCCTTCAGGGCGCCGAGCACCTGGGCCAGGAGCCGGATGGCATTGCCGCGGCCGGCGTTGATATCGATGCCGGAGTGGCCCCCTTTGAGGCCGAACACCTTCAGGCGGTAGGCGCGGCTGCCCGCCGGAGGCGCGGTGCGAGCGAGCTTGCGGGTAGTGATGGTGTCCACGCCGCCGGCGCAGCCGATGGTGAGGTAGCCTTCCTCCTCGCTGTCGAGGTTGAGCAGGAACTTGGCCTTGAGGCGGCCGGGCTGGAGGCCGTTGGCACCGGTGAGGCCCGTCTCCTCGTCAATGGTGATCAGGGCCTCGACGGGACCGTGGGCGATGTCCTTGCTGGCCAGGACCGCCAGGGCCGCTGCCACGCCGATGCCGTTATCGGCCCCGAGCGTGGTGCCCTTGGCGCGCAGGAGGTCGCCGTCCTTCCACACCTTGATGGGATCCTTCGTGAAATCGTGGCCTGTGCCCTCGTTCTGTTCGCAGACCATGTCCACGTGGGCCTGGAGGCAGACCGTAGGCCGGCCTTCCTTTCCGGGGGTGGCCTTCTTCCGGATGATCACGTTGCCAACCTCGTCGCGCTCCACGTCGCACCCCAGGGCCTTGGCCTGATCGGCCACCCAGGCTGCGGCCGTGGCCTCGTTCTTGGATCCGCGGGGGATCTTCGACAATTCCAGGAAGTAGGACCAGATCGTCTTCGGTTCGAGGGATTCGAGCAACGCGTCCACAAAACCTCCATGCCCCCAGCGGCGGCCGGGGCGATTCCGTCAACTGTACCGGTCGCCGGAGGGGCAGGGCGTGACGGGGATCACGGGTCCGCTCTCCTGCCAGAAAAAGGGCCCCGGGAAGGGGCCCAGAAGAATTACTTCCCCGGTGGGGGTGCCGGCTTGGGAACCGGTGCCGAGGTGGCCGGAGCCGGGGCTGCAACCGCGGGAACGGATGCCGGCGGCGGGGGCACCGGGATCACCCCGGGGAAGACGTAGGCCTGCAGCATGGCGATGATGCCGATCACCGCCGCGCCGGCGATGGAGTGCCACCAGACCTTGCGGAAGATGGGCCCCAGGGCGTGGGCACGTTCCTTGGGGTCGTCGTAGCAGGCGGCGCAGGCCACCATGATGGATTGTGCGTCGATCATCTTCCCCATGACACCGCCGGTGGAATTGGTGGTGACGATGAGCACCTCGTTCAGGTGCAGCTGCTGGGCGGTGATCCGCTGGAGGCTGCCGAACAACGCATTGGAAGCCGTGTCCGAGCCGGTGAGGAACACGCCTAGCCAGCCCAGGTAGGCCGCAAAGAAGGGATACATGAAACCGGCGTTGGTGAAGGCCAGTCCCAGGACCGCATCGGTGCCTGAATAGCGGGTGAGGAAGCCGAGCCCCAGAACCTGCCCGATGACGAGGACGGGGATCTTCATGCGCAACAGTGTCCGTCCAGTCGCCTCCTTCCACTGGGCGAGGCTCATGCGGAGCACCAGGCCGGAGAGAAGGGCGGCCACGAACACGCCGGTGCCGGCGGCGGAGAGCCAGTTGATGGTGAAGCGGGCCGCCTCGGGCTTCGCGCCGGCGAGGACCACCGGTGGCGTCCGCTGCACCAGGTTGTGCAAGGCTGGCATATCCCAGAAGGGCAGGGAAAGCGTGCCGCCGAACTTGCCGCCGAGCAGGGTGGAATCGAACTTCACGCTGGCGAAGAGGGCATTCAGGGTCTTCTTGAACTCCGGCATGCCCCACAGGGCGCAGCAGGCAATGAGGATGGCCCAGGGCAGCCAGGCATAGAGGGTCTGGCTGACGGTGTAGGGGTACTTCCAGCCGGAGGCATCGACGGTTTCGGCAGCCTTGCCTGCCGCCCGTTCCGATTGGAGGAGGAACCGCGTCTTGGGATGCCAGACGAAGCGGAGGAAAAGGGCCGTGCAGATGACGGAGAAGACGCCCGAGACCACGTCAGTCATGAGGTGGGTGGGGGCCCAGCCGGAGGCGAACCACTGCATCACGGCGAAGGATCCGCCGGACATCAGGGCGGCGGGCCAGACTTCAAAGACTTCCTTCCAGGTGCCACCCTCCATCTTCACGAAGACGGCGATGAGCCAGAAGGGCACCATGATGGAGACGAAGGGAAGCTGGTGGCCAGCCATGGAGGAGAGCGTGAGCTGGTCCAGGCCGCTGACCGCCGCCAGCGTGACGATGGGTGTGCCGATGGCCCCCCAGGCCACGGGCGCGGTGTTGGCCAGCAGGTTGAGGACGGCGGACTGGAAGGGCTTGAAGCCCAGGCCCACCATGACGGCTCCGGCGATGGCGACGGGCGTGCCGAAACCGGACGTGCCTTCGATGATGGCCCCGAAGGAGAAGGCGATCAGCAGCACCTGGAGGCGCCGGTCGAAGGAGATGTGGATGATGGATTCCTTCACGATCTCGAACTGCCCGGTGATGACCGTCATCGTGTAGAGGAACATGGCCCCCAGGACGATCCAGATGATCCCCAGGAAGCCCGACAAGGTTCCGTAGCTGAAGGCGGAGACGGCCGAGGCCAGCGGCATCTTGAAAGCCAGGCAGCTGACCAGGAACGCCGCGATCACGCCATAGAAGGCCGCGTAGGGCGCCGAGATGCCCAGGTGCTTGGTTCCGTGCTCGTCCCGGTGGGGATGCAACGCGATGAAGTAGAGCAGCACCGCGATGGGTACCGCCGCCATCAGCGTCGACAGGAAGGCGTTGCCGAAGGGGTTGTAGTTCTGGAAGAACATACTGCCTCCAAGAAGGGCCCTGGAACTCGGCGCTTGCGCGGGTCTTCGGGAGGGCTGAACGCTCCCGGCGCCCATACGCTGGGACACCGTTGCTGACCGCGGAAGCTGTGGAAGAAGATCTGGTAGGGAAAGTGGCAGGATTCTGTGCCGCCGTCCGGTGGATGTCAATCGCCTTCCCTCCGGCCTCCTGTAGGCGAACCCGGGTCCCGAGTCGGGTGGATAAAAAAGTCCCATCCTTTCCAGGGCGAATTCTGCGAAAAATGGAGACCCGTCCATGCACAGCCCCAGTAAGGGAGGACCTCGATGCCCACGACCCTTGAATTCCGCGCCGGAATCCTGGCGGACTATCCCGACGTCTATACACCTGAGGTGCTGCGGGCCCTGGAAGTACTGGCGCCCCTCAACCGCGACCGTCGGGAGCTGATGGCCGCCCGGATCGCCCGCCGCAAAGCCCGCTCAACCCAGGGCGAGCGGATCGGATTCCTCGATCCCGCCTCTATGATCCCCCGCACCCGGATCACCGTGGCCGACGCCCGGGCGGGGAACTTCGACGGGGCGGTGATCCCCCCGGACCTCACGCGCCAGTGGATCCAGGGCACGGGCCCCGGCACCAAGCCCCGGTCGGATGTGCGGTCGGGCATCCGCAACGTGGCCTACGCGCTGCTTTCCGGGGCGGACGGTTGGATGTTCGACGGCGAGGACGCCCTGGGCCAGGTGGACACCATGTCCCTGGACAACCACCGCAACCTCAAGCTGGCCATCGCCCGGGATCCAGTCTTCCTGGAGGTGGCGGAGGAAGTCTCGGGGGAAATGAACCGTTGGGCCGACAGCTTTTTCGGGCGCCCGATCATCGCCGACTGGCGCGCCCAGTTGGACTTCACCACCGTGCTCTTCCGGTGCCGGGGTCTGCACCTGGATGACCGCCACATCCGCGAGAAGGGCGGGGCCGGCTTCTCCGCGTCCATCGCCGATCTCGTCCTCTTCGTGGTGAACAACCAGGCCACCCTCCGCGCCGCAGGCCGGAGCATCGTGCTGTACCTCCCCAAGACCCAGACCGCCGAGGACGCCGCGCTCTGGAACGACATGATCCTCGCCCTGGAAACCCATCTGGGCCTGCCCATCGGCACCGTGAAGGTCTATGTGCTGGTGGAGCAGATCGAGCAGTGCTTCCAGCTCATGGAGATCCGGGCGGCGCTCTCGCCCCACTTCGTGGGTTTCAACACCGGCCGTTGGGACTACATCAACAGCGTGTCCGACGCGATGGCCTGGGACAAAGCTTTCGTCAATCCCAACATCGACGCCATCACCATGACCTACGGCTACATGCGGACCTACGAGGACCGCGTGCGCCGGGCCGTCAACACGCCGGACCGCCACGGGCGGTTCGCGCTTTGGCAGGGCGGCATGGAGCCCAACATCCCTGTGGGCTCCGAGGCCGGCGTGGCCGCCAGCATGAAGCGGGCCGTGGCCGGTGCCGAGCGGGAGCAGCGGGAGGGCGCCTCCGGGAAGTGGGTGGCCCATTGGAAGATGGTCCACATCGTCCGCCCCGTATGGGAGAAGGCGGGCGAGGAGAATCAGACGGGACGGGCCTTCCCCCGCCTGGGCTACGCGCGGGAAGACGCCGCCGGGCTGACCCTGCTGGAGCCGGCGCCCCGCACTACCCGGGGCGCCCGGGACCTGCTTTCGGTGGCCCTGCAGTACGGCAATGCCTTCCTCCGGGGCTTCCAGGCGGCGGCCCTGAAGCCCGCCGACTTCTTCGGCAACGACGACGTGCTCTACCTGATGGAGGACATGGCCACCGGCGAGATCCGCCTTTCCATCCTCTGGGAATGGCTGCACAAGGGCGCTGCCCTCACCGCCGATGATGCCTCGCTGGGCGTCCGGGCCGGAGATCCCTTCACGCCCGCCCTCTTCGACCGCCTGCTGGAAGAGGAATACGGCAAGCTCCTCAAGGCCCGCAACAAGGATGTGCATGACGATTCGAAGGCCACCACCCTTCCCATCGCCCGGGCCATCGCCCAGGCCTACGTCCGCAGCGAAGTGAAGTCCCCCTGGTACATCGACCTCCTGAACCTCAACCTGGGCCTGGAGGACCTCGCCACCGCCGAACAGCGCATCGCCCGCTTCCTGGAACGCTTCGCCAAGGACGGCACCCGGGTGACAGAGAATCTGGATTTTGGCGGGTGAGCGAGGCGCCAGCATTTCAGTGATTTCGAATCCCGTCTTTCTTGTTCCGCCAAACCTAAGGGGCCCCTACGGGGCCCCTTAGGTTTGGCGGAGAGAGAGGGATTCGAACCCCCGAACAGGTTTCCCCGTCTCCGCATTTCGAGTGCGGTGCCATCAACCACTCGGCCATCTCTCCGGGACACCCATTCTATCAAATTGGCCGATAGAATCCAGCCTTCGGGAGGCCGCATGAGATGGATGAGGCAGGCACTGATGGGGCTGGCAGTGGTCATGGCCGCCCAGGCACAGGAAGCGGACCTGACGCTGACGGATGCGGCGGCCGACCGCTTCGCGGTTCTAGCGCTGAAGTGCGCGCGGCAGGAGTACCCGAACAAATTGGACCATGTGATGAACAGCGCTGAGGAAGTGAATGTAGCGCGGCGGCTGGTTTGGCGCGCCAAATGCGGCTTATTTGGCGCGCCAAATGCCCTGCGACGAGAACAACGGTAGGGGCTACCTCCTGCAGATGATGAGGTAGTTGGCGACACCGGTAGTGGTCCCGTGACCGTCCCCGATCACCCGACATGTGACCAGCAGGTTGGCATCGACGGAGCAGGTCTGGTGGTAGGAGAATCCGTCGTATTGGTGGTTGTACCAATCCTGGGCGTTGGTGCTGACCAGCACGCCGCAGACCTGGGCGGTGGTGGCACGGGTGCCGTCCTTGTAATACGGGAGAGGGATCGTGGCTCCATGGGCCACGGTTCCCATCCCGAAGACCTCGCGGTTCGGGAGGTCCACCAGGGAATCCCGGAGGCCAGTCACATCGTCGATGGAGTGGGTATGGATAACTGTGGCCTTGGCATCCAGGGCGACCTGGAGGCCAGAGATGCCAGACATGCCGTGGGTGTGGGTGGCGAGCGCCTTGGCATCCAAGGCGGCCTGGAGGCCCGCGGTGTCACCGATGGCGTGGGCATGGATGTAGGGCGCCTTGGCATCCAGGGCCGCCTGGAGGCCCACCACGCCTGCGATGGCGTGGCTGTGGTTATATGCGGACTTCAGATCCAGTGCGTCCTGCAGGCCCACCACACCCGCGATGGCATGGGTGTGGGAGGCATCGGCCTTGGCCTCCACCTGGGCCTTCAAGTAGGCCGTCCGGTTCGCAAGGCCCTGGAGGGGTAGGTTTGAAGCACCAGTGCTGCCCCCGAGGACTGGGTCGGTGGTGTCGAGCTGCTTGATGGCGGCGGGCCAGACAGCTGTTTCCTGGATGTTGCTCACGGATCACTCCTTAGATGATGTTCAGGGTCCATGTGATGGCGAGGGAAACATCGGAGGTCTTGGCGACGGGCGCAGCCGTGGCGGATGCGATCACGGTACCCCCCGCGGTGTGGATCGAGTAGCTATCAAGGACAAGGCCGTTCGCCGTGGCCGTGTCTACATGGAAAGTGATGAACTTGTGGTCCGGGAAGTGCTCCACAGTCAGCCCGGAAATGGCAACGCTCGGGACACCGGATCCCACCATCACGTAGGAGATCGTCTCCAGGACCGAACCTTCGTAAAGGATCGCCCCATCGTGGAGGTGGGCCGCGTCATAGCGGGGCCCTGAGCCTACGACCTCAGAGGTGAAGGCCACGCCCAGCTCGATGGCATCCAAAATGCAGCGGGCTGGTTTCCAGGCGTTGATGACGGGGATCAGGAGATCCAAGTCAGCCAGCGAGAGGGAGCGGCTGCCGATGGGCTGGGAGACTTTGAAGTGGGCCCAGTCCGTGGTCCGCTCCTGGATGGTGAGGCCGGGCCAACCGATGGAGGCCAGGGCCTGTTTCATGGCCCAGGGCGTCCCGCGCCGCTTCTGGAGCTGAAGGGCCTTCTTCACGAGGCCGCGTTTGGCCTCGATGGTGGAGGCCAGGGACCATGCTCCGCCATCGAGGACGCCGAACTGGTGGCCCAGGGGCGTGAGCGCCTCCTCGTGGCAGAGGTCTGGGTCATAGAGCTGGTCCACCACCACCATCGGCAGGGTGTCTAGGCGGTCCAGCACTGCGGCCACGGCGAGGCTCCGCGCGTCCGCGATGCTCGGCGGGATCAGATCCGCGCTGTTAGCCATGGGCGCTCCCGATCAGATGGATGGTGGGGATGGTCGTTCCGTCTGCCCATTCGTTCGGGGTGAGCACACGATCCACCCATCCGACCAGCTCGATCTTGTAGACGCCGTCCAGGCTTAGGAGCTTGATGATCTGGCTGCCAATGAGGTCCCGCCCAAGCCCCTCGGCGCGGTCCTTCACGTAAGATCTGGCCATGTCCTGGACGTTGGCCAGCACCACGGCGTTATCAGCCGTGTCGAAGGTGGTCAGGTTCACCTCCAGAACGAAGGGGACCACGGTGGGATCGGCCACCGTCACGGCATCGCAGAGGGGCCGCACCGTCTCGTCAGACAAGGCGGCCATCACCATATCCTTCACATCGGTGGAGGGCAGGCCCGTGACGGTCAGAGGATAGACCCCGACCTGGCCGGGCCCGATGTTCGCCACGGCCACATCTACGATGGAGGGGTGGGCACCCAGCGCGTGGAAGCGGTAGGCGCCGGAACTCCCGGCGACGCTGAAGCCGAAGGGGGCGAGCAGGATCCTGGCTCGGAGCTGGTCGTCCGTCTCGGTGTCAGCCCCGCCCTCGCTGACCGTAACCGCCGTGATGGCGAGGTTGCCGGTCAAAGGCGAGAAGTTGGCACCCACCGCAAAGCCGTTGTCAGCGGCCCCCGGGGCTGCCGCATGGGCCTCCACGTTCACGGCCAGCTGACCCGCGGGGATGATGCCATCGGTGGTGGTCTGCCAGGTCGTTCCGTTCGGGCTCATGGCCTGGAAGCCGATGGGTGTCACGAAGTCCGTTCCCAGGGCCTCCGGAAGCGTAAGGTGCCAGGTGCAGGTGGCCGAGGTGGCGGCGATACGGGATGACACGCCCACCATGCGCCCCAGGGCCTCCAGGCGTGCCTCCGTGGCGAAGTCCACCAGGTTTTGCTCGGCAGCCCCCTGGATGGCATGGCGGACGAGTGATTCGCGGTACGCCATGAGGTCCACCAGCAGCCGCTCGACCTGAGCCGGATAAAGGGTCTTGCCACTCGTGTTCTCAAAGGCTGCTACTAATGCATCCACGAGGACGCTGGGGTCGGTTTCGAGGAAAACGGGTGCAGTGAGCATCACGAGGCCTTTGCGGGCAAGGGCCATTGTTGGCCAGTGGGCGGGAGGGTCGGAGCCGCCCCCGAAACGTCGGACGGGTTCGTTCGGGCTACGAGGGCGAGGGCGATAGATGCCCGTTTGTTTTCGCTGCCCATGCTGCCGATGTAGACGGTCATTCAAACCTCATGAGCAGGCCAAAAGTTGCGGCGTTTTCTTTACAGAGGTTGAAACTTTCGACCGAATAAAGCGTGATCGCCTTCATCGTTTTATTGGCGCCACTAACAGTCACGACATAATTGGTTCCAGATAGAAGATCACTAGTGTCCGGTTAAAAGTCAAACAATGGCAATAGGTTGCATTCATCGGCGATCGTGCTTCTGTCTTGAATCTTCGGGAAGGCGCGCTGTAGCTCGATTTTCTCGAAAACGGACACCGAGA
>Ga0315270_10001412_pt1 | contig 12736 bp, 5 predicted proteins | sample C1_bottom_MG_FD_204932 | JGI IMG/M metagenome (GOLD analysis project Ga0315270, IMG submission 204932) | Sediment microbial communities from Yellowstone Lake, YNP, Wyoming, USA - C1_bottom | ecosystem: Environmental > Aquatic > Freshwater > Lake > Sediment | place: USA: Wyoming | collected... | reverse complement strand
CCAGTCGTTCCGGCGTGCTGGAGCCTTGCTGGCCAGACCTGAAACCGTGAAGAACGAAGGGCCGGGCCCCTCGGAAATCTCCAAGGAAAACCCGGCCCTTCAACTGGCGCGCCCTACTGGATTTGAAGCAGGGGCCATCGGATTCGTACCATTACAAACGTCTTACGGCAGGCGGGCTTCTTTGTTGGGTTTTCCAGGCTTCACGCAGGGTTGGCTCGGCGGTCGAGTGCACGCCAGTGCACGCCAGGATGGATGAGAAATGGATGAAGTGCCGCAGCGTCACCGATTGCCAGCCCCGTTTCCAGTGTGCTCCCTGACGTTCAGCGCCTTCCATGCAAGCCCAGGGTGGGTCCGAAGCAGGGCTTGAACCGTCGGGTCTCTGGTCAGGAGCTCCGGCGCGACTTCTCCTCGGCCATTGAGCAGCTCGAGAAACTCCCGCTCCCCGTCGCGGAGTGGCAATACCGCCTTCATCAACTCGCGCGTCTCCTCGATCAGGGCGTCAGTCCAGGCGGCGAGGTCGGCCCTGGATGGGCGGATGTCCGCCCGGAGCATCGGGACAAGCTGCTCGTCGATGTCCCTGGCCGTCGTCGTCACGCGGTCGAGGCTGACGTCACGCCAGTCGTACCGATTCATGCCGCCATAGGCCACGAAGGCGACCCGTAGCATTCCGAGATCGAGGTCAGGCCTCCGCAGGAACTCGCGGGCATCGAAGAGGTCGCGGCCGGCGCTCCGTGCGATGAGCGCCGCCAGCTTGCCTGCGGCGAGCTCGTGCCTCTCCACCACGAGGACCCCCTGCGCGGCTCGCCCGCCGACCCGCCGGGAGTCAAGCAACGTGGGGGGCCAGAGCGGCGTCCGAAGCATGAAGTTGACGTCCACCTCGAGGGTCCCGGTCGGACCAAGGATCGACTGGTAGGAAAGGCGCCACTTCCCGCCCGCGTGGTCGGTGGGCATGCGTTTTACTGTGAGCCCCGCGCGTCCGAACACCTGCCCCAGTGCCTGCTCGACACGAGGTCGCTCGGCGAGCATGGACTCCCGGTCTGCGGTGCCCACGTAGTTGAGGTCGATGTCCACCGAGAGGCGCGGGACGTCGAGGAGGAAGAGGTTGAGGGCTGTTCCCCCCTTGAGCGCCAGCCGCCTGCCAACGAAAGGGTGAGCGCGAACGCCGTCGAGGACCTCGAGGAGCAGGGTGGCCTTCTCGTAAGTTTCGGCCTGGTAGCCGCCGTCCGCGGCGAATCGCTGCAACTGCTCCCGTGAGAGCATCAGGCCACCTCCGCCCAGGTCCGGTTGAGCACGCGTTCGGGCACGATCAGGTTCCACCCCTTCACGAGCTTGCCCGGCTCGCGTGAGCGGTCGAGGTAGCGGGCGTGGCGTGGGGCGAGGGCACGGAGCGGCTTCAGGTGCTTCTCCTCCACGAAGAGCTCGTCCCGATGCTGCTCCAGGAAAAAGCCCACGCGTGCGGCGGCGAGCGCCGAGCCAAGACGCTCCACGTGGAGAACGATCGCGCCGAGGTCGAAGAACTCCACCGTCTCGAGGGAGCGCCAGACCTCCTCCCATCCGCCGCCGAGGGCGGGCGCGTCGAGGAGGTCCACGAGGGTCCGCTCCAGCGTGGTCAGGCGGACCAGCCCCCCGGCGTGGGGTATGTCGACGACGCCTCCGCCGAGATCCTCGCGATCGCGGAGAGCCGCGGGTGGGCGAACGGCCGTGAATTCATTGCCCTGGAAGGAGTGGGGACGGACGCGAAGCCGGGAGAGCACCGTGTATCGGTGCCAGACCGAGTACGTCTTGCCGTGGAACTGGAGCGCAGCGTGGTAGGCGACGACGGCGTCCGGGCTCACCTTGGTCGCGACGAGATACGGGTCCACCACGAACGCGTCGGCGGACGCGCCAGGCGGAACGCTGGCGTACAGGCCGCGCTTCACCCGGATGAGCCGCCCCGCCGCGAGGTGCAGGGCGAGCAGGCTGTCGGCCGTTCGCGGGCTCCTGCCGGCCGGCTCGGCGCGCGATGCGAGGAACTCGTCGTGGGTGAAGGCCGGGTGCGACGCGAAGTAGTTCTGGGCTCGCATGGTATCCGTATCGGCGCACTATACGCTGTTATTATGCGTATAATGAACGAACATGGCAATTATGTGGATCTGTCGCTCGCCACAGGTCCGTCCGCTGCGGAACCATTCACGATTCCTCATTCCCAGGCAGCGTAGTGAAACCGTCCAGCGGACTTGATCAAGCCCAGGACCCGACGGGGCCATCGACCTCGGCGTCCTTGGCGATCTTCGAGTCGATGGCCGGACGAATGGCTCCGGAGGCGAGCAACCGGGCCACGCCACCTGGCGTGAACTTCCCCGGGAAGCTCGCCACGCGCTGGAGCGTCGACCGCTCCGGGCACGGGGAGCGCCAGAATTCGATGCCGTTGCGGCTTCTCCCCCGAGGTCCGGGGCGAATCCGCCAGTTGCATCGCTCATCGGGTCACCATCGCGCGGCATTGCCACCGAGCCGGCTCGCGCCGGAGTTGGCCAGGAGTCGTCGAGCCGCGGCTCTCGTCCTGTCTGAATGGTGCGTCTAGTATAGCGGAATTTAATCCATGATGCAAGACGGTATCATCATGGCCATGTCAGAGCCCCACCTCCGCCATCTCCCCGCGGATCGGCAGATGAATGAACGCCGCCTTGAGCGGCTTCTTCAGGGCCGTCGCCAGCACCTTCGCGTACCACCCCAGCTGTGGCGCGTACTCCTCGACGAGCTTTCGGTCCCGCTCCTTCTCGGTGCCCGGGAAGGACTTGTGGTCGACGAGGACGAAGCCGTCCGGGAGCTCGAGGAAGAGGTCCACCTCGCCCACGAGAAGCCGCGGCGACGGGCCGGCGAGGCGCGCCCGCACCGGCCACTCCCGGTACCAGGTCGCGCCGGGGTAGCGGGCATCCACCCAGGTCCGGAGCGCATCGGAGGCGGAGAGGAGCGTCTCGGGCGAGACGGCGCCCACCACCCCGAAGGCCTTCAGGATCCGCGTGGCCATGGCCGCGCGGGCTTCGACCGGCCCCTGCCGATCGGCGGCCAGGAAGCCGTGGATGGCGTCCCCGACCTTCCCGGCCTGCTCGGGCTTCGCATCGAGCGGCTTGCGTCCGCCCAGCCGCTCCACCTTCGCGATCCGCGCATTCCCCGCGAGCGGCTCCACCGAGGGGTTGAGCCGCTCGGCCGGCCGCTCCACCCGGGGTGACGCCGCGTACCAGAGGGTCGAGGCGCGTGCTGGGGTGGCCACCGCCGGTGGCAGGCCGGAGAGCTCCCGGACGTTGCAGGGCCAGACAGCCTCGCCGACGCCGATCGTGTGCAGTCCAGCCTCGGCCTCGAACGGCGCCTCGAGGAGCATGGTGCCGTCGGGACCGCTCAGGAGCCCGAGCGCCTGGGTCGCGATGCCGCCCCTCTCGCTGGACCCGGCGGCGAGCACCAGGAGATCCCGGGGGCGGGTGAACCCCACGTAGAGGAGACGGAGCCTTTCCCGCCGGTCGGACTGGGCCGCACGCTGGGCCTCCGGGGTCAACGCCGCCTTGTCGGCGAGCGCGAGTCCCTTGCTCATCTTCCCGTACGGCCAGGGCCACCAGCGGATCCAGCGCCCGTCGAGCGGCCTTGTGAAATCGAAGCTCTCGGCCCCCTCCACTGCCACCTCGAACACGCCGCGCTCCCGCGCGAAGTCGAGGTGGGAGAGGATCACCACCGGCCACTCGAGCCCCTTGGCCTTGTGCCAGGTGAAGACGGTCACCGCGTCTTCCGAGGTTGGCGCGGCCTGCTTCCCGGCCTCGTCGTCCGCGCCCAAAGCGGCGAGATGGGTCACGAGTCCGAGCACGGTGGCCGCGCTCTTCTGCGCCTCGCAGAGTTGCTCGTAGGCAAGTGCCTCGCCGCGCAGGGCCTCGAGATTCGCCAGCCGCTGCCCTGGCTCCGGCCAGGCCCGGACCAGGTCGGAGATCCCGGCCGTGCGCAGCGCCAGGTCGAGCGCCTGGGCCGGGGAGAGCCGTTCCGCAGCGGGAACGGCCTTGCGAAGGCCGGAAACTCGGAGGTCGTCCTCGAACGGGAGCGGTGCCGGCGGCCTCCGCTCGTCCGCCTTCTCGGCCGCCTCCGACGCCGCGCGCCAGCGGGAAACCTCGAGGAGCCGACGCGAGAGCCATGCATCGGGATCGCCCACGGCCGCGCCGCCCAGCCAGCAGACCTCGAGCGCCGCGACGCCGTCCTGCGGGTCGGCGAGGAGCGCCAGCGCGGCACGGGCCAGCACGCCTTCCGGGGTCAGGGTGACGCCCGCGAGCGACACCTTGGCCGGGATGCCGCGGACCCGCAGCGCCTCGGCGATCTGCTGGCAGCGCACGTTCGATCTGGCCAGGATGGCGACATCCCGACGCGTGGCCGGACGGAGCGGTTCCACCTCGCCGAGTCCGCGTTCGCGAACGAGCGGGGGCTTCGCGAGTAACTCTGCCACGCCGGCGGCGAGCGCGTTCGCCTCGGTGGCCGTCAGCTTCTTGCCGTTCCGCTCCTCGGACTCCTTCGTCCAGCGCCAGCACTCGATGGACGGCTGCCCGGCAAGCTTGGCCGGGTCCTTCTTCGCGGCCACGAGACGCACCTGCTCCGGCGGGAAGCCGTGTGGGGCCAGCGCCTCGCTGAAGAGGTCGGAGACGAGCTCCACCAGGTCCTTCCGTGAGCGCCACGACTTCCCGAGGATGTCGGGTGCGCGCCCGCCAAGCGCCACGTCGGTGGCTGCGGTCATGAGCTCGGGGTCGGAACCCTGGAAGCCGAAGATGGCCTGCTTGCGGTCGCCCACCCAGATGGATCGTTTCGCGAGCCGCCCCAGCTCCCCCACCACCGCGAGCTGCAGGGGCGAGGTGTCCTGGAACTCGTCGACGAGGACGAGATCGAGGCGCGCGCCCAGGGCCTCCCGGACCGCGGGACGGGTCAGCACCTCGCGCGCCTGGGCCAGCATGTCGCCGAAGTCGAGCACGCCGGCCGCGCCCTTCTCGGCGACGAACACGCCGAGGGTCTCGCCGGCGAGCGCGAAGAGCGCCTGCTGCATGCCGAGCACGTCCTCGTGGAAGGCAGCGCAGGACATGTGCTCCCCCACGAGCTCCACGAGCTCACCCGACCAGGCCGAGAGCTTCTGCATGTCGACCTGTCCCGCGAACTGGACCTGGCTCTTCCAGGACGGCATGAGGCCGCGGGCGAACACGGCGGCGAGCCTCTTCCCCGCGGCAGCCCGGGTCTTCGCGGCTGCGACCGTGCCGTTCGCGAGCTCGTCCAGCTTGGGCTGGAGCCGGCCGTGCGCGGCCTTCAGCTTGGCGAGGTAGGTGGCTCCATCGGTGGTCGCCTTCCCGAGCAGCTTCTCGAGGCCAGCCCGGCTGGCCTCGGCCGAGCGCTTCACGGCAGCCTCGTCCATGCCGTTCGCGCGGGCTGCGTCGACGATCCGGAGGAGCTCGCCTTTCCAGTCCTTCAGCTCGAGCCGGTCGGCCAGGTCGTTCAGCTTGCCCTCGCGCCCGGTCAGCACCGACGAGAGCGCCACATCGAAGAGCCGCTCCCGCTCGGTCTCCGGGATGGGCTCGAGGTAGGGAGAGATCCCGGCCTCGAGCGAGAACTCGCGCAGGAACCGCTGACACACGGAGTGAATGGTCCCGATGTACCCGTCCCGGACCCGTGCAGCGAGGTCGGGACGACCTTCCTCCAGCAGGCGCGCACGGATGCGGCTCTCCAGCTCGCCAGCGGCCTTCACGGTGTAGGTGATGGCGACGACGCCCTCCGGCCGCGCCTCTCCCTGGAGGAGGGCCTTTGCGAGATCGCCGGTGAGACGATAGGTCTTGCCCGTTCCGGCACTGGCGCTGACGACGTCGATCTTCACGGCGCCACCTCCTCGTCGTCGACGTCGGGCGGCACGCAGATCGCCTGGTAGTCGCAGTAGCCGCATGGGGGCACGCGCCGCCCCAGCGAGTCCTCGTCGGGGGGGGCACCCGCGACGGCCGTCACCGGCCCCTCCCAGGAAAGATCCTCGTGCAGCACCGGGAGTACACCGGCAGCGAGCACCTTCCTCCAGAACAGGAATCCCTCCGCCGATCCCTCGAGGGTGGCCTTCGGGCCGGGCCCCTCGACGACGGTGGCGCCGGGGAAGGCCTGGAGCTCGGTCGTGACCAGTTGCCCGTCCTCCAGGACGAAGAAGCCGGAGGGCGGAAGACCCTTTCCACTCTTCTTCAGCATCGAGGCGTAGAGGGCCGGCTGCAGCGCACGCCCCTCCTCGAGCTCCTTCTGTCGATATTTGAGCCCCGACAGCTTGAGATCCACGAGCGCCTCGGCCCCGTTCTTCTCCACGACCAGGTCGACGAATCCGTGTGCGGGCTGCCCCGCGAACGTCCCTTCCACCTCTCGCTCGGCGTCCACGGGGCGCCAGCCGGAGCTGCGCAGGAAGTCGACGAGCGCGGCGGCGGCGTTCGCCACCAGCGTGCGGGCACGGTCGAGCTCGACCTCGCGACCGCGGCGGACGAGCGGCGCGGCCTCGACGCCGACCCGCTCGTCGAACGCCCTGGTGGCCCAGCTCCTCGCCTGGGCCGCAGTGGCCTTCGTGACCGAGAGCTTCTCGGCTCCGCAGAGCATGTCCTGGAGGATCCGGTGGGCGAAGGTGCCGAGCAGACGGCTTCCCTCTGGGATCGTCACGCCACTGCCCGGAAGCAGCCTTGCCTTGTAGTGAAGCGCCCAGCGGAACGGGCATCCCAGGTAGGTCTCGAGCGAGGAGGCGGAAAGCGTGGCCGTGGATTCGACGGACTCCGGGGGCACGGTCCAGGTCGCTCGCTGGGCCATGAGCGTCCGGGGAGCCACGGTCGTGGTGGCGGCATTCCAGTGCGCGCCGGTCGCAGGGATCGCGAGAACACGGTCCGAGGTCACCGTGCACGCGGAGAGCGAGTCGGCGATCACGCGGGTGGAGAGCTCGTCGAACAGCGCGTGAGGCGCGATGGGGTCGGTGGCGGAGAGGCGCCAGCGGACGAGGACCATCCGCTCACGGGCCGCGAGGATGGGCCTGCGCCACCCCTCGGCCTCGACGTCGCGCCGCTCGCCGGGAACGGGGAGGGTGACACCGGACCCGAGGAGGGTTTCACGTTCCGCGTTGGTCCAGGGCTCCGGAGGAGGCCCCGGGTCGGCGTCGAGCACGAAGCCCCACCAGACGACCTCGGCGCTCGGGGTGGTCACGGCGCCCGGGCTCGACGCGAGGGCGGGCCGACCGGACTCACCGGTGAAGGCGGCCAGATCGGATCCATTGCCCACGGCCAGATCGTGGAGCTGCATCAGGGCCTGCTGGGTCATCCGCTCCCCGGCCGGCCGAGCGATGAGAAGCTGCTCCAGCGTGCGCGCAACCGCGGCCGCGTGGGCCCAGAGGGAGGTGTCGTCGCCGGCGTCGTCGTCGGCCTCCTCGGACTCCTCGAGGGAGCCCTTCACGCGCCCCCCGGCCCAGGTGGCCACGGCGGAGCAGAGGAGCGCGGCCTTGGCCGCGGAGATGCCCTCCACCGGGTCGAAGAGCTCGCCGCCGAACCAGGTCTCGATGCGCGCCCGCAGCGATGCACCAGCCGTGTCGGCGGCCGCCTGCGAATCTCCCCGCTCCAAGCTGCGACTCGTCTCGTCGACCACAGCCTCCTCGATTGCCGCGAGCCACATCGGGCTGCGGATGCCCGGCATCTGGTCGAGCGCGCCGAGGAGCTTGTGCCTCGCGTGTCCCGGCAGCGGGCCGCCGGGCAGGAGCAGAAGCTCTGCGGCGCGGAACGGATCCTGAGGCTTGAAGGCGAGGGCCAGGCGCAGGGGAAGGACTTGCAGGTGCGGGCGCAGGTGCGAGGAGGACGCGAGCCCGAGGGTGGGAAGGCCCTGGCGCGCCAGCGCGGTGTCGAGGGTCACGCCCTCGGCGGCCACGACGAAGGTGGCGTCGCCGAGCGGCCGGGTGCGGGCGAAGGAGGCGGCGAGCTCTGCCGCCTCCAGCGGCGTGTCGGCTTCCAGGAGGAGGAAGGTGCCGTCCCCCTCGAGCTTTGCTCGGGGTGACTTCGGGTCGAGGAGAGCGCGCTGGAGCCGTCCCAGGTCGGTCGAGGCGCCGGCGATCGCGGTCGGGGTCGCGGAGTCGTTCACGGTGGCGCCCGCGGCGGCGATGGCGTCGAGGAGGCTCCGGAAGAGTGGTGGGAACGCGCGCCTCGGAGAGGTGAGGGCGACGGTCACGGGGAAGGGGAGCGCGCCAGCGCCCTTCAGGCCGGCGAGGATCTCGGCCACCACATCGGGCAGCCCCGACGGCAGCGGCAAGGCGACATGCTCGAGCGCCGACAGGTCGCGCAGCCTGGCGCTGCCGCCGAGCGGTTTCCCGTCCCAGCCGGAGAGCCGGAGGTCGTCCCGCAGCGAGAGCAGGTATCGGGCCACGCCGAACGGGTCCTTCTTCCGCGAGGCGGAGTAGGAGCGCGACCCGTCGTCGTGCTCGTCGAGACGCTGGGTGAACGAGGCGAGCCGCTCGGGGGCGCCGGCCGTCTCGCCGGGGATGCCCAGGATGCGGCCAAGGCGCCGGACGAGGCCAAGGGGGCCCACGGGCTCGAAACCGGTGCGCGCCTCGCCGGGAGAGAGGAGGTGGCGCCAGGTGGTGCCCCCGTCGGTGGGGGAGAGGAGCAGGTGGAGCATGGCGTGAACCTCGAGCCGAGAATCGGAGCCGGGAGAATGCCAGACAAGAGCGTCCCAGCGGGGAGGAGAAAGTGGGACGAGGAAGTTGGGAGTTTCTCCGCAGACACTGCTGGACTTGAAATGAGCAAGCTCAGGCGGGCCTACGCCACCGCTGCCCTGGCCACCATCAGCAGGTCAGCGGGAATCTCGGCGTCGAGCAGCTCGAAGGTAATGCTGATCGGGCGCTCCCCAGCGTCGTCGACCCGCCGCGCTGCGCCAAGGAACCGGTAGGGCACCCCGAGGCCCCGGTCATCCTTGCTCTGCTCGCGAACGAATAGCAGCGGGGTGACCTTTCCATCGAGATGTCTCCGGCCAGCACTCGAGTCACGGGTCGTGCTCGCCTGGCTCTGCCAGTGGAAGAGTCGGGGCGAGAGCGCGTAGTCCCGGTACTGGAGGTGGGGGAGCTTCTTCTTGGCGGCCTTGTCCAAGGTGACGAGGAGCAGGTCGAAATCACCAACCGAAACCACTCCCGCTTGCGGCGCGTAGATCGAGTCCTTCTTCGACCGGAGGTCGAACGCCGCGGCGATCTCCTCCGTGCGGTATCGGGCGTGCAAATGGAGCGGAACGGTGCCCGGTAACGACGCGGATGGGTTAGCCGGAACAACCGCGCTGCGCGACTTCAACGCCGCCGCGAGCTCAGCCAGTTCGGTCCGAAGCCGATCATGCCGGCCGAACAGCGCGACGGCACCGGCCAGGTCGGAGCCAGTAGTGAGGCCGTAGGGCAATCCCAGGACCATCCGGGCCATGCGAGCCTCGCGTTCTCCCTCCGGCACTCCATCCCCACGAACGAGGGCCTCCATCACGGCCAGACGCCACCCGTCGTCCACGTGCACCAGTCGTTGGACCCGGCCGAGAGCCTGTTCCTCGGTGGCATCGGCGCCCTTCGGGATCGCGCGGCCCGCGCGCGATGCGATGCCCGTCCAGGAACGCCCGTCCCGGTAGAACTCCGGCAGCGTCAGGTCTGCCGTGGACAGGAACGAGTCGAGGCTTGTCTCGGAATGCTCCGCAACCTGGGCAGCGAGCGTGGCGTCATCCACCCGGAGGAGCCGCTTCAGGGCCTTTAGGATCTGATCCCGCGGCCGCTCCTCGAACTGCAGGAAGCACCCGGACGGCAGGTGAGGAAACCCGTGCATGAGTCCCGCCCGCAGCTCCGCCCGGTCCAGGTCGAGGAAGCGTCCGTAGCGACGCTCGAACCGAAAGTCGTCGTGCTGGATGCCAACGAAGTCGAGAACCGTCAGGCAGTCCTTGTCGTCGGTCCGCCGGAGGCCTCTGCCGAGTTGCTGGATGAAGATGGTCGCGCTCTCGGTGGGGCGCATGAGGAGCAAGGTGTCGGCACGCGGGAGGTCGACGCCCTCGTTCAGGAGGTCAACGACGCAAAGTACGCGCGGACGGTCGGGCTGATCCGACTCAAAGCGACGCAGGGTGTCGTGCCGGAAGTCCGTGGAGTCTTCCCCGGTCACTGCGACGCACGGGACGCCAAGGGTTGCCCCGAGTTCGGCGGCGGCCAGTCGAGCGTGGCCCACGCCGGCGCAGAAGGCGATGGCTCGCATGGCGTTCGAGTCGCGCACGTACCGGCCAATCGCCTTTGAGACGGCGCGGACCCAGATGCGATCGGCACCGTAGACGTTCTCGAGCTCGCTCGCTGAGTAGCGGCCTCGCTGCCAAGCGCGGCGCACGTCGGTTCCGTCGTCGACCGCGAAGTAGTTGAACGGAACGAGGATCTGCCTATCGATGGCCTCCCAGAGCCGCAATTCGGACGCCCAAGGGCGGTCGAAGTACTCGTCGAGCTGGAGCGTCTCCCCAGGACGATCGTCCATCCGTTCCGGTGTGGCGGTGAGGCCCAGGAGCACCGCTGGCTTCAACCGGGTGAGAAGCTCGACGTACGTGGGCGCTGCACCGTGGTGAACCTCGTCCACGATCACCATGTCGTACGCCGTCGGGTCGAGCTTGCCGACCCGTCGACTGAGCGACTGGATGGAAGCGAAGACATGTCGTTCCGAACCCGGCCGCTGCCCGTCCACGAGCAGGCCTCCGAACGTCGGCTCGCGCAGCACGGCACGGAACGTGTCGAGGCTCTGCTGGAGGATGCTCTCCCGGTGGGCCACGAAGAGGAGGGTATCGATGGGCTTTCCGCCGAGCCCCTCCCGCCGCAGGCGTCTGTAGTCGAGCGCCGCGACCACGGTCTTCCCCGTGCCCGTCGCAGCGACCACGAGGTTCCTCGTGTGCCTGCGCGACCGTGCGAGCGAGAGGTCCGCGAGCATGTGACGCTGGAAGTCTCGCGGTTGAACGTCGAGGAGCGCGAAGGTCGAACTGCCCGCCAGGGGGCCGAGCCCCATCTTGCCCCGGGCCCTCCGGAGCGACTCCTCCAGGCGGGCAAGGGCTTCCTCGGATCCGTCGAAGGAAGCGAACCCCGACGCCGGATCGTCCCAGTAGCGCCGAAAGACGGCGTCGAACTTCTCGACGATGTGGGGTAGGTCAGCCGCCGAGATGCGAACGTTCCACTCGATGCCGTCAGTGAGCGCACTGCGGGACATGTTCGACGAGCCAATGTAGGCCGTGCTGAGACCGGAATTGCGCTGGAAGAGCCAGGCCTTCGCATGGAGGCGCGTGGGGACGTCCTCGTGGGCCACCTTCACCTGGGCTCCGATCCGGTGGAGCTCGGCGACGGCGCGCGCTTCGGTGGCGCCCACGTACGTCGTCGTCAACACGCGGAGTGGTCGGCCGCGCTGGCAGTGGCGTGCCAGGTCGTCCCGGAACTTGAGAAGGCCAGACCATTTGATGAACGCCATGATGAGATCGATCCGGTCGGCGGATTCGATCTCGCTGCGGATTTCCGAAAGGACGCCAACCTTCTCGGCGTTGACGAAGAGATCCGAGCGAGCGAGCGGGGTTGCCGGCCGACGCGGGACAGTGGCCGCCTCGGCCAGGGTACCGCGGCGAGCGACGTGAAGAAGGAGCTCGCTTCGCAGGCGGGATTCAGCCCCCCCGAGGGCGGACGCCGAGCGCTCTTGCAGGATGCGCAGCAAGTCGTTCGCAAGGGCGAGCCGTTGGGCCTCGGCGTCCCTCCCACCGATGGAGTCGAGGGTGATGCGCGCCGCCTGGTGGATGGCGTTTGCGAGATGCTCTATGGCATCACCCCCGGACAGGGCTGTCCGTCCGATTTCCGCGCTGGCCGAGAGCAAATCCAGATCGGACGCCAGGGCATCCGAGACGACGTCCTCGTAGAGGCCGTCGGGAAGCTCGGTGCGGGATCGCTCCCCGTCGTTGCCGAGGCGGAACCGGAAGAGGGACATGACGCTGAGTCTATCAGCCGCGCGGACACCGGTAGCTAAACGGAGCCGGGGCCGGATACCATGCCCACGTGCGCGGGTACGTCGCCACCACGGACCAGGACTGGTTCACCTTCCTCGGCGGGCGGCAGCCCCTCGAGGAGGTGAACTTCTGGCAACCCTCCGCGCACGGCTTCAACTCGCCACCCGGGACCCCGTTCTTCTTCAAGCTGAAGGCCCCGCACAACGCCATCGGTGGCTTCGGGATATTTGCCCGGTACGAGGCGGCCTCGGTCCGGCTCGCCTGGGAGGCCTTTGGGGAGAAGAACGGCGTCCCGAGCCTGGAGGCGATGGCGAGACGCGTTGCCCGGTACGCCCAGGCGAGCCAGGGACCCGCCCATCTCATCGGCTGCATCATGGTCTCCACCCCCGTTTTCTTCCCGAAGGAGGAGTGGATTCCACAACCGGCCGACTGGAAGCCGAACATCGTGTCGGGTGCTGGCTATGACCTCTCCGTAGGGGAGGGGCGACGCATCTGGCAAGCATGCCTGGCGCGCGGCGCGGTGGTCCAGGCGTCTGGGCAGACAGCGCTCGTCGCCGAGCCGCCGGCGGCCCGATCCGGTGAAGCCGTTCTCGTGCGGCCGCGACTCGGGCAGGGGACCTTCCGCGTAGCCGTCACCGGCGCCTACGGCGGCGCATGCGCCGTTAGCCAGGAGCACTCGCTGCCCGTGCTCGAGGCCGCGCACATCCGGCCGTATGGCGCGGAAGGTACCCAC
>Ga0315270_10001409_pt1 | contig 12751 bp, 13 predicted proteins | sample C1_bottom_MG_FD_204932 | JGI IMG/M metagenome (GOLD analysis project Ga0315270, IMG submission 204932) | Sediment microbial communities from Yellowstone Lake, YNP, Wyoming, USA - C1_bottom | ecosystem: Environmental > Aquatic > Freshwater > Lake > Sediment | place: USA: Wyoming | collected... | reverse complement strand
AATACCTGATTAATGTGACACAGTTGGCAGGAGACGACGCGATGTTGACCTTCCAAAGGGAAGCCTGTCGCGTGGTGATCGAAATTATCCGTGACTCGAATTTCCACCGAATTGGAGCTTCCGCCGCTGCCTGAAATGGAAATGTCTTCGTCGGCATGGCTCAGTGGCACGGCTACCAGCCAGCACAGCAGTGCAATCGCGAGGTGCGCAGCGGCGAAAAATTTACTTCTGCTGGCGGTGGGCAACACGCTGGGGGCATCCATGGGTTTAGTGGGTATGCACTACTATAGCGGCCGTCCTTGGCCTTTTTTCAGAGTAAAAACGGAACTAGTAGGTGGCTTGCAGGCGAATGCCGAACACGGCGGCGTTGCCTTTTGCGATGTCCATACTCGGTTGTAGCACGTATTGAAACGTCGGCTGAACGGTTAGCCAAGGGAAAATCTGAGAGCTATACGTTACTTCATAAGTGGTTTCCGCAGGGAAAACGCGTGCGTTGCCATCCATGTCGATACCGTTAGTTTGATCTGGCGCGTCGCCGTTGGGGTCATCTTTGGCGTTGAGCCACGTATTACTTAGCCGCGTCTGGACGAAGCCTACACCCAGCAAATCTTCTTCCCGGCCCGGAATCAAGCCTTTGTAGTTGATGCCGGCGGCATAAAACTGCGAGTATTTATTAAAATCGGCATCGGCACGTCCGGCTCTGAAGAATAAGCCCAACGTCTCACCGATTGATGTTTCCGCCAGCAAATACATGCCTCCGGTGCCGGGGAACACGGGCGCGTCCTTCTCCTCGGACCCGAAGGCCGTCATTGGCTGCTTTAGGTACCAACCACCGACTGCAATCTTGTAATAACCGGGCGTAAACGCCTCGCCTTCATGCCAGCCGGTTTCGAGAATTGAAAAAACGCCCCCGTCTCTGTCTGTTTTGAAATCGATGAACTTCTTACCTTCACTCTCGGGCGCGCCATCAAATAGTGCCGCCTGCACGTAGGCATTAATCGAAACGTCCGTTTTCATTTCGACGCCCAGCGCCGTATTAGGGAAGTTCGATGGGCCTGCGCTTTGCGACAGTACATTATCGAATCCAAATGCGCCATTCACGAAAAGATTCGAATACTCAGACACGACGAAATCGGTATTCACGTCGAACACGCCAGCGGTAACCACCGTCCCACTCAGAGGAAAGGTGTGCTGATAATAGGCTTCCATTATTTTTATGGCAGTAAATCCTGCGGCGATTGAACTCACGCCGTGTAAATCACCCACAGTGTCGCTCGGATTGGTGCCGAACATGGCTGAGACGTGTCCAACAATTGAGCCGTTTTCCCAAAGGCCGGCGGCGCTGGTGTTAACCTGGGCTACATAGTCGAGCAGGCCGACGAAGGCGTTGCTATTAAGTGGGATTGTTTCGTCAACGGTTTTCGTTAGCGGGTCATCCACTTCGGCCGGAAGCACTCCCCCAGCCGTCTTAGTGAAACCGTCCAGAGTTAAAGTAAACGACTGAGTGAACGCCGCGTCTTCACCGCCCCCTTTGTCAGCAGGGGGTGGTGTAGGGTCTTCCTTGACTACCCGAGCCGGCGGCTCGGGAGCCGGCTCGGGTGCACGCCGCGTTGCCTTTTTGGTTTCCGGAGGCGGATCTTCAGCGACGGGCGTTTTGGCGGGTGCTGACTTTGCGGGCACGGTGGGTAATTTCCGCACAGCCTCACGCGCCCGTTCGAATGGGTCGGCTGAAAGATTGGGCCGACGATCGCCGCCGTTCGGGAGTTTTAGCTCGGCCAAGGCGTTGGACCCGAGTCCGAGCGCGAGGTACATGCCCGCAATAATGATAGGTATGTGTTGTATTGTGTTCATTAAGTTTATCGACGCTACCATAACTTCTTTAGCCCGCATATATAACGGCAATTGGGTCCAAGCATTTAGCCTTGACGACCCCCGCACATCGTGGTCCCACTTTAACTCCGGTAGAATCGGCTTGGTTTTTGCCATGCCAGTCAACGTTTTACATCGATTTCAAGGTTCCGTTGATGAAACCGGGCGACATTGCTTGACGGCGTGTATGAAGTTTTCTAGTCTATTCATACAGGAGCGAGGGTGTCAAACGTCAAGCGGGTGCCAGCCGGGTTCGAGTTGACCAAAGCAAGATGAATTTACGCTTAGGTTTTGTGGTTCAGGCCGCAATTTGACGGCGTTAAGAACAATTTAGGCTGGCCGATACACGCCAAGCGTGGCGTATTCGCGCAGTCATCACGGGGGATGGGTTGGATGCCTAAATTATTTCGACGATGTGCGTTAGGCTTAGGCTTAGGCTTGGCTTTGGCGGGTGCAGTCCAGGCGGGCGACAAACTTCACATTGTTACCTCGGTGGCGCCAATCACCAATATCGTGGCCAATGTGGCGGGCGACCGCGCACAGGTACACGGCGTGGTGCCGGAAGGTGTCAATTCTCATACCTTCGAACCGGCACCTTCAGATGCCAAGCTGCTGCGGGACGCCGATCTGATTATCATGAACGGATTGCACCTAGAAATACCGACGATGAAGCTCGCCGAAAAAGTGAAGCAGCCAAAGACTTCGATTGTCAGTTTGGGCGATCTTACTGTTGCGCGGGAGGACTGGAAATTCGACTTCAGCTTCCCGGCCGATAAAGGGCACCCCAACCCGCATTTGTGGCCCAATATCGCGCTCGCCATGCGTTACGCGGAAATCGCGCGGGATGTGCTGGTGAAAATTGATCCGAAAAACAGTGAATATTATTTCGCCAATACAACCGAATACCTGGCCAAACTCTCGAAGTTAGACGCCGCTATTTTCGATTGCGTGAAGTCCATTCCGGCCAAACAGCGGAAATTGGTGACCTATCACGATTCCTACGCCTATTTCGCTCCGCGTTACGGCGTGAAAGTCATCGGCGCTATTCAGCCTTCGGATTTCTCGGAACCGACCCCGAAAGAAGTCGTGCGCATTATTACGCAATTGCGCGAGGAGAAGGTTCCGGCGATTTTCGGCTCCGAAGTGTTTCCAAGCAAAGTGTTAGCGCAAATTGCCAAGGAGGCTAACGCCAAGTTTATCGACCAACTTGCCGACGATGACCTGCCCGGGCAAATAGGCGCCGCGAATCATACGTTTATTGGTATGATGGCGAAAAATATGGAGGTCATGACGCAAGCCCTGGGTGGAAATGCCGCTTGCGTTAAGAACATCGACGTCACCAATATCGGGGCTGTGCATTGAGTATGGAAACTATAAACAACACGCAGCGAGCCCATGCCAGCACTGATTGAACTAACGGACGTTTCCGCCGGCTATCCGAATAATCCGGTCTTCACGCACCTTTCGCTGGTGGTTGAAGAAGGGCAGTTTGCGGGTATCATCGGCCCGACTGGGTCGGGCAAGACGACCTTGCTCAAGAGCATTCTTGGCACCAACGTGCCTCACGGAGGTACCGTTCGCGTGATGGGTCGTCCCGTCAGGCAGCTCCCGCCGGGCTCAATAGGTTACGTGCCGCAACTGGAAACGGTGGATTGGACCTTTCCGGTCACGGTCGAACAGGTGATCCTAATGGGGCTTTACATTCGTCGGCCTTGGATTCCTTGGGCAAGCCGCGAGGAAAAGCGAAAGGTTCACGTATTGGCCGACAAACTCAACATAGGCGAAACACTGCACCGCCATATCCGCGATGTTTCCGGTGGCCAGCAGCAGCGGGCGTTTTTAGCGCGGGCCTTGATCGCCGACCCCAAAATTCTGGTTTTAGACGAGCCAACCGCAGGCGTGGACATCAAAACGCAGCATGACGTACTCCATTTGCTAGCCCATCTAAATGAAGACGGCATCACCATTTTATTGACTACGCACGACTTAAACGCCGTTGCGTCACATTTGCCCTGGGTTATTTGTTTCAATAAACAGATTATTGCCCAGGGCGAACCCAAAGACATTTTCACTAAAGACGTGTTAGAGCGTACCTACGGTGGCGATATCGCGATCGTCGAACAAGATGGCTTGTTGCTCATCGCACACAGCACTCCGTTTCACGGACACCCAAAAAAGAAGGGCAAGAATGGACCTGTTGACCGAACCCTTTCTTTTTGAATTTTTTCGCAACGGCCTCTATGCGGCGGCGATGGTCGGCATCCTGTGCGGTGTGATCGGCGTTTTCATCGTTTTACGTGGCATGAGTTACATCGGCCACGGTTTGGCGCATGCCTCGTTTGGCGGGGCGGTGTTGGGCTACGTATTTAATGTGAATTTTTACGTTGGCGCGGCCGTAACGGGTTTTGTGGCGGCCATGTTGATCAATTTGATTACTCGCGGCGGCAAGATCAAAGCGGATGCCGCCATTGGCATTGTTACTACCGCGTTCTTTGCTATGGGCGTAGCCTTGCTGTCGAAGTTTCGCCAATTTACCCAGAGCTTCGAAGCAGCCCTGTTTGGCAACATATTGGGCGTTAGCGATTCGGATTTGATGATCGTGGCTGGGGTGATGCTGGTGACCTGTGCGGCCATTGTTCTGCTTTATAAGTCTTTGTTGTTCTCAACCTTCGACCCTGACGCCGCGCAGGTTTTTGGCTTCAAGACCGACTTGATTCAAATGGCGTTCGCATTCTTGCTGGCGCTCGCCATTATCGCCTCAATGAATGTAGTGGGGGTGACGATGCTGGCGGCGGCTTTGGTAATTCCAGCTACGGTTGCGCGCATGCTGACCGATCATTTTGGCAAGATGCTGATTATCTCGACGCTGGTCGGCGGCCTGACCGGCGTGGCCGGTATGTATGCGAGTTACCATTTCGACATGGCTTCTGGGGCGAGCATCGTGCTGTTTGGTTCGCTGGTGTTCGTTGTTGTGTTGGCGCGCAATTCGATCAATGAACGACTCGAATTTCGGCAGCGGCATCATCACCACGGTGAAATTGCCCACAGCCACGGGCATGAACATGACGCATTGCACGATCATGCTCACAACCATGACCACGATCACGCGCACCATGATCACGATCATCCCCACCCGCATCCTCATGATGATCATCATGATCACCCTCACCCTCACCCGCACGGTGCTGACCACGATCATCCGCATCACGATGAGGCCCATGGCCACGGTGTAGCCGCAGTGACAACGCCAACCGTTAAAGGTAAGTAAGCCGCAAAATGCGCTGCTAACTTTTTGTCATGTCGCGACTCATCTTACTCAATAAGCCCTTCAACGTTCTTTGCCAATTCACCGACACAGAGGGGCGGGCAACTCTAGCTGATTTCGTTTCCGTGCCACGGGTGTACGTGGCGGGGCGATTGGATTACGACAGCGAAGGTCTGCTCCTGCTGACCGATGATGGCAAGCTGCAGCACCGCATTGCTGATCCACAGCACAAGATGGCTAAAGTGTATTGGGTGCAAGTAGAAGGTCTGGTGGGTGAGGTCTCACTGGAAATGCTGCGTCGTGGCGTTGAGCTCAACGATGGCCTAACACGGCCCGCCCAGGCGCGATTGATGGAGGAGCCTGCCGTTTGGGCGCGTCAACCTCCGATTCGTCATCGCGCGGCGATCCCCACCTCTTGGATTGAACTGACACTAAAGGAAGGTCGGAATAGGCAGGTGCGAAGAATGACGGCCGCCGTGGGTTTTCCTACCTTACGCTTGATCCGATGGGCGATCGGGCCGTGGAATTTGGCTGATCTGGCGCCCGGAACGTGGCGGGAAGAAGTCGCGCGCTTGCCTTATTAATAGCTGCGTAAGTTCTCGCAGTTCGAGGATGCCAACACGCTTAAATACGTCTATGTGCGCTCGACGGCGGCCATCCCTGGCCGCCGTCGGTTGTCATCCTCAAACTGCGAGGACTTTCGGGAAACTTGATAACTGCGCACAGCTTCAATCAGCGCGCTGCAACCTAATCAACTTATTGTTCTCGTCGAATTGAACGATAAATCTTCCCGAAATTCCGCTATGCAAAACAAACGGTTGAAACGCGCTGGCGGGAAGGCTGAGGGTGAGGCCGATTTCAGTACGGACAATGACTTCCTTGGCTTCGCCGCGGTAGTACCGGGTAAATTCTTCACTGGCGATGTGCAGTTGGAAGCGTAATTCTCGTGGCGAATTCATTGGGCCGGGGGGAGTTGGCGTTCGACAATGGCTCGCACGGCGGTTGGCCAGGTTTCGTTCTTTGGCACGACCACATCGGGCTCGAGTTTGGTTGGCGTGCCGATATCGCGACGGCTAGTTACCAAAATAGATGGGATGTCGCGGTTGATGCCGTGCGAAAGTTTGTTTGCGGCGATCAGTGCGGTCCCGTTCAGTCGGCCAACTTCGTAGGCCGTAATTAGGCAATCGAATTTCTCCCGTAGCAGGCGTTCAAGGGCGACTAATCCGTTGGTTTCCAACGAAAGCTTTAAGTTAAGACCCGCCAACGCATTCTGGCACACATGCCGACCGAGATTGGAATTATCCACAATTAGAATTTGCGCCGAAAATCCTGGGGCCGTTGTCTTCAGTTTCGCAAGGTCCGATTCCGTATTTTGAAATTCCATGTCGCCGCGTTTCAGCGCCGGCAGGGTTCTACGAAGTAGATCTACGTGTTCAAGCAGTACATTGGTTTGATCGGGCTTTATGGTTGGATTGGTGGGGTCCATTAACGTGAGTTCGTCTTCAAGCTGATGACATATCCACGTCACGATATGAAATCCGTAGGTTCCTGCCGAGCCTTTGAGGCTGTGAAGGCGTCGAAATAGGTTTGAATACGCTTCGCGATTGCTCGGGGCTTTTTCAAACGCGAGCACCAGCAGTTCCAATTCATCGAACTGGCCTGGAAGAGCAGCAAGGTACCCGCGTTGCAGTTCCGCGAGAAATTCTTTGGTGAGCGTTGGTTGAGTCACTCGGCACCTAGGACGAGAGGCAGGAAAACAGGTTCAAAATATATCGACAGTTTAGCGGACTTCTGGAGAGTCATGCGTGGTTTGTGCCGAACTGTCGAAGCGGATGTTGGCCCGTTCCCTAGCAGCCTGTCGGACTTAGGATGGCGGGGCTGCAAAAGCGGGAAGAGCGGTCCATAACAGCGCGAGTTTTCGTTAAATAGGCCCACTATTCGCCTCAAAATCGCGCTGTTCTGTCCTCGCTCTCCCACTTTTTCGCTCCACACCACCTAAGTCCGACAGGCTGCCAGGGTTGAAATCAGGCTGTCGCAGGCCCGCGTTAAGCGACTTGAAATCCACGCTGTAGTAAGCTGGCTGCCTCACGGCTTGCCGGGCTAAACCTGCGGTCAGAGGATTAAAAACGGCGAACGAAAAAGGGGGAAGGAATGGCAAAACACACGCAAACGCTCTGCGCGGCAGGGTTGGGGCTGATGTCGATTGGGGTCTGGGCAGAAAGCGAAGTTTTACCCCCGGCTGCGCCACCTTCAGTGCCGGTGGCGGTGCCAGTGCCCAGGCTCATCGCTCCGTCGCGGCCCGCGCCTGCTGTGGCGCCTGCGGCTGTTCCGGCGGCGCCCGCGAGCGCGGAGCCTGTAGCGGCCGCTCAGGTGGCTCCCTCTTCCGGCGAAGCCACGGCGCCTGCGCCTCATGTGCATAACGAAACAATGCTCATGCCGGCCGACAACGAGTCGATGTCCACTATGCCCATGGGCCACCAAAATGGTGCTGGAAAGTGGATGTTCGAGTACCGTTATGCGCGAATGGTCATGCGCGATTTGTTGCACGGGACGGAGAAAGTCTCCGCGCAAGATCTGTTCAGCGATCCCAAATATCGCCATGCCGATGGCACATCGGACACCATGGCCAATAAGTCCATGACGATGGACATGAACATGTTCATGGTCATGTACGCAATGACCGATCGGCTGACGCTGACCGGAATGGTCGATCCCTACTTTTCCAATAGTATGGACATGACCATGTCAATGGATCACGCCGGCATGGACATGCCAATGATGAAGTCGAAAGGTTTGGGCGATACCGAGCTTGGTTTAATATACAAGTTCGACAGTGCCAAGCCGGATGAGACCTGGAAATTAGGCGCGGCACTGAGTCTGCCAACTGGCAGTGTCGATGTAAAAGGCAGCGACGGGTTACGGTTACCTTATGCGATGCAGTTGGGTTCGGGCACGTTTGATATCAAATTGGCGTTAACGTATGACCTCAACTGGGGAGTCTGGGGCGTTGGCGGCCAGGTCGCCGATACGGCGCGGATTGGTCACAATAAACACGGATGGACACCGGGGGATCGCCAGGAGCTGAGCGCTTGGAGCAATTACCGATTTGACTGGGGCACCACGGCGCAAGCCAAACTGGCGTTTTCGTATGAAGAAAAAATCAACGGGTCCGACTCGGGCATGGGTGATCCGGCGATGTATGCCGGACTGCGGCCCGAAAATTATGGCGGCGTACGCACCGATTTAATCGGTACGCTGAGTCATCCTTTCGGCCCTGTAACGTTGTCGGGCAATCTGGGATTTCCAATCTACCAAAACCTCAATGGCGTGCAATTGCGCACAACATGGCTGTTTGGTTTTGCGGTTTCCTACGCGATGTAGCTATTTCGAAGAACGATGAAGCCGGCCACGGCCCTTTCGGTAACCGTGGCCGGCTTTGAGTTCAGTGGCCTATCGGTTGATGACGGGTGTCTGACCAGGGTTGTGGCGAACCCTCATGCGGCTCGATCACGTGCCGCCCGGATTCACTGTGCAGTCCAACCATGTCCAGGTTGCCGCATTTCGGACACTTCTTGTCGCGGAAGAAGAAAATAAAATGCACCAAGCTGAATGCAGGTCCGACCAATACGAGTGGAAAAATGCCGGTAATCCCGCCAATGGCGAACCAGAGCAGCCAGGCAAATAAATCCATCATGAAACTACTATAGTCGTCGTCAATGGCATGTCCCACGTATCCACAGCCTTTACATACTTTGTCTGTCATGACTGGCCTCCAAGGCAACTGTTGCGTTCGCGGCGATGTGTCGCGCCCGATTGAATGCAAATTTACTGTGTGATCGGAAATCTGTAAGTGACAAAGTCACCTTTGGCGCGAAAAATGCGCTTCCAGCGGATTTTTTCGGTCGGTGCAGGTACAATGCGCCCACTCAACGATTTTCAAATGGTCGCCGTATGCGAGCGAAGCAGAGATTACTAGCGGTACTATTCTTGGCCATGGCTGGGATGCAGGCGCCAGCCCAGGCAATGGATTTCTTGTGGGACGATTGGTCCGGCTGGCCTTACGGCTTTTCGGCAACGGTATCGAAGCAGAAAATTGATGTCGATGTGGCCAAACATCCGAGTGAACTCAATTTAACCCGGTATGGACTCGAATTCGTCGATTTGACCAGCAAATGGGTGCAAGGCGCGCTGTTTGCCGGGCGTGTAGTGGGCAATCAAGATGGCTACGCGCCAACCCAATCGGTAGACATGGATGGCTACTATGGAGGATTTACGCTCCGCCGCATGATTATCGACCACCGAATTCTTGCGCTTGGGCTGGAGGCGAGATACACCTACCAGGCCTTTAAGGACAACTTGGTCCCGCATCAAATTGAAATTCTGACCCACCAAGGCGAAGTTGCATTGGGTGCGCGCGTGTCGCTAGGCCGTCGGATAGGTTTGTACGGCGGCGGCAGCGAACTGTATGTCACCGGCACCGAGCGGATAGCCGGTTCCGCCACGTCGGACCTTGGCGGCAAATGGACCACCGTCGGGTTTGTCGGGATTGATTTGTTGGTTGAGGATAAGGGACACGTCGGCGTCGAGGCCAAGAAGGGCGCCATTGATGGGTTTGAGGTATATTTCCAGCATCGTTATTAGCCACAATCTGATTGCCCGGTACCTAGGTACACAAAATGCATTGCTTTCGTGGCTAATCAAAATATTAACTGTAGAGAGAGATATTGCCATGGCTACTACTGACGTCAGAGCTGAGCGCCGTTCGCAATCCCACGGTGCGATCCATCAGTTGGTTAATCATCGCACTGAAATGCTAAGACTTTACAGCCTGTTAGCGGCGCACCGCCCCTTCGAGGCAACCGCTGAGATGACGGAACTCTTAACCCGGTTCTGTCAGAGCCTGGTCGATTATTCCGCTGATGCCCATTTCCGTTTGTATCGTTTTATTGACGCCAACAGCGAGCGCCGCGCCGCTGTGCTGGACACCGCCCGCCGGGTGTATCCCGTTATCGCGTCATCTACCGATGCCATTCTCGATTTCAACGACAAGTACGACACCGAAGACCATTGCCGGGAGTTGGTGGACTTAGAAAAAGACCTCTCGACCGTCGGCGAAGCCTTGGCCGACCGCATCGAATTAGAGGATCAGCTTGTCGAGGCTTTGGTACATAGCCGCAAGTGATTCGTGTGCTTTCCCGCCGAACCGGGGTGCGGCGACCCATTCTGTTGGGTTTGCTGGCGCTATTGTGTTCGACGGGACAGGCCGCACCCACGCGGCTGTTTCTGCAAGAGGAAGGGCGCGTTGCCCCGGCTCGCGCAATCTACATTGATGTAATAAATAGCACGGGTGATTGGACTCCCGCCGCCGAGAGCGAGCTGCGCTTAGGGCTGCCGGTTGCGGAAGTGCTGCTGAGTCCGCACGGTATTGGGGTGAAATTCGAAATCCCCAATGGCTGGGTGCCGTATGTGGTGTCGAACCTGGGTACCTCACCTTCCACCATCGACTATCGCTTGGGGGCCGCCTATTTGTGGCAAACGCCGGGGATTAGTGTCAATTTCGACCCCGAAGTCGCCCGCATTTCCCGCGAAACTATCTTCAATTTCAATGGCGCGATTTTCTTCCCGCTGGATGCGGCTTCGTGGTTCGGGCCGTTGCAGCTCGGCACAGAGTTGATGTTAACGTCGCGCAAAGATGCCGCCACGGGCCTCGCTATGGGGTTTCGCTGGAACCCTCGGGAGTGGCTGGCGGCCGATGTGGTGATTGGTGGGTCGGGCGGCAAAATCGGCAATGGGGCGATTCGGACCCCTGCGGCGTTGCGCGTTAATATTCAGTTTTAGCGAAGGGTGTGCTCACGCACGGCCTGTTTAAATTACCACGCGCCGACATGTTGGCCAGAAAGGGCGCCAATCCTCTTTTGCCAGCGCAAATCGCCTACCCGCTATTGTGCGTCAATATTACGTCACTATTCAAAGTTAGTCGTTTTCTTGCGTGTCGTCGTTCCAACTAGAAAAAGGGGAGTTCCGCAGCCAGTGCGGGTGACCTCCGCCCCATCCGCGATGAAGCGCATTCGCCCAAAAAATCCAAAATACACCTTTTCACACAGGCATAAAGCTGATTAAATAACCCGCACTCCGGGTCCATAGCCCTACCTTGGTCCTCGCGAGTTCAATGGCTGCCACGCGGCGCACGTAACGGGACGTGCCTCCACCGCCTACTGTCATTGAGACCGGTAATTAGAATAAACACAGGCGCACCATAAGCGCCTATCAGGGGAAGATCGGTCATGAGTCCATTTGTTCCGGAATACGGCACAAGCGATTACGCACGCTGGCGGGCGCAAGTCACGCCCGACGCACTGCGCTGGTTTATCGACATAACCGATTCGAGCGTGATGCAAACGCTGCGCTCGACGCTATCGGCCAGCTCAGGCGGCGCCGAGTTTTGCAAAAGCTCAAGCGAACAACTGCTACACGTCCTCGCCCGCCGCATCAATGGCGGCGAGCTTGCCATATTCGGCCAGCCAACGCGCGGCAGCCACCCCAGCCAATGGCTTTGTTCTGACAGCCATGTGCCATTTTATGCCCGCCATGGCCATGCCGCACGCCCAGCACCGGCCTCGCGGGGTGTTTGGGCAAAGCCGGAATTGGCGGTGGCGGCTGCGGTCGCCGCCATTGCCCCACGCAAAGGCACCCGCAACGTCGTTATCGATTTGGTCGACGAACATTACGGCAATTTTAGATCGCATCAAGTCGTTAAAGATGGCACTCGCTATAAGCTAACCACGGATCAGGATATGGTGCGCGAAGGCGTCGTGGCGAATGGTCGAATCGAAGAGAAAGACCTGACACTAACCAACGACTACTGGTTGGAATTTATCGCGCCGGTTTAGCACCTTACACGAACGCAATTGCAAAGAACTCAAACGAAAGCTTATGCCGAAACCTATCCCGCAGAACGGTACGCGAATTCGCTTCAATGTTTCCGATGGCACAGACCAAACGCCAGGTCGGAGCACCGATCATTTTCGGGCAAGATGGATGCCGCACAATGTGGTTATTTTACATCCGTCATTTGGGTGCCCAGCGATTGTTGAAGCTGGCACAAAAATCACGCTATACGTTCTGACCGACAAAGACTTTCAAGATCTTTACGGCAAGGACCCGGACCCGAAAAAGCCCTGGGTAAAAGCGGCGATCAACGCCATGCTGAAGGTCCTGTCTTGGAGCGACGACAAACAAATAAAAGACGTACCGTTATACGCGGACAATGCCAAGGCAATTGAAAATATCGGCTGCTACTCGCTGGGCGAACTCACGAGCGATCCCGACGGGCGAATAAAGGACAAAGACGGGAAATTATTTGCCCTATTGCGTGCCTCGGCGCGCGATGCCTACAGGAAAGGCCATGGCGTAAGCCATTTGTTTCAGATTGAGGTTGACACTGCGGCCATGGCGCAGCCGCCGAAAGTTGCAGCGGGGAAATCGGCGTTATACGAAGCGGCTTGGTTGTTACCTGACCCCGACCGGCCGCATGAAATCAAAGCTTATGCCGAGCTACAAGACCGTAAGACGCAGGAATTTATCCAGAACAATCGTGTGAGCGGCAGCTGTTTAGCT
>Ga0315270_10001408_pt1 | contig 12754 bp, 9 predicted proteins | sample C1_bottom_MG_FD_204932 | JGI IMG/M metagenome (GOLD analysis project Ga0315270, IMG submission 204932) | Sediment microbial communities from Yellowstone Lake, YNP, Wyoming, USA - C1_bottom | ecosystem: Environmental > Aquatic > Freshwater > Lake > Sediment | place: USA: Wyoming | collected... | reverse complement strand
AGAACCGCCGAGATTGATCTTTCCGGTTTGACACTGGAACGTTTTGCGCCACGCGCGCCGACGCTAGTGTAGTGCTTCGCAATTACCACACATGGCACGATCCGGCCGGCGGAAAAACCGCTCCTGCGTATTCCGCACTTCCGCCATCCATGGCGGTCGTAGGTTGGCCTTCAGGCCGATGCGTCGGGCTAAAGCCCGACCTACAGGGCTCGCGTTACATCACGCTGCCGAATCCACGATCGACGGCGTTCACCTGCAAACCGGCGATCCGGCAGCCCTGCGCTATCGGCCCGCCCGGAAACAGCTGATATAGGTAACGTATGCCGCCGCTGGCGTGGAAGCGCTCGTCGAGTGCGTCATGCAGTTCGCGCATGTTGCGCTCCCGTTCTGTGTGTCGCGCGAAGTAGTCCTGCAGTGCCGCGACAACGGCCCAATGCTCTTCGCTGAGCACAAGACCTTCGGCCTTGGCGGCCATGCGGCCGTTACGCGGCGTCCAGCCCTCCGGGGCGTGCGGGAACTGTGGGTCCCTGACGTCGCCTTTTTCCATTTCCATCAGCGTTTGAATCAGAGTAGTCATAGCCTAATCCTCCGTTCGATGTTGTTACTCCCATACGGATATAAGACTACTCTTTGGCCAGAAAATTTCTATTGTCACGCACCGATACCCCCACAGAGCAAAGCATTGCTCCGCATTCAACCCGGGAACATCGTGAAAACAAATGATTACAGCCGGTGCCTGCGACAAGCTAGCCAAGATTCCGCTACGGTGCCTGTGGCGCAATCCGGTAAACCTTCTCGGTGAGCGCGCGCAATCCACGCTCGCGAAAGCGCGGATTCTCGGCCAGGATGTCCTTGCTGAACAGGCGGGTGACGGTGTAACGCACTTCGTACAAACGCCGCACCTCGTCCTCGCGCACGGCAAACGGCGGTCCGCTCATTTCGTTCTGCGGATATTCCATGGTGACCAGCAGCGTGCCGGCCGCGGCCGGCAGAATGGCGGCGTTGTGTCCGGCGTAACGCGTGCGCAACTCAGGCGACAGGGCAATGAGTGAGGCGCGGTCGTAGACACCTGCCACACCCTGCAGCAACTCCGGGGTCAGGTCGAAGAAATCCCCGCACAGGATCACCAGCCCGTCTGCCTCGTATCGTTCAAACCCGCCTTGCCGTGTGATCTGTGGTGTGAGTGCGTTTTCGGAAAAAAAATCGCGCACCGCGATCGGACTGAGCTCGACACCGAGTACCCTGTAGCCGCGAGCGCGCAGCCATAACAGGTCGCGGCTCTTGCCGCACAGCGGCACGAACACCAGGCCGCCGGCCGGGACCGCCAGCTGCGCCCAGTAGTCTTGCAGGTGCGCGTTGATCTCCTGCTGGTGAAAACCGATCTCGTTGCGCTGCCAGCGTTCGTGCCAAAAATCGCGATCCATGAATGTCTACCTGAATATGCCGGTCCGCGTCGTGGACCACGGCGCGTGGTTTATTCTTCGGCCGCGAGGCTGGTGACAATGTAACCGCCGGATTTCTCGTCATGCTCCAGCTGCAACAGGCCGCGTGCCTGCGCCGCTTCCAGAAGTTTGCTGAAGGTGCGGAAGCCGTGGTAAGTCTCGTTGAAGCCGGGCTTGCGGCGCTTCAGGGCCTGCTTGACCATCGAGCCCCACACCTTTTCCTCCTCGCCGCGTTCCTTGAACAGGTCCTCGACCGTTTCCACCACCAGGTCGAGTGCCTCCTGCTGCTTCTGCGTCTCGTCGCCGGCGGCGGCCTTCTCCGGCGCCTTGCCGGCGGCCGCCTTGGGTTTGCGACGCTGCGGTCTTTTTTCTTCGCGCACCAGGTCGTCGTAAAAAATGAACTCGTCGCAGTTGGCAATCAGCAGATCGGAGGTGGATTGCTTCACCCCGACGCCGATCACCAGCTTGTTGTTCTCGCGCAGCTTGCTGACCAGTGGCGAAAAGTCCGAGTCGCCACTGATGATGACGAAGGTATCGACGTGCGCCTTGGTGTAGCAGAGATCGAGTGCATCGACCACCATGCGGATGTCGGCCGAATTCTTGCCCGACTGGCGCACGTGCGGAATCTCGATGAGCTCGAACGCCGCCTCGTGCATGGTGGCCTTGAACTGCTTGTAGCGGTCCCAGTCGCAGTAGGCCTTCTTCACCACGATGCTGCCCTTGAGCAGCAATCGCTCCAGCACCTTCTGGATGTCAAACTCGGCGGCGCGCACGTCGCGCACGCCGATCGCGACGTTCTCGAAGTCGCAGAACAGGGCCATGTTCTGGGTCTTGGGTTTTCCGCTCACACTCATAGTTGCTCCAGATTCCGGGCGGCGGGTGCCAGCCTGTGACGCCAAAGGTAGCGCTTGTGCGCGGGTTTTGTCACGCCGCCCGCGGCGGGGCTAGCGGTAACTGCCGCTTGGGATCAAGATATTGCTTCGATCCCTGTTGATAACCGCAGCTTATTCCGACTGACCATGTCGTTCACGCCCTTTCATCCCGCTGTCGCCGGCTGGTTCCAGGCGACCTTCAGCGCACCGACGGCGCCGCAGGCCGAGGCTTGGCCGGCGATTCGCGCCGGGCGGCATACGCTGATCGCCGCACCCACCGGCTCGGGCAAGACGCTGGCGGCGTTTCTGGCCGCGATCGACACACTGGTGCGTGACGGTGTGGCGCACCCACTCGCAGACGAAACCCGCGTGGTGTACGTGTCGCCGCTCAAGGCGCTGTCCAACGACATCGAGCGCAACCTGCAATGGCCACTGACCGGCATTCGTGCGCAACTTAAGGCACTCCATCTGCCGGACGTGGACATTCGCGTGCAGGTACGCACCGGCGACACCACACCCGGCGAGCGCGCGGCCATGATCAAGCGCCCGCCGCATATTCTGGTCACCACCCCCGAGTCGCTCTACCTGCTGCTCACCAGCGAATCCGGACGCACCATGCTGGCGACGGCGCGTACGGTGATCGTGGATGAAATTCATGCGGTCGCGGGCAGCAAGCGTGGTTCGCACCTGGCGCTGTCGCTGGAACGTCTCGCGGCGCTCGCAAGCCCGCACGCACTCACGCGCATCGGCCTGTCGGCCACGCAGAAACCGATCGGGGAGATCGCGCGCTTTCTGGTTGGGAGCGATGTGCTCGACGCGGACAACCAACCGGCTTGCGCGATCATCGACAGCGGCCATACCCGCGCGCGCGACCTCGCCCTGGAACTGCCGGGCGCGCCGCTCGAGGCGGTGATGTCGGGCGAGGTGTGGGAACAAGTATATGACCGACTCGCCGAGCTGATCCGCGCGCACCATACCACTCTGGTGTTCGCCAACACCCGCCGCCAGGTGGAACGGGTCACGCTGCATTTGAGCGAGCGCCTCGGCAAGGAAAATGTCGGTGCCCATCACGGCAGTCTGTCCAAGGAACAGCGGCTCGAGTCCGAGCAACGCCTGAAGTCCGGCCAGCTGCGCGCGCTGGTCGCGACCGCCTCGCTGGAACTGGGAATCGACATTGGCGATGTCGATCTGGTCTGCCAGCTGGGCAGCCCGCATGCCATCGCCACCCTGCTGCAACGCGTCGGGCGCGCCAACCACGCTGTCGGTGGCATCCCCAAGGGCCGGCTGTTTCCGCTGTCGCGCGACGATCTGGTGGAATGCGCCGCGCTGCTCGATAGCGTGCAGCGCGGCGAGCTCGACCGGCTGATCATCCCGCCCAAGCCGCTCGATGTGCTGGCGCAACAGATCGTGGCCGAGGTCGCGGCGCGTGACTATGGCGAAGACGAGCTGTACGCACTGGCGCGCCGCGCCTGGCCCTATCGCGACCTGACGCGCTCCGAGTTCGACGCCGTGGTGCACATGCTGTCCGAAGGCTACGCCACGCGCCGTGGGCGACGATCGGCCTATCTGCACCGTGACGCGGTGAACCGCCAACTGCGCGCGCGCAAGGGCGCGCGTCTCACGGCATTGACCAACGGCGGCGCGATTCCGGACAACGCCGACTACCGCGTGATCATGGAACCAGCCGGCTTGTTCATCGGCACGGTCAACGAGGACTTCGCGGTTGAATCGCAGGCCGGCGACATTTTCCAGCTCGGCAACGCCTCGTACCGCATTCTCAAGGTCGAATCCGGCACGGTGCGCGTCGAAGACGCCAAGGGTGCCCCGCCCAGCATTCCGTTCTGGCTGGGCGAAGCACCGGCGCGCACCGACGAGCTGTCGCGCGCCGTCGCGCGCCTGCGTGCAGCATTTGACGCGCGTCTGACACACATCGATGCCGACAGCCTCGCCGCCACGGTCGAGTGGCTGATGCAGGAACTACATCTTGGCCACAGCGCCGCGCACCAGCTCACCGAATATCTGGCGAGCGCCAAAGGCGTGCTCGGTCAGTTGCCGACCCAGGACAGCATTGTCCTGGAGCGTTTCTTCGACGAAACCGGCGGCATGCAGTTGATCGTGCACAGCCCGTTCGGCAGCCGCATCAACCGCGCCTGGGGACTGAGCCTGCGCAAGCGCTTCTGCCGCAAGTTCAACTTCGAGCTGCAGGCGGCGGTGACCGAAGACGCGATCATTCTGTCGCTCGGCGAGACTCACAGCTTCCCGCTGGAAGAAGTGGCGCATTATCTCAACAGCCGTTCTGTGCGCGCGGTGCTGGTGCAGGCACTCCTCGCCGCGCCGCTGTTCACCACGCGCTGGCGCTGGGTGGCGAATATTTCCCTCGCGGTGAAGCGCTTCCGTGGCGGGCACAAGAATCCGCCGCCGTTCCAGCGCATCGAAGCCGAGGACCTGATCGCGGTGGTGTTCCCCGACCAGATCGCCTGCGCCGAGAACATTGTTGGCGAGCGCGAGGTGCCGGACCATCCGCTTGTGAACCAGGCGCTCACCGACTGCCTCAATGAGGCCATGGATATCGCAGGGCTGGTCAAACTGCTCACGGCACTGGAGCGCGGTGACAAGCAATTCGTGGTGCGTGACCTGCCGCATCCCTCGCCACTGGCACTCGAAATCCTGAACGCCCGGCCCTACGGCTTCCTCGATGACGCGCCGCTCGAAGAGCGCCGTACACAAGCGGTGATGAGCCGGCGCTGGCTCGATCCGGCGGAAGCCGAGGAGTTCGGCAAGCTCGATGCCGAGGCGATTGCGCGGGTGCGCGAACAGGCCTGGCCGGAGGTTGAGGGCGCCGATGAACTGCACGATGCCCTGATGCTGCTCCACGCCCTGCCACCGCAGCCGCTGTGGCAGGATTTTTTTGCGGCGCTGGTCGCGGCGCGGCGTGTGACGATCATGCCAGTGTCTGCAACCGTGCAACTGTGGGTGGCGGTGGAACGACTGCCGATGCTGCGAGCGATCTATCCCGAAATTGCGCCGACGCCGTCACTGGTGGCACCGGCCGAGTTCACGACACGCACCTGGACGAGAGAAGAGGCGCTCACTGAACTGGTGCGCGGCCAGTTGCAAGGACTCGGTCCGGTGACCGCGGCACAACTCGCGCAGGGGCTAGGTGTCGCGCAGAGTGCGCTGGATCTGGCGCTCACGGCGCTCGAAGGTGAAGGCTTCGCGATGCGCGGCCGTTTCACGCCGGACACAAGCGAAACCGAATGGTGCGAACGCCGGTTGCTGGCGCGCATTCATCGCTACACCATCGAGCGGCTGCGCGCTGAAATCGAACCGTTGCCGGCCGCCGACTTCCTGCGCTTCCTGTTCCGCTGGCAGGGACTGACTACCGATCCAAAACCCGAAGGCCCGCAGGCGCTGGCAGTGATTGTCGAACAGCTCGAAGGCTTCGAGGCCGCGGCCGCCGCCTGGGAAGCGGATATTCTCCCGGCGCGTCTGCAGCACTACGATCCGGAATGGCTCGACAGCCTGTGTCTGTCCGGGCGCGTGCTGTGGGCGCGGCTCACGCCGCCGAAACCAGCCGCGGGCAAGGATAAAGTGGCGACCGGCTCCCGAGGCGAAGCGCTTTCGGAGACGGGTGCCGGCTCGCCGGCTCGATCTGTGCCCGACCTGGCCTTGTCGTCATCGACCTCCACGAAGGTAATGCCACGCAGGACGGCGAGCGCGCCGGTGCGCAGCACGCCGATCGCGCTGGTCACGCGCCCGCACAGCGCGCCATGGCAAAAACTCGTGGCGGCGCGCCAAGCGGACACATTGCGCCTCAGTCCGCGCGCCCAGACTATTGCCGACTACTTGCGTAACCATGGCGCCTCGTTCTTCGACGATATTCTGGCCGGCAGCGAGCTGATGAAATCGCAGGCCGAGGAGGCGCTCGCCGAACTGGTGGGCGCGGGCCTGTTGCACGCCGACAGCTTCGCCGGCCTGCGCGCCCTGCTCGTACCCACTGACAAGCGCCGCGTTGTGCGCGGGCCGCGCGGACGGCGGCTGCACGCCTACGGGATCGCCGAGGCCGGGCGCTGGACGCTCACCCCGCGCCCGGCACCAGTTGGCGCGTCAGCACCGGCGGATCCGGAAACCGTTGAACAGATCGCACGCCTGCTCCTGCGCCGCTACGGCGTGGTGTTCAAGCGCGTGTTGGAACGCGAGGCCGACTGGCTGCCGCCGTGGTATGAATTGTTGCGCGTGTATCGGCGCCTCGAAGCACGCGGCGAGATTCGCGGCGGACGCTTCGTGGCCGGCTTCAGCGGCGAGCAGTACGCATTACCCGATGCAGTGGCGAGCCTGCGCGCGTTGCGTAAGGAAACAGCAGAAGGCCATCTGGTGTCGGTTAGCGCCGCTGACCCGCTCAACCTGGTCGGCATCCTGACGCCCGGCGCGAAAATCTCCGCGCTCGCGGGCAACCGCGTGCTGTATCGCGACGGCGTGCCGATCGCCGTGCAGACCGGCGGCGAAACGCGCTTCCTGACAACGCTCGCAGCCGGCGACGAGTGGCAGGCGCGCAATGCGCTGCTGCGCAAGCCGCTGCCACCGACGTTACGCCAGTACCTGCACTGAACCTGATCTGGCTGTATTGCGGAACGTGGCGGCGAGCTACACAGGATCAGTACGACAGCGCGGACAACTGCCTTTCTGGAAGACCGCCGGTGACAAACTGATCGGCGGAGCGGGTGGCGGGTCTCAACCGGCCGGACGCGACGTCTCGCCAAGCACGGCTTCGAGCAGCAGGTCGTGCACCCACAGAAAGCTCACTGGCGTCAGCGTTTCGACCGTGTACTTGCGTGGCTTGAGGAACGCGACCGGATAGGCCGCTTTGTCCGTGCCGCCGTCGATGCGCAGGGTGGCGCCGTCCGCAGGCGTGAGCATGAGTGCGCCTTCCAGCAGATACAGGTTCCAGGCGTCGCGCAAGCCGCGTTCCAGCAGGCGCACACCAGCTGGTGCCGTATAGATCAGACAGCGCGCGGTGAGCTTGACCAGGTGCGCCTCGTCAAACCCCTGGAACTGCACGAAGGCACGCAGCCGTTCCATGCCCACCTGATGATGCGGAATCTTGAGCCAACGCTCGACCGTCTCGACATGATCAGTTTCATGCAGCCGGCGTTCATCCACGTGCGGCAGGGTGACGGCGCGCCCCAGGCGCTTGTCGCGCGCGATCTCGGCGTATGCCTCCGCATCCGGAGCCGGGGCATCCGTATACGAATGTTCACTCTGGATCGACAACCGCGACTCGCGACGCTGGCCCTTGTGGATCAGACCCTGACGCATCCTGTCGACGAGCGCCAGGACTGCGGGCGATGCGCCGCGGGCAGCCGAGACGACTGCAATCAGATTGAGCACGTCGAGCACCGGGATGTCGCGTTCCTGTTCTTGTGGTTCGTGCCCGAGGGCCGAGACACGCGCGGACAAGGTGCTCTGGGGGTTGAACAACACCGGACAGTACACCGGTATGTCCGGCGAACTTTCGTGGCGATAATCAAGCAGCAGTTCCATGCCTCGATACACGCTCATGCTCCGGCTTTTCTGCTGGAAAGCGGTCAGCGCGCCATGGGCGCGGCCACCGGCGGGGTAGAGGGAGCGCACCACGGAGTCCTCGAGGCTGAAGGTGAGATGCCCCCAGGCGCGCGACTCTCTGGATTCGAACAGGATCGCGACCCGGCGGTCTTCCGCCAGTGGATCCTGAAGGTAGGAACGCAGAAAGGCGCGGTTGTGTTCGGCGAATGCGCGCGTCAATGGTACGTCGATATGCAACTGGCGTTGCGCATCGTATATCCCCAGCTCCCCGTCTGCGGTCAGCACATAAAGTCCGGCCGGAATATCGGTCAGGACGTCGGTCAATTGCATGTTTCGCTCCTCCGTCCAAGCATAGCAGCATACGGCTGGCGGTAAACAACGCCGGGCTTTCACGGCGCCGCTGAAATGTTAAAGTGGTCTGGGCCTCACATGGCAGGAGAACCTTCAGGTGCACGTCCCGGAACTGGTTGCCCATCGCGGCTACCCGCTGCACTACCCCGAAAACACGCTGATCGGCATCGAGGCCGCGATCCATGCCGGCGCGCGTTACATCGAGGTGGATGTGCAGTTGAGCGCCGACCGGGTGCCGGTGCTGTTCCACGACCGCACCCTGGACCGGCTGTGCCGCGCGCAAGGCATGATCCACCGTTACACGCGCGAGGAGCTCAAGGCCTTCCAGGTATTCGAGTTCGAGCGCTTCGGCTACAAGTTCGCGCAGAATCCGATCACGACACTCGCCGAACTCGGCGCGCTGCTCGCGCGCCACCCGCAAGTGACCGCGTTTATCGAACTCAAGCGCGTCTCGATCGAGGTGTTCGGCGTGCAGACGGTGCTGGACAACGTGCTGCGCTCGCTGGCACCGGTGCTACCGCAATGCGTGCTCATTTCCTACAACATGCCGGTGCTGGCCGCGGCGCGCAAGCTGGATTACCACAGCGTCGGCGCCATCCTCGAGCGCTGGCACGATCACCGCCACACAGACGTGCAGGCCATCCACCCGGACTACCTGTTCTGCGATGCCGTGGACCTGCCGCGCTTCGGTGCCATCGATACGGCCGGTGCCAAGATCGTGGTGTACGAAATCACCGATCCGCAAGTTGCGCTCAAGCTGGCGAAGCGCGGCGTCGGCTTCATCGAAACCTTCGCCATCGGCGAGATGCTCGCCGCCTTCGAGCCGCTGCGCAAAACCCCGGCATGACCGGACAATACGATCTGGTCGTGATCGGTGCCGGCATTCACGGCGCGGGCATGGCCCAGGCCGCAGCGGCCGCCGGTTATTCCGTGCTGGTGCTGGAACAGACCGGCATCGCCAGCGCCACCTCCTGCCGCTCGAGCAAACTCATTCATGGCGGTCTGCGTTACTTGGAAAGCGGCCAATTCAATCTGGTGCGCGAGAGCCTGCGCGAGCGCGCGATCCTGCTGCGCGTGGCGCCACACCTGGTACGGCTGGTGCCATTCCATATTCCAATCTATCGCGACACGCGTCGCCGTCCGTGGAAAATCCGCGCCGGCCTCAGCCTCTATGCCATGCTCGACAATCTGCATAGCAGCGCGTGGTTCGCCACATTGCCGCGTGCGCAGTGGAGCGAGCTCGATGGTCTCGCGACCGAAAATCTGCAAACAGTGTTCCGCTATCAGGATGCCCAGACCGACGATGCCGCGCTTACCCTGGCGGTGATGCGTTCCGCACAATCGCTCGGCGCGGAGCTGATCATGCCGGGCGAGTTTCTTGGCGCCCAACGCAGCGCGCACGGCTATGCTGTGCGTTACCGCACGCCGCAGGGCGAACAGGAATGCATCGGTACAACCCTGGTCAATGCCGCCGGTCCGTGGGTCAACAGTGTGCTGGCGCGCGTCAGCCCACGACGGCCACCCGCAGAAATCGAACTGGTACAGGGAGCGCATATCGTTCTTGAAGGACCCTTACACCGTGGCGTGTATTACACCGAGGCCGAGGATGGGCGCGCGGTGTTCGTCATGCCATGGCGCGGCATGACGCTGGTCGGCACCACCGAAACTCGTTACAACGGCGAACCGGCACAGGTACGAACGCAGCCGGCGGAAGTGGAATACCTGCTACAGACTTTCCGCCATTACTTCCCAGATCGCGACGTCCGGGTGCGCGACCAGTTCGCGGGCTTGCGCGTGCTGCCGTTGGCAGAAAGCTCGTCCTTTCACCGTCCGCGCGAAACGCTTTTTCCTGCCGATGCGCCACAGCAACCGCACCTGGTCAGCATCTGCGGCGGCAAACTCACCGGCTACCGTGCCACCGCACAAAAGGCCCTGACGCTGCTCGCGCCCGTCCTTCCGGCGCGCACCCGGCGCGGTGATACCCGCACGCTGCCGCTCGCCCCCCAGCCGAAATCGGCACCCAGGAAATCACAATGACATGCCCCACATTCTGTATTTTTCGAAAGACAAACCGCGGAGTTCAGCGTAGTTTATTCGTCTGAAATGGCTGAATAACATTGGCTATACCATTTCACTGCTGAAATGCAGAAACCGGGATAGACAGAATTCTTTCTATTACTTGAAATTACAGAACTCTGTCTAATACGCTGTTGGGCCACAACGGTAAGGGTACATGCCTAGACAATCTCTACTACGCCTCATCAAGCGCTGGAAACGGTATGAGCCACGCGAGCACTGGGGCCAAGTACCGAGAAATACACGAGGCGTGTACGTCCTTTACCGCAATGGTTCATCTGACAAATACGAAGTTGTTTATATTGGCGTGGCTGGCCTAGGAATGACTGGTGGAGGTGGGGTGCGTAGTCGCCTAAAAAGCCACAATAAGCGGATTCCAAGTTGGACCCACTACTCAATCTTCGAGGTTCACGACAACGTAATACGAGAAGAAATTCGGGAGCTTGAGGCTTTACTATTAGGCATCTTTCGTCATGACCCACGTATCAAATTGGCCAATAAACAAAAAGGCTCAAAGAAGCTGTATCAGTTGCGCAAGTCTAGTCAATGGAAAAGCTCGTGAGCCCAACAAGCCCTTGGAGCCGACGTGGTGATACAGCGTGCCGTTACCTGTACAACAATGACCACGCGGCTCAAGGGCGACGTTGGGACGAGGCGCCTTCGGCGTTTCTCGAAGGCACTACAAGGCCGACGGTACAACGTGCACCACTTTCGGGAACCACAGCGTGACCAGGTTGTTCGGCAAACCGCATGAGAATGACCTGCCGGCCGCGTTCCGGCTGTTGCGCACGGCGCTTAAATTCTCCGCCCTGATTTCCACTGAACTCACCGGCCGCTGGGTGAATCACCTGTGGTTCCGCGCGCAGCGTTTCCCGGAACCGGCGCGCGAGAAAGAGTGGCTGGCCTCGGCGGAATGCCTGACGATGACACACCGCGACCGGCCGCTCGCGGTATACCGCTGGGGTGCGGGGCCGACGGTTCTGCTGGTGCATGGCTGGCACGGCCGCGGCGCGCAGCTCGGGGCGTTCGCCGCGCCGCTGGTGGCGGCCGGTTATCGCGTGGTGGCCTTCGATGCACCGGCACACGGCCGCACGCCCGGCCACGCCACCGACCTGCCGGAAGTGAGCGCGGCGTTGCTGGCCGTCGCCAACTCATTTCCGCCGCTGCACGGCGTGATCGCGCATTCGTTTGGCGCGGCCAGCACACTCGCCGCCATCCGCCACGGTCTTACGCCACGTCGGGTCGTGACCGTGAGCGCTCCCGCCAATCTCGAATTCCTGATGGACAGCTTCGCCGCGCGGCTTGGAATCAGTGCCGCGGTCATGGCCGTGCATCGGCGTTTGGTGGAAACGCGGTTCGGGGCGGATCTTTGGCAGCGCCTGTCGCCGACGGAGATTGCGCGAGGACTCAAGATGCCAGCCTTGTTGCTGCATGACGAGGACGATCACGATGTGCCGTGCCGGGAAAGCGAGTCACTGGCACGTGTCTGGCCAAATGCGGCCTTGCTCCGAACGCAGGGACTCGGTCATCGCCGCATTCTGCGCGACCCGGATGTCGTTGCGCGTGTCGTGGCCTTCATGATCGAATGACCCGCGCGCACCCGATACCGGTGCGCCGCAGAATATACTTGCATAACCGACATGATCGCGCCTTCGCCGGAAGCACTCACGGATTTGGAACGGACCCTGCACGCGGAGATTCCGCTCACCCGCGCCATGGGGGTGCGTGTTCTGCGCGCCGATCAAAACGGCCTGGCGCTTGGCGCGGCGCTCGCGCCGAACCTCAACCACAAACAGACCGCCTTCGGCGGCAGCCTCAACAGCCTGGCCACCCTCGCCTGTTGGGGACTGATTCAGCTTTTGGTGCGTGATTGCGGTAAGGCGATTACGGTTGTGATCCAGGAAAGCAGCGTACACTTTCTAAAACCAGTGATGCAGGATTTCGAGGCGATTTGTGCGCTACCGTCCACACCGGAAGTTGAAAAATTCCTGCGCACGCTAGAGCGCAAGGGTCGCGCGCGCCTGGCGCTGGATGCCGCGATCCACACCGGGGGTGCCATCGCGCTGCGCTTTCGCGGCCAATTCGTCGCTTACGACCGGGCGCGCTTTCAAGGTTCCGGGCAACAAGGCAATTGACCGGTACGACCAGCTTCCGCACACTCTGCGGGAACCTGTCATAGCGACTCCGGTATCGACATGCAAAAAAATAATGCCACGATCAACCAGCTTCGCAATCTCGGACCAGCCAGTACGCGCTGGTTGAACGCCATCGACGTGCACACCAGCCGCGATCTGGAAAAGCTCGGCGCGGTCGATGCCTACGCGGTCCTCCGGGCGCACGGGTACAAGGCGAGTCTCAACCTGGTGTTTGCCATCGAGGGCGCATTGACCGGATGCGACTGGAACCGGCTGCCGGCGAAACGCAAGGCGCAGCTCAAGGCGGCCGCGGCCG
>Ga0315270_10001407_pt1 | contig 12758 bp, 13 predicted proteins | sample C1_bottom_MG_FD_204932 | JGI IMG/M metagenome (GOLD analysis project Ga0315270, IMG submission 204932) | Sediment microbial communities from Yellowstone Lake, YNP, Wyoming, USA - C1_bottom | ecosystem: Environmental > Aquatic > Freshwater > Lake > Sediment | place: USA: Wyoming | collected... | reverse complement strand
CAGCCACGACGGGGCGGCGAAAAGGGTGCCTTGACGCCAGCCGCGGCTTTGCGCAAGCTAGCGGTCTTTTGGCAGTTTCAGGGGGTTTGCATTGTTGGCAACAGAGAATTTGGTCGAGATCAAGGACCTGCATTTCGCCTATAACCAGAACCAAGTGCTGAAAGGGATCAACCTCAGCATCCCGCGCGGCAAAGTGGTCGCGATCCTCGGCGCCAGCGGTTGCGGCAAGACCACCCTGCTGCGGCAAATCGGCGGCCAATTGAAGCCCGATGCCGGGCAAGTCAAAGTGGCCGGCCAAGTGGTGCATGAATTGGACGATGACGCCCTATACGCCCTACGGCGCCAGATGGGCATGATGTTCCAGGCCGGCGGCTTGTTCAGCGACCTGTCGGTGTTCGAGAACCTGGCGTTCCCGATGCGCGAGCATACCGATTTGTCGGAGAGCATGATCCGCGACCTGGTGTTGATGAAACTGCATGCGGTGGGTTTGCGCGGCGTGCATAGCTTCCGCACCGACGATCTTTCTGGCGGCATGGCGCGCCGCGTGGCGCTGGCGCGCGCCATCGCACTCGACCCGATGCTGGTCATGTACGACGAACCATTCGCCGGCCTAGATCCGATCTCGCTAAGTGTGATCGCTAACTTGATTCGGCGCTTGAACGACGCGCTGGGCATTACCTCGATCGTGGTCACTTACGACATGGCCGAGTCGTTCAAGGTGGTGGACTACGTGTATTTCATCTCCGAAGGCATGGTCGTCGCCTCCGGTACGCCAGCCGAGATGCTGGCGTCGCAACACCCCTTCGTCAAACAATTCATCAACGGCGAATTCGACGGCCCGGTGAGCTTTCACTATCCGGCCAAGTCACTGGGGCAGGATTTGGCGATTCAGTCTAGTTAACTTACATGACGCTGCCAAAGTTCTGATCGGCGGCACTGGCCGGCGCTTTCAAGCCGGCCATGCGACAACCCTGCGCAACCGGCCCGCCGGGAAAAATCCGATACAGAAATTTAATCCCGCCCTGACGATGAAAATGCTCATCCAGCGCATCGTGCAAGGCGCGGCCATGGATGGCGCTATCTGCATTACGGGCGAAATATTCCTGTAGCGCGCCGATCGCTTCCCAGTGTTCCGGCGTCAGCATCAGACCTTCCTTTAGCGCCAGTTGGCGCGCGGCCTCCGGCTCCCAATCGAACGGCGCATAAGGAAAATCGACGAGCGGCGTCGGGGCGAAGCCGCGTAGTTCTTGCAGGGAATGTTCAAGCATGATGGTTCACCTGGAAGGTGTGGAGATGTATTCAAGCTAGAACGGTTTGTCGCAACATTCAAGGTTTAAAAATTACGGCGGGCAGGGATCGGTAGAGGCGAGGCGCCACTACAATGATATTGCCGCACTTGGACTAAAATGAAATCAGGCCAATTTGGCGCGAAACAGAAAAAACACCGCGCCCATCAGGCACAAGCCGGCCCACAAATAATCCAACGTCAGCTTCTCGCGCAGATACAACAGCGAGAACGGCACGAACACCAGCAGCGTAATCACCTCCTGCATGATCTTCAATTGCCCCACCGACATCACCTGATGCCCGATTCGGTTGGCCGGCACCTGAAACATATATTCAAAAAACGCGATGCCCCAACTCACCAAGGCCGCGACCAGCCAAGTCTTATCGGACAGGTTGCGCAAGTGCGCATACCAGGCGAAGGTCATGAAGACATTGCTGCACACCAGCAGGCCGGCGGTGATGAAGTAGGGGTTGGAGGTCATGGCGAAAATCCGGTGAACGAAAGTCCACATTGTCGTCCGCGCCGCGAGAATGCGGAAGCGTTTGCCGAATGCCGGGCTGGCGCTCAAAATAACGGGCACCGAATTATTCAAGGAAAGCTCCCGCCATGCCCGATACCAATACCGGCCGTAACGATCCCTGTCCCTGCGGCAGCGGCAAAAAATACAAGCACTGCTGCCTGCTGAACGCAGACGCCGTCAACCCCGACGAATTGCTGTGGCGGCGCGTGCGCCGCGCCATCGACAGCCTGAACGCCGACCTGTTCCACTTTGCCGATATGCACTTTGGCCACGAGGCCATCTACGAAGCCTGGGACGAATTCGTGCTGTGGGATGAAACCTCGTTCGAATCCGATTCGCCCTACCTGGGGCTGTTCATGCCTTGGTACCTGTTCGAGTGGGTGCCGGAACCCATCAAGACCGGCGTGCCCGAAGCGGCACAAGACGGGCTCAGCGCGGGCCAAGCGTACCTACGGCGCAAGGGCAAATATCTCGACCCGCTGCGCGTGCGCTATGTCGAGCAATGCTGCGCGGCGGCGTTCAGCTTTCACGACGTGGTCGCCGTCCACCCCGGGCGCGGCTTCGTGTTGCGTGATATTTTTTGCGGCGACGAAGTCGAAGTCGCCGAGCGCTCCGGTTCGCAATGCGCCCAAGTGGGCGACATCCTATACGCCAAGGTGGTGCGCATCGACAGCCTGGCGATGATTGACGGCTGCACGAGCATCGCCTTCCCGCCAATCGAAAAGGCGGAAATCCTCGACCTGCGCACGGCCATGCTGGAGAGTTACCCCGAATTGACGCCGGAGATACTGAAAGACTGGGACGGAGAACTACGCGATCTGTATTTCGACATCGCCGAGCGTGCGCTCAACCCGCAACTGCCCGGGCTGCAAAACACCGACGGCGATACGCTGCTGTTTCACAAGCTGCACTTCCACATCCCATCGCCGCGCGCCGCCTTCGACGCGCTCAAGCACCTGTGCCTCACCATGGACGAAGACGCGCTGCTGGCCAATGCCGTGTTCGATAGCGCGGGCGAAATTTGCAAGGTCGAATTCTCTTGGCAAAAGGCCGGCAACAAACAGAACCCGGGCTGGGACAACACCGTGCTCGGCACGATCACCATCGACGGCGACAAGTTGACCCTCGAAGTCAATTCCGAAAACCGCGCCGAAGCCGCGCGCGCCCTGGTGGAAGGCCTACTGCACGGCCAGGCGCGCTATCAGACCACCGTGCTCGAATCCGCCCAGGCCATGCTGGAACGCGCACAACAGCCAGGCGAAACGCCCCGCGACCAAGACAGCGAAGACCTCAACGCCCACCCCGAAGTACAAGCCCAGCTCCAGCAAATGCTACGCGACTACTACCGCGAATGGCCGCACCAAGCCGTGCCCGCGCTGAATGGCAAAACGCCCATGCAAGCCGTTAAGAGCAAAGACGGGCGCGAAATGGTCGAAGCCCTGCTGCTGCAAATCGAACGCTATGGGCAACAACAGCAACCGCCGCTCGCCCCGGCCATCCTTGCGGAACTGCGCACCACGCTGGGGTTAAAGCAAGGGCCGCTGATTTAACCTGGAAAAATTGGTGACCCACGAAAAACACGAAAGCCACGGAATAGACCAATATCGAGGCCGCCCTGTTTTTGCGCTGCAACGCTACCGGGCGCACTGTAGCGCCGGCTTCCAGCCGGCAACAACCTCGGCAAAATAAAGGCATCGTGCCCACCCATTAGGCCTTTCGTCGTATCCTGTAATCCCGTTGCATCCCTGGGCCGGATCGGGGCGTGAAAGATGGGTGTGAAAATGTTTTGACTGGCTCACCTAGTGAGCTAGTGCGGGCTGTAACATGCGCCAATGTGAATAATTTCTTCGCTCGGGAATACCAGTAAAACAGAACGAGGAGCGAACATGCAAAACCGCTGGAAAGAGCGAATTTCGTCGAAGCCCGATGTGCTTGCAGGAAAACCGGTTGTTGCGGGCAAGCGTATATCCGTGGAACTTCTTCTGGATTGCCTGGCTGGCGGCTGGAGCATAAAAGAGGCAGTGGATGCCTACCCGTACATCGCGCCAGAAGATGTGTTGGCGGCTTTGGCTTTTTCCGCCGATGTGCTGCGGCGAAAACCGTTTATCACCGTTTCCGGGGTTGAAGAATCGGCGGGTTTGGAATAGGGCAAGCGATGGCCTTCCAACAAAACAACGAACACGATAGCCACCTATGAACGATTTCCGACCTATTGCTCATGTTGCGCAGGATGATGACGATGCGTGGCGTGATCCGCACGATCTCGCCGAACATTTGCGGACAGTGGGGGAATTGGCAGCGCAAAACGCCCGCCGATTTAAGAGCGGAGATTGGGCGCATCTCGCAGGGCTTTGGCACGATTTAGGCAAATACCGGCCACGATTCCAACGTTACATCCGACAGGCCAGCGGTTTCGAGGCTGATGCGCATATCAAGGGCGAGGCTGGCAAAGCTCCGCACTCTACCGCAGGCGCAATGCTGGCGTGTGATCGCTTTGGTGCGGCAGGGCGCGTGTTGGCCTATCTCATCGCCGGTCATCATGCCGGGCTATATGACTGGTTTGGTGGGCTGGATGCCCGTCTTGACAGCCAAGACAGCCGTGACGAACTCAATGAAGCCCTAGCCGAACAGCCCCCTGCAGAAATTCTCGAACAGGGTACTTTCTCGCCCGATCTGCGCGCGATACCCGGCGGCAAGGATGGTTTCGCTTTATGGATACGTATGTTGTTCTCGTGTCTGGTGGATGCAGACTTTCTCGACACCGAGGCTTACATGGACGCAGACAAGTCCGCGCGACGCGGTGACTTGCCAGACGTGCAAAAGCTGCTCGAACAGTTTGATCGCTTTATGGCCGATAAAATAACGGCAGCAGATCGCACGCCGGTCAACCTGTTGCGTGCCGACATCCTGCGGCAGTGTCGTGAGAAAGCGCATGAAACTCCGGGCCTATTCTCACTGACCGTGCCCACCGGCGGCGGCAAAACCCTTTCTAGTCTCGCTTTTGCGCTGGAGCACGCCAAACGCTATAACAAATGCCGCATCATTTACGTTATCCCATACACCAGTATCATCGAGCAAACCGCCGACATTTTTCGGGCCATATTTGGTGAGGCGGTAATCGAACACCACAGCAATGCCGAAGTCGATGCCGAAAAAGAAAATAGCAAGAGCCGTCTCGCGTGCGAAAACTGGGATGCGTCGATTGTTGTAACCACCAACGTACAATTCTTCGAGTCGCTGTTTGCCGCTAAGACCTCGCGCTGCCGCAAACTACACAACATCGTCGATTCTGTTGTCGTGCTGGACGAGGCGCAGCTTCTGCCGCCGGAGTTTTTGCAACCCATCCTCGATATGCTCAATTTGTTGACGCAACACTATGGCGTTACCGTGGTGCTTTCCACTGCTACGCAGCCAGCGCTTTCCACGCGTGAATATTTCGATGCCAAGAACAATATGCGCGGCCTTGAAAACGTGCGCGAGATCATGAGCGACCCTGATGCGCTCTATCGTGCTTTGGAGCGGGTCAAGGTGCGCTTGCCCGCCGACTGGAACACATCTGTGAGTTGGGATGTTCTGGCGAATGAGATCAGTCAGCGTGATTCCGTGCTCACCATCGTCAATCGTCGGAAAGATGCGCGCGAACTTTGGGAACGAATGCCGGAAGGGACTTTGCACCTCTCCGCGCTGATGTGCGGCGAACATCGCTCGCAAACCATCCGGCAAATCAAAGCACGGCTTAAGGACGGTATTCCAACCCGCGTGGTCAGTACTCAGTTAGTCGAAGCTGGCGTCGATGTGGATTTCCCCGTTGTCTACCGCGCGCTCGCAGGCTTGGATTCTATCGCTCAGGCCGCCGGGCGTTGCAACCGCGAAGGGAGGCTAGGGCAGGGCGAGGTCGTGGTGTTCGTCCCGCCACAACCCGCGCCGCCCGGGCTGTTACGCAAAGGCGAAGATGCTTGTCGCAGCGTCCTCCATGCCCACACTGGCAAGCCGCTGGAGCGAGCCTTGTTCGCCAGCTATTTTGAGAAGCTCTATCACGCCTGCGATCTGGATGCGAAGGGTATTGGCGATTTGCTCAAGGTCGATGGGCAAACGCTGGCCGTCAACTTCCGCACCGCCGCCGAAAAATTCAAACTCATCCAGGACGAAGACATCGCGCCTGTCATCGTCCGCTATCGCGGTTTGGATGGAAACGACGGCAAGGTAGACGAATTGCTGAACACTTTGAGAAAGCATGGCCCCGAACGCTGGCTGATGCGCAAACTCCAGCGTTATACCGTCACTGTCCATAACAGAGAGGTTGTGAAGCTACTGTCACAAGGCGATGTGGAGGAAGCCATTCCGGGCTTGTATGTACAGGTCAGCGATTGGCTTTATGACAAAAATCTTGGGCTCTTGCTAGATGGTAGAGCAACGGAATATTGTGCTTATGTGGTGTGAAGATGTTTGTAATATAAGGAAAAATTTGTTGCGGGGGGGCAAGCCCCCCCGCTATTTTTAACCCCTACCCGATCTTGGTTTCAACCCACGTCCAGTGATTTGGACAAATGCATTATGCCATACCAACCCGTTCTTGGAAGAAATATGATAAAGTGCCCGCCATCAGCAACAAATCATTGGGTGCGATATGGACTGGGTTGGAATTCTTCGCGAATTAAGAATACTGGCGACACAGCTACAAACAGATCGCTTCTATGCTCTTTATCTACTATTTGCCGTGTTCGTTGTCGTTTACTTGATTCGAAAATACTGACAAGACGATAAGGAGGTTTTGTGAAACGCTACTGCCTTGAACTCGCCGGCGACTTCGCTTGCTTCACCCGCCCGGAAATGAAAGTCGAACGCGTGAGTTACGACGTGATGACGCCTTCCGCCGCGCGCGCCTGCTTCGAAGCCATTTTGTGGAAACCAGCCATCCGCTGGCATATTCGCAAAATTGAAGTCCTCAAGCCCATCCGCTGGATCAACCTGCGCCGCAACGAAGTTGCTAGCGTGGTATCCACTCGCAACGTGGAAACAGTCATGAGAAACGGCACAGGCATTCTTGGACTCAACATCGAGGATGACCGCCAGCAGCGCGCCGGACTATTTCTGCGCGACGTAGCCTATCGTGTCCATGCCGATCTGGAATTTTTCACCGATCGCGATCCGGGCGCACACGCAAACAAGTATTACGAAATGTTCGAACGCCGCGCCAGCCGTGGCCAATGCGTCAACCAACCCTATCTTGGATGCCGCGAGTTTGCGGCGTATTTTCGGCTGGTAACAGATCCTGCCACCGAACCAGCACCCATAGATGAAACCCGCGAGCTTGGCTTCATGCTGCATGACCTGGATTTCACTCAGGCCGCCGACCCACAGCCGCGTTTCTTCCGCGCACGACTTGAAAACGGCGCGGTATCGGTGCCGGCCTGGGATAGTGAGGAGGTACGAGGATGATTCTGCAAGCGCTCAATGACTACTACTTACGTCGCCAACGCTCGCCCAACCCGCAAGATCGGTTGCCCGCTTTTGGGCTGGAAGAAAAGGAAATTCCCTTCGTCATCGAGATTGATGCCGAGGGACGGCTTGTTAATCTGGTTGATACCCGCACGCTTGAGGGTAAGAAAAAAATCGGCCAACGATTTCTTGTGCCCCAAGGCGTGAAGAAGACATCCGGCGTGGCTGCCAACCTTCTTTGGGATACCGCCGAATATGTGCTCGGCGTGGACACCAAGGGCAAACCGGAGCGCGTCGCTGAACAACATGCTGCATTCCGCGCTCGGCTAGAAGCCCTACCGGAGGATGCGCTCAAAGACGCTGGCATTCAGGCCATACTCGCTTTTCTCAATAGCATTGACCTCAAGCATCTCGAAGCCCTGCCCATCTGGCCAGACATTGTGGCCACCAACCCGGTTATGACTTTTCGCCTACATGGGGATGTGGAGCTGGTCTGCCAACGCCCCACCGTGGTGGCCGCAACTGCTCTGGCGACAGGTAACGCCGTGGCTGACGGCATCTGTCTCGTGAGCGGAAACGCAGCCGCAATTGAACGTCTCCATCCCGCCATCAAAGGCGTATGGGGTGCGCAAACTTCCGGGGCGAACATCGTCTCTTTCAACTTGGATGCGTTCAACTCTTACGGCAAGGCACAAGGCGCGAATGCCCCATTGGGAAAGCCTGCTGTCTTCGCCTACACTACCGCACTCAACCACCTGCTGGCGCGCGACTCACGCCAGCGCATCCAAGTCGGCGATGCCTCCGCCGTGTTCTGGGCGGAACAAGCTCACGACCTGGAAACCGCGCTGCCTGATCTATTCGGCGAACCACCCAAAGATGATCCCAATCGGGGCACAGATGCTTTGAAGGTGCTGTATCAGGCCGCTCAGTCTGGCAAGTTCACACGCGGCGAAGCTGACACTCGTTTCCATGTTCTAGGGCTTGCCCCCAACGCTGCTCGCATCGCAATTCGCTTCTGGGAAACAGCCCCGGCGCATGAACTGGCTCAGCGCATCGCCCGCCATTTCGACGACATCAAAATCGCCCGTGCCCCGCACGATCCGGAACACTTGTCCCTGTTTCGCCTGCTCACGGCGCTGGCGGTGCAAGGTAAGGCCGACAACATCCCGCCTAACCTTGGCGGAGAGGTCATGCGCGCCATTCTGGAAGGACTGCCTTATCCAGCGTCATTGCTCAATCTGGCAGTGCAACGCTGCCGGGCAGAGCAGAAACCCACCTATGCCCGTGCCGCTGCCATCAAAGCCTCGTTGAATCGTTTGATGCGTCGTACCAATCCAAAATCACCCAGCCCCGAGAAGGAGTTTAAGATCATGCTCGACCCGTCCAACGCCCACCCGGCCTACCGTCTGGGGCGGCTATTTGCCACCCTGGAAAAAATACAGGAAGAGGCCAGCCCCGGTCTGAACGCGACCATCCGTGATCGCTACTACGGCGCGGCTTCCAGCACGCCCGTCGCGGTGTTCACCACGCTACTGCGCCTGCATAACCATCATCTCAGTAAGTTATCCAAGGGCCGTGCGGTGCAGATGGAACGGCTCGTCGGCGAAATCATGGGCGGCCTGGATGACTTTCCCCGCATTCTCGCCTTGCCCGACCAAGGCCGCTTCGCCTTGGGTTACTACCACCAGCGCCAAGCCTTCTTTACAAAATCCGAATCCACCGACAACCAAGAGGAATCCAAATGAGCCTGACCAACCGCTACGACTTCGTGCTGCTGTTTGATGTGAAAGACGGCAACCCCAACGGCGACCCTGATGCTGGCAACCTGCCACGCATGGATGCGGAGACCGGCCATGGACTGATGACGGACGTGTCCTTGAAGCGCAAGGTGCGTAACTTTGTCGGCATGGCGAAAGGCGAACAGCCGCCCTATGAAATCTATGTGAAGGAAAAGGCTATCCTCAACAACCAGCACAAACGTGCCTATGTGGGAATCGGTCGCGAAGAACTGCTCGCGGGCGATGACAAGAAACGCAAGGGCGGCGATGCCGTGGACGATGCCCGCCAGTGGATGTGCCGCAACTTTTTTGATGTGCGAACCTTCGGCGCAGTTATGTCAACGGGCATCAATTGCGGCCAAGTACGTGGCCCGGTGCAACTCACCTTCGCCCGATCCATTGACCCCATCATCGCGCAGGAGCACTCCATCACCCGCATGGCTGTCGCCACAGAAGCGGAAGCCGAAAAGCAGGAAGGCGATAACCGCACAATGGGCCGTAAACACACCGTCCCTTACGGTCTCTACATGGCACACGGCTTCGTTTCCAGCTTCCTCGCCAAGCAGACCGGCTTTTCGGAAGATGACCTGGAGTTGCTCTGGCAAGCACTCTCCCAAATGTTCGAGCATGATCGTTCCGCTGCGCGCGGCGAGATGACCACGCGCGGGCTGTATGTGTTCAAGCATGATTCGGAACTGGGCAATGCGCCAGCGCACACCCTGTTCGAGCGCATCCAACCGAAGCTCAAGGCGGGAGTGAGCGTGCCGCGCAACTTCGACGATTACGATGTGGCTGTGGACAAAGCGAGTTTGCCGCCCGGCGTGACCTTGCTATGAAAATGCAGTATGTCTAGCGCCGCCCGGCCCAATATCCCGGGCGGCGGCTTTGATGCACCACGGCGAGGACGCGTAATGTATCGGTGCTTGCGCGGTAGAAAATGGAATAGGGGTAGTGATGAACCACAATGCGGCGAGTATTGCTTGCGGCCGGGGCGCCCATGGACGGATGTTCGGCTAGAAGAGCGAGGGTTCGGTGTACGGCGTTCCTGAAATCCGCAGCGCGCTGCGGGCCGGCCTCGATCGCGTACCATCGGGCGGCATCGGCGAATTCGGAACGCGCTTCGGGCGAGAACGTGATTTTCAACGAGCATGCTCGGCGATGATGGCGTCAACCTCTTTAAAAACTTCTTCGGCGGAAATCCATTTGGTGCGTCCTGCCTCCATGTCGGCCACGCGTCGGGCGATTTCTTCATCCCAAGCCTTGGCGATGGCTTCTGGTGTGTCTTCGGGTTGGCCATGTAGGCTGGTGATCAGGCGTTCGGCCAGCTCGCTGCGTTCCTGCGGGGTCAGTTTCATCGCTTCTGCTTCCAAATCTTTCAGTGTCGCACTCATCCTATTCTCCAAAAAATCACGAACCCGTGAATCATACTAGCACTCTGCCAATGGTGGAAACAGACCTCGTGGCCCTCTCTGCCTTGCAACATTGGATTTATTGTCCGCGCCAGTGCGGGTTGATTCATCTGGAGCAGGCGTTCGCGGACAATATCCACACGGCGCGCGGGCAGGCAGTGCATCATTTGGTCGATACGCCGGGTTACGAAATCAAGTCTGGGGTGCGGGTGGAGCGTGCCTTGCCCGTGTGGTGTGATCGGCTCAACTTGATTGGTAAGGCCGATCTGGTCGAGTTTCACCCGGACGGTAGCGTGTATCCCGTCGAGTTCAAACACGGCGCAAAGCGGCAGAAGCTGCACGACGACATCCAACTCGCCGCGCAGGCGATTTGCCTGGAGGAAATGTTGAACCGCCCCGTGCCCAAAGGCGCGATTTTTCACGCCACTAGCCATCGGCGGCGCGAGGTGGCGATTACTCCCGAACTGAGAAAGCTGGTCGAAGAAACCGCCGATGCCATTCGCGCCATGCTGGTCTCGGGCAAACTTCCGCCGCCGGTGAACGACGCCCGTTGCCGCGAGTGTTCGCTGAAAGAAATTTGCCAGCCAGAGGCGCTGGCCGGACGCGCCAAACAACAGCAGCAACGACAAAGCTTGTTCAACCCGGGGGAGTAGTAGTGCACACCATCCAGAACACCCTCTACGTCATGACGCCCCAGGCCTACGCGCACCTGGAAAACGCCACGCTCCGCATCGACGTGGAGCACGAGAAAAAACTCCAGGTGCCGCTGCATCACTTGGGCGGGCTGGTCTGTTTCGGTAATATCATGGTCTCGCCTGCGCTCATGCATCGCTTGGCGGACGAAGGAAAATCGCTGGTGCTGCTAGATGACTCGGGCCGTTTTAAGGCACGCCTCGAAGGCCCGGTCTCCGGCAATATCCTGTTGCGCCAAGCGCATCACAGTAAAGCTTTAGAGCCCGCTTTCACCTTGGAGCTTGCACGCGCCGTGGTGGCGGGAAAACTCAAAAATAGCCGCGTCAATTTGCAACGCGGCGCACGAGAAGCCGCCGACCCGGAAGAAGCTGCAACACTCACCCGCGCTGCCGACAACCTTGCCGCCTCACTGCGCGCTGCTGCTGTTGCCAGTAATCTAGACGAGTTGCGCGGCGTGGAAGGCGAAGCTGCGCGCGGTTATTTCGCCGCGCTCAATGTGATCGTCAAACCCCAGGCGCGCACGGCGTTTGCCATGAATGGCCGAACTCGCCGCCCGCCGTTGGATCGGTTTAATGCCTTGCTCTCCTTTCTTTACGCCATGCTCATGAACGACTGCCGTTCCGCTTGCGAAGCCGCGGGGCTTGATGCGCAACTTGGCTTCCTCCACGCCGTGCGCCCCGGTCGTGCCGCGCTGGCACTCGATTTGCAGGAAGAGTTTCGTTCGATACTGGCCGACCGCTTAGCCCTTACCCTCATCAATCGTGGGCAGATCAATGCCGCCGATTTTGATGAACGCGAAGGCGGCGCCGTCATGCTCAACGATAAAGGCCGCCGCGCCGTCGTCACCGCTTGGCAGGAACGCAAACAGGAAGAAATCACCCACCCGCTCACCGAAAGCAAAATCCCCATCGGCCTGCTACCCTTCATTCAGGCGCGCTTCATCGCGCGCACCATTAGGGGAGAGATGGAAGGCTATCTACCGTATCTGGCGAAATAGGAAACCGCATGCTCATTATCGTTACCTACGATGTTTCCACCGAAACGGCGGCTGGCCGCAAGCGCCTAAGACGAGTTGCAAAAGCCTGCGAGCGGATGGGGCAGCGCGTACAAAAATCCGTGTTTGAATGCACCGTCAACGAAATGCAGTTTGAAGAATTGGAGCGCGCACTACTTGCCGAAATCGACGAGGCAAAGGATAACCTGCGCTTCTACCGCATTACCGAACCGGTGGAAGTGCGGGTCAAACAACATGGCTGCTTCCGCTCGGTTGACTTTGAAGGCCCCCTCATCGCTTGATCGCGCGAACATTTATCAACGGTCACTATCCAGGGCTTTCGCGCAGGGGCTAACTTGATGATCGATAAAATATTTTCACGAAGAACAAAATCTATGGACCAAAAGCATTGGCTTCCTGGAGTGGGTTCGCGGGAAAATGCAAGAATCTTCTTGCGTAGCGATACGTTGCGTGAGTAGAGCATCTCCCGCTCAATTGAGCGGGCGCGGATTGAAACTTCGTGCGCAAGCGGTAAAAATCGCCGCGCAGATTGCATCGCCCGCTCAATTGAGCGGGCGCGGATTGAAACAGCGAATCATCGACGCGCTTGATTTTGGCGCGTGGCATCGCCCGCTCA
>Ga0315270_10001406_pt1 | contig 12762 bp, 8 predicted proteins | sample C1_bottom_MG_FD_204932 | JGI IMG/M metagenome (GOLD analysis project Ga0315270, IMG submission 204932) | Sediment microbial communities from Yellowstone Lake, YNP, Wyoming, USA - C1_bottom | ecosystem: Environmental > Aquatic > Freshwater > Lake > Sediment | place: USA: Wyoming | collected... | reverse complement strand
CTACGACATTCCGATTTCGCTGATCACCGACCGTTATCTGGATTATATCGAATGGATGAAATCCATGAATGTCGATATTGCCGGCGATTTTCTGGTCATGGCCGCAACCCTTATCCAGATCAAATCCCGGATGCTGCTGCCGGTTCATGACGATTCCGATGAAGAAGACCCCCGCCAGGAAATCGCCAGACCCCTTCTGGAATACCTTCAAATGAAATCAGCCGCCCTGCAGCTAAACGATAGAGAGCTGCTGGGGGAACATACATTTATCCGGCCCCCGCCGGAAACATCCGTTCCCGGAAATCTTCCGGATCGCGAAATCCGGGTGGATCTCTTTGATCTTATTAAAGCATTTCAGCGAATCATCGACAACCTGTCCCCGGATCTTGCCATGGATGTGGTCGCCGACAAGCTGTCCATAAAGGATCGCATGACAGAGCTCATCCGGATGCTGAAAGTCAGGGGCTCGCTGACGTTTCAGGAACTGGTCTTAAGCCCTGCCGGAAAGGCCGAGATCATCATTACCTTTTTGGCCATACTGGAAATGGTTAAACGCAATGTTGCCGGCGTCATCCAGCACGCCGATACCGGCAACATCACCTTGTATCTGAATGAAAGCACCCATGCCGGAACTGAAGTTTATCATTGAAAGTTTTCTCTTTGTTTCCGAAGAGCCGCTGACCCTTGAGAAAATGAAGTCGGCGCTTCCTTCAACCGACGCCAAGGCCATTAAAGAGGCCCTTCAAACGCTTCAGGACGAATACGCCCATCGGGAAGGCGGCATCTGTCTGGTCGAGGTAGCCGGCGGATACCAGCTCCGGACCCGTCCGGAATATGCCGAATGGGTCCGGAAAATCATCCAGCCATCCGCGCAGCGCCTGAGTCCGGCTGCCCTGGAAACCCTGGCGATCATTGCCTACAAGCAGCCGATCATGCGAAGCGATATCGAACATATTCGCGGAGTCGACGCTGGCGGCATTCTCCGGATGCTTCTGGACAGAAAACTGATCAAGATCCAGGGAAGAAAAGAAATCCCCGGAAGACCCCTGATTTATGCCACCACGCGGCATTTCCTGGAAATATTCGGTCTGAGAGATATCAAAGATCTTCCGGCGCCCAAAGACATTTCGGATCTGGGCAAACCGGCCGGTGACGCCCAAGAATTGACGCTTCCCGATAATTTTATACCCCCTCCCGATGAAAACACTTGACTTCAGGGGCACAATGTCGTTATTTAAAGGCCAACATCCGGGCGGTTAACTCAGCGGGAGAGTGCTACCTTCACACGGTAGAAGTCGAAGGTTCAAATCCTTTACCGCCCACCAGCAAATTCAAGGGGGTTGTGACGAAAGTCATAACCCCTTTTTGATTTTTTGCCGGCATCCTTCCTGTTCACCCGATCCCTTTTTACAAGCCTTCTCATCATTACTAGGCTACATTGTAGCTGTCAAGGTATTTATGCTTTTATTACGTCCCTATGGTGAGCTGATCCCACGAAAAGCACCAGGAGACCCTCCAGAGCATCAGGTGCCCGGTAATACTTGACATACAAGCCGATTAATGCAATGCATGATGCAAATCGTAAAAAGCAAATTCTTGTTCATCAATCTTTCGGAAACCATAATGGCTGATAAAACCAAAACCGGCCGGCAACCGATTAAACCGGCATTTGCCGGCTTTTTTAAGGACATCGAGCGTCTGACTGACCGTTTCCAGGATGCCATCTACCACTACGATCTGGAATCCCGAAATTTCCTTTTCTTCAACAAGGTCTTCAGGGAAATATTCCGACTGCCCGCAAAGACGGGACGCCGGATTTCCGCCGAAAAGGTGATGCCGAGCATTCACCCGGATGACCGCAACACCATGCTTCATACCATTGGTAAATCGATAAAAGCCGGTCTGAGCAAGGGCGAAGTGCAGTACCGCGTGGCCTATCCCGATGGGACAATTCGCTGGCTCCACGACCGCTGGATTGTACTGCGCGACCATAAGGACGGCCGCCCCCTGTCTCTTGAAGGGGTCATCCGTGACAACACCGAAATACGGATCGCCGACACACAATTGATCCACAGCCGGCAAAAAGCCTTGATCGGCAGCTACATCGTCCAAGGTGGAAAATTCCGATATGTCAACCCCGAGTTTGTCCGCATCACAGGCTTCAGTGAAAACGAACTGATAGGCACCGATCCTCTGGACATCGTACACGAAGACTCCCGCGACTACGTGCGCCAAAACGCCGCATCAATGCTCAAGGGCAACAGCGACACGCCATACATGTTTTGCGTGTGGGACAAAAACGGACAGGCCCACTGGATACTGGAAACCGTCACCTCTGTGGTCCACGAGGGCCAGCGCGCGGCTCTGGGCTATTTCATGGACATTTCCGAACTACGGCGCATGCAGGGAAACCTGTCTGCCCTGGGCCTGATGATCGGCACTATCTGCCACAGTCTCAAGGGCTGCCTAACCGGCCTGGATGCCAGTCTCTATCTCATCGAAACCGGCTTTTACCGAAATAAACCGGCACGCATCGAGGAAGGTATCGATGTTACCAAACTGATGATTGACCGGATCAGCAAACTCGTACAGGACATCCTCTACTACTCAAAGGAGAGGACCTTAAATCTGGAAACCCTTGAAGTCTGGCCCTTTGTCAAGGAACTGGCCGAATCCGTTGAGGCACGGATCCGGGCTGCCAACATCACCTTTGAAACCGATTTTTCAAAAAATATTGGAAAATTCCGTATTGATTGCAACATACTGTGGCCGGCCCTGACCAACATTCTGGAAAACGCCATGGAGGCGTGCATCGCAGACCAGCGCTCTCTGGCCCACCGCATCCGGTTTTGCGCCCATGGGGACGCCGATCAGGTCGTCTTCGAGATTTCAGACAACGGTCCGGGAATGGACGATGAGCAGATCCAGCAGATATTTCAGATTTTCTACTCGTCCAAGGGAATTAAAGGTACAGGCATAGGTCTTTTTGTCACCCGCAAGGTAATCCTCCAGCACGGGGGAAGCGTTACCGTGGAATCCAAACCCGGGCATGGGGCCCGCTTTGTTATCACCCTGCCTCGCCAGATGGTCGCCCCGCCCGCTGGTTTATAACTGAACTATTCTGAATTTCAATTTTTTGAGTTAAAATGCTTACTCTGGATTGGATTGGTATGAAAGGTGGATACGCTGATTGGTCTATGTGCACATACAAAATTTGAACCCAAAAACGTAAGAACAATTAATGGCCCTTAAAAAATCCGAAATTTACAGCTCCCTCTGGCAGTCATGCGACGAACTGCGTGGCGGCATGGATGCCAGCCAATACAAGGACTATGTTCTCGTTCTGCTTTTTGTAAAATACGTCAGCGACAAATACGCCGGCCAGACCTATGCCCCGATCACGATTCCGGCTGGCGCCGGCTTTGCCGACATGGTCGCGCTCAAGGGCAAGAGCGATATCGGCGATCAAATCAACAAGAAGATCCTCGAACCGCTGGCCAGTGCCAACAAGCTGTCCGACATGCCGGACTTCAACGACGCCACCAAACTCGGCAGCGGCAAGGAAATGGTGGACCGCCTCACCAATCTTATCGCGATCTTTGAAAGCCCGGCGCTCGATTTTTCCAGGAACCGCGCCGACGGCGACGACATTCTCGGTGACGCCTACGAATATCTCATGCGCCACTTCGCCACCGAAAGCGGCAAGAGCAAGGGCCAGTTCTACACTCCTGCCGAGGTCAGCCGCGTCATCGCGAAAATACTCGGCATCCGTCACGCCCGGACGAGCAACGCCACCACCGTTTATGATCCCACCTGCGGCTCCGGTTCGCTGCTGCTGAAGGTCGGGGACGAGGCAACTGCCAAGGTGACCCTCTACGGACAGGAAAAGGATTCCGCCACCGCCGGCCTTGCCCGCATGAACATGATCCTGCACGACTATGCCACCGCGCTCATCATGCAGGGCAACACCATAGCTAATCCGCTCTTCAAGGACGGGGACGCCCTAAAGACCTTCGACTATGTGGTCGCCAATCCGCCTTTCAGCGACAAGCGCTGGAGCACCGGCCTCGACCCGGCCAACGATCCCTTCGAGCGCTTCAAGCACTTCGGCGTGCCTCCCGACAAGCAGGGCGACTATGCCTACCTGCTGCACATCCTCCGCTCGCTAAAGCCCGGCGGCCCAAATGGTGGGGGTAAGGGTGCGTGCATTCTCCCGCATGGCGTGCTGTTTAGGGGCAATGCCGAGGCCGTTATCCGCAGGAACCTCGTTCAGCGGGGCTACATCAAGTCCGTCATCGGTCTGCCCGCAAACCTCTTTTACGGAACGGGCATTCCGGCCTGCATCATCGTGCTCGACAAGGAAAACGCCGCCGCCCGCAAAGGCATTTTCATGATCGATGCCTCAAAGGGCTTCATCAAGGACGGCAACAAAAACCGCCTCCGCGCCCAGGACATTCACAAGATCGTGGACACTTTCACGCGCCATGCCGAAATCCCGCGATACGCGCGCATGGTGCCGGTGGCGGAGATCAGCGATCCGAAGAACGACTTCAACCTTAACCTTCCGCGCTATATCGACAGCACCGAACCGGAGGACCTGCAGGACATCGACGCCCATTTGCACGGCGGCATCCCGGACCCTGATATCGATGCACTCGAACGCTACTGGCAGGTCATCCCCGGCGTTCGGGCCGTGCTGTTCAAGAAGGCGGACCGCCCCGGCTACTCGCAATTGAAAATGGATCATGGACAATTGCCAGAAGATCTTTTGGCGAAAGGTGTTCCTCCCGCTGCGGCATCCATTGTCAACGCTCCATTATCCATTAAAGAGATCATCTTCGGTCACGCGGAGTTCACTGCTTACAATGAATCCGTGACCAGACTGTTCGCAAAGTGGAAGGCGGCCAACACGCCTCTTCTGAAAGGCATCGACCAGATCGGCAAACCCAAATCGCTCATCGAAACCCTCTCCGAGGATCTGCTCGTCACCTTCGAGAAAGCCCGGCTGCTCGACCCCTACGACGTGTATCAGCACCTCATGGACTACTGGGCCGAGACCATGCAGGACGACGTTTACATGATCGTGAGCGACGGCTGGCGCGAGGCTGCCAGGCCCCGGCTCATCATCGAAAAGAAAGGCGGCAAAACAAAGGAAAAGCCCGATTTCACCATCGGCAAGCTGAAGTATAAAGCCGAGTTGATCCCGACCGGGCTGGTCATCGCCCGATACTTTGCCGTTGAGCAGGATACAATCGAGAAACTGGAAGCCGAGGGTGCGGCCACCCGGCAGGCAATGGAAGAAATGGCCGAGGAACACGGCGGTGAGGAAGGCCTTCTGGAGTCGGCAAAGAATGACAAGGACAAGCTCACCAAGGTATCGGTCGCAGTGCGGCTGAAAGAAATCAAGGGTGATCCAGATGCGGGGGACGAGCGCAAGGTGCTCGGCGACTATTTCGCCCTCATCGAAAAGGAAGCCGCCATTACCGTGAAGGTCAAAGTCGCGCAGGAAGCGCTCATGGCAAAGGTTGCGGCCCAGTATGGCAAGCTGACCGAGGACGAAATCAAGACGCTCGTAGTGGACGACAAGTGGCTGACCCGGATCGCCACTGCCGTGCAGGGTGAACTGGATCGCGTGTCTCAGACGCTTACCGGGCGTATCCGGGAGCTCGCCGAACGTTATGAAACGCCGCTGCCGGATGCAGTGAGAAAGGTTGCTGAATTAGAACAAAAGGTGAGCGGACACCTGGAAAGGATGGGGTTTCAACGATGACGAAGACCAAGCCCGTAACCCATAATCTCAACCGCAACCGGGTCATGGAAGCCATCCTGCGCTCTCCCATCCCCGACACCCGCCACATCGAGGGTACCCTTGACGGCCTAATAGATTTCTGTGGCTATGAGCCAGCACTCCGCCTCTACAAAAAGCTCTGCCGCTACTATCTTCACATCGATCCAACCACGACGGTGCAATATATCGAGGCCTATCGTGAATTCTGGGATTCCGACCAGGAGGCGAAGCCATGAATGAGAAAGTGAAGCCCGGTTACAAGCAGACCGAGGTGGGGGTGATTCCGGAGGCGTGGGAGGTTTGCCGACTCGACTCTCTTGGCGCAGGCGCTGCCCCAGCGATTAAGGCAGGACCGTTCGGCTCGTCTTTGACCAAGGACACTTACATTCGATCTGGTTACAAGGTTTATGGGCAAGAGCAGGTGATTCGAGGCGACTATCTCTTCGGCGATTATTACATTTCACCCAGAAAATACCGAGAGCTCGAAAGCTGTGCCGTTAGTCCTGGTGATGTCCTACTTACTTTGGTTGGTACAGCCGGGAAACTCTTGGTCGTACCTAATGATGCGCCATCCGGAGTCATCAATCCCCGCCTAGTCAGATTTTCTTTCGATAAGAAGCGAGTGTGTCCGCATTACTTCAAGGACCTCTTTGAGGCTGGGCAGATGCAGAGCTTTCTGGCACGATCCGCTCAAGGCGGAACGATGGGAGTTCTGAACGCTGGCATGTTGCGACCTATCAGCATTGCGCTTCCGCTTCTCCCCGAACAACGCGCCATCGCGGGGGCGTTAAGCGATGTGGATGCGCTGATCAGTGCACTGGACCAGCTCATCACCAAGAAGCGCAACCTCAAACAGGCCGCCATGCAGCAGCTCCTTACCGGCCAAACCCGCCTCCCCGGATTCCATGGCGAGTGGGAACTGAAGCTGTTCGGGGCTGTTTTCAATGTAACTGCTGGCGGTGATTTTAACCCTTCACATTCATCGTCTATTCACAATGAAAAGTATTGTTGCCCCATTTACTCAAATGCCATCACTGAAAAAGGGTTGTATGGCTTTTGTTCATACAGTGATAATGACGCAGATTCTATTACAGTGACAGCAAGAGGGACATTAGGCGTAGCGAATTATAGGGATCACAAATATACAGCAATTGGACGTGTCCTGGTTCTTGAGCCGAAAGAACCAGTTGATGGTCGCTTCTTCTCTGAATTCATTAATAACCGAATTGATTTTGTGATAGAAAGTACCGGAGTTCCTCAGTTAACGTCACCGCAGATTTCAAAATACACGTTACCAGTGCCGTCCCTTCCCGAACAAACCGCCATTGCCAAAGTGCTGTCGGACATGGACGTGGAGCTTTCATCTCTCGAATCCCGCCGCGACAAGACCCGCGCTCTCAAACAGGGCATGATGCAGGAACTACTGACCGGGAGGACCCGCCTCATATGAAAGAAAACCAGCACATCGAATACAAAGAATCCTGGCGGGATGAGTACCTGAAGTGGATCTGCGGTTTCGCAAATGCGGAAGGCGGGGTGCTGATCATCGGCCGGAATGACAAGGGGGTGGTCACGGGGCTGACGAATGCGGATAAATTGCTGGATGACATCCCGAACAAGGTTCGGGACATCCTCGGTGTCATGGTAGAGGTAAACCTCCACGAGCATGCCGGGAAGGAATATCTGGACATCGTGGTGGAACCCTACCCGTATCCCGTCAGCTACAAAGGCGAGTATCACTATCGCAGCGGCAGCACGAAACAGGAACTCAAGGGCGCGGCCCTGGACAAGTTCCTCCTGCGCAAGCAGGGCAAACACTGGGACGGCGTGCCCATCCCCTATGTCCGGCTGGATGACCTCGATCCACTGGCGATAAAATCGTTCCGCAAATTGGCTACCCGGAGCGGTCGACTCAGTGCAGAGCTTTTGGCGGAAAATGACGCTCAGCTCATTGAAAAACTGCACCTCAAGGAGAACCGATACCTCAAGCGGGCCGCCACGCTTCTCTTCCACTCCGATCCCGAGAAGTTCACCACCGGCGCCTATGTCAAAATCGGCTTCTTCCGAACCGATTCCGACCTCCTTTATCATGACGTGATTCCGGGCAATCTTTTCACCCAGGCGGACAAAGCGCTTGATCTCCTCCTGACCAAATACCTCCGTGCCGGTATTTCCTACCGCGGCACACAGCGATTTGAAAGATTCCCTGTTCCCGAAGCCGCCCTGCGCGAAGCCCTGGTCAACGCCATCGTCCACAAGGACTATGCTTCGGGCGTCCCGGTCCAAATCAGTGTCTATGACAACAAGCTGATGATGTGGAATCCCGGCCAATTGCCGCCCGATTGGTCACTGGATCGGCTGCTTGCCAAGCACGCCTCTCAGCCGGCCAATCCTGATATTGCCAACGCCTTTTTCCGTGCCGGAAAGATAGAAGCCTGGGGACGCGGCATAGACCTTATCCGCAACACTTGCCTCGAACAGGGATACCCGCAGCCACGCTTCAACTGCGACAGCAGCGGCCTCTGGATCGAGTTTCCCTTTCCCAAAAGCGCATCGGATTCCGTGATACCCGCATCTATCGATACTGTGGGGAAAACTACCCAGAAAACTACCCAGAAAACTACCCAGAAAATCCTGGCTACGCTTGCGGTGAACCCGAAGTTCACTCGCCGGGAAATTGCAAAAAGTCTGGGTGGCATTTCAGAGAATGGCGTAAAATATCATCTGGAAAAGCTGAAAGCATCAGGCCACATCCGCCGCATCGGTCCGGATAAAGGCGGACATTGGGAGGTATTGAAATGAGCAGCATCGGCCAACCAGAACGTGAGACACAGAACCGGGTGATTTCCCTGTTCCGCGACGAACTCGGGTACCGCACCCTCGGTGACTGGTCCGACCGCCCGGGCAACAGCAACATCGAGGAAAGCCTGCTTGCCGCATATCTTACCAGGAGTGGCTACGGCACGGCGCAGATCGCCAAGGCGCTTTACGAGTTGCGGACCGAGGCGGGCAATCCCAACCGCAGCCTCTACGACAACAACAAAAAGGTTTACGGTTTGCTCCGTTACGGCGTACCGGTAAAGATCGAGGCCGGTCAGGTCACGGAGACGGTCAAGCTCATCCATTGGGAGCGGCCGGAGCGGAACGACTTTGCCATTGCGGAGGAAGTGACGCTGCGCGGCAACCAAGCGCGGCGGCCGGATCTGGTGCTTTACGTCAACGGTATCGCCGTCTGCGTGATCGAGCTGAAGAACAGCAGGGTCTCCATCGGCGACGGCATCCGGCAGAATATCTCCAACCAGCAGCCGGAGTTCAACGCCTGGTTCTTCAGCACCGTGCAGTTCATTTTTGCGGGCAACGACTCGGAGGGGATGAAATACGGCACAATCGGCACAGAGGAGAAGTATTTCCTCAAGTGGAAAGAGGACGAGGCGGACAACAGTCGCTTCAAGCTCGACAAGTATCTGCTCAAGATGTGCCGCAAAGACCGGCTGATCGAACTGATGCACGATTTCGTTCTCTTCGACGGGGGCTTGAAGAAGCTGCCCCGCGTTCACCAGTATTTCGGCATCAAGGCGGCCCAGCAGCATGTCAACGCTTACAAGGGCGGCATCATCTGGCACACGCAGGGCAGCGGGAAAAGCATTGTGATGGTGCTGCTGGCCAAATGGATTCTGGAGAACAAGCCAAACGCCCGCGTGGTGATCGTGACCGACCGGGATGAACTGGACAAGCAGATCGAGGGCGTGTTCACCGATGCGGGCGAGGCCATCGAACGCACCAGCAGCGGACGAGATCTGATGACGCAGCTCGGCCAGGCAAGGCCGCGCCTGCTGTGCTCTCTGATACACAAATTCGGGCGCAAGGGCGTGGATGATTTTGACGCATTCATCCAGGAACTGGAAGCCCAGCCCTGCCGGACCGTGGGCGAGCTGTTCGTCTTCGTGGACGAGTGCCACCGCACCCAGAGCGGCAAACTGCAACGCACCATGAAGGCGCTGATGCCCGGTGCGGTCTTCATCGGCTTTACCGGCACGCCGCTATTAAAGCAGGACAAACAGACCAGCCTCGAAGTCTTCGGCGACTACATCCACACCTACAAATTCAGCGAAGGCGTGGCGGACGGGGTGGTTCTCGATCTTCTCTATGAGGCGCGTGACATCGCCCAGCACCTTGGTTCCGAGGACAAGATCGATGCGTGGTTCGATGCCAAGACCAGGGGCTTGAACGACTGGCAGAAAGCCGCCCTGCGCGAACAGTGGGGAACGATGCAGAACGTGCTGAGTTCGCGTTCGCGCATGGAGCGTGTCGTGAGCGACATCGTGTTCGACTTCGGCGTGAAGCCGCGCCTTTCCAACCAGCGGGGCAACGCGATGTTGGTGGCATCCAGCATCTATGAGGCATGTAAATACTTTGAGGTGTTCCAGAAGACAGTCTTTAAGGGAAAGTGCGCGGTGGTCACCTCTTACAACCCGCAGGCCCAGGACGTAACACTGGAGGAGACCGGCGCAAACACCGAGACGGACAAGCAGTTCATCTACAACACTTATACCGCGATGTTGCAACGCGTGGAAGCGCAGCCGGGGAAATCCAAGACCGAGACTTACGAAGACACCGCCAAAAAGCTGTTCAAGGAACAGCCCGCCAACATGAAACTGCTGGTGGTTGTGGACAAGCTGCTCACCGGCTTTGACGCACCGGGCTGCACCTACCTCTATATCGACAAGTCCATGCAGGATCACGGTCTCTTTCAAGCCATCTGCCGAACCAACCGGCTCGACGGTGAGGACAAGGACTTCGGCTATATCGTGGACTACAAAGACCTCTTCAAAAAGGTCGAGAACGCCATTGCCGTTTACACCTCCGAGCTGGACCACAGTGCGGGCGGCGCCGACCCCGAAATTCTGCTGCAGGATCGCCTGACCAGGGGCCGTGAGCGTCTGGACAACGCGCTGGAAGCCATCGAACTGCTCTGTGAGCCGGTGAAACCGCCCAAGGGAGAGCTGGAGCACATCCACTACTTCTGTGGCAATGCCGAGATGCCCGACGATCTCAAGGAACGCGAACCGCAGCGCGCAACCCTCTACAAAGCCGCCGCTGCCCTGGTACGCGCCTATGCGAACATTGCGGACGAACTGGAGGCCGCCGGTTACAGCGCGGCGGAAATCAAACGGATCAAGCAGGACATCGACCGCTTCCTCAAGCTGCGGGAGATCATCCGAAAAGCAAGCGGCGAGACCATTGACCTCAAAGCCTACGAGGCTGACATGCGGCATCTCATAGACACTTATATCGAGGCGGCTGCGCCGCGAAAGATTTCGCCCTTCGATGACATGACGCTCCTGGAGCTGATTGTCAAATCCGGCATTGCCGCTGCGATTGGCAGCCTTCCCGGCGGAATCAGGGGAAACAAAGGAGCGATTGCCGAAACCATCGCGAACAATGTTCGCAGCAAGATCATCAAGGAACACCTGAACAATCCGGCGTTTTACAACAAGATGTCGGTCCTGCTGGACGAGATCATCGCGGACCTCAGAGCCAGGCGGATTGATTATGAGGCGTATCTGAAACGAATTGCCGAGTTGGCAAGGATGGTGCAGAAAGGACTGGCGGAGGACACGCCGGAACCGCTCAAAAAGAGCCCCGCACTACGCGCCCTCTACGACAATCTAAAAAAACCGACGGGGAGGGAAAAGCGTGAAAGCCTGGCCGAGGAAACCGCCGGCTATTTGAAACTGGCCCAAACCATTGACGAAGCGGTGAAGAAGACCAGGCCCGATGGCTGGCGGGGCGTTAAACCCCGCGAGCAGGTCATCAAGTCAGCTTTACATGACATCTTGCAGGATGAGGCCGAGGTGGAGCGTATTTTTCTTATCGTTAAACAACAGCCGGAGTACTGATGGTAACACGGATCGAGCTTGGCGGGATGGTTCTGGATGTCGTGCAGAAGGACATCCGGAATGTGCATCTCAGCGTGTATCCGCCGACCGGCAGCGTGCGCATTTCGGCACCCATGCACATGAGCCTGGACACCATCCGCGTGTTTGCGATTTCCAAACTCGGCTGGATCAGGCAGCAGCAGCGCAAACTTCGGGAGCAGGAACGTGAATCCCCGCGCGAGTATCTCAACCGCGAAAGTCACTATGTCTGGGGCAAGCGTTACCTGCTTATGATCACCGAAAGTGAGGAGCCGCCGCATGTGACGCTTAAGCACAGCAAAATGCACCTGCGGGTTCGGCCTGGAACGGGCGGAGAGAAAAAGCAGGCGATCGTTGAGGCGTGGTATCGGAACCAACTCAGGCAGGCAGTCCCATCATTGATTGCAAAATGGGAACCGGTCTTGGCGGTGAAAGTGGAAAGATTCTTCGTGCAGCGCATGAAGACAAAATGGGGCAGTTGCAGTCCGGCCAACAAGGGCATCCGGCTCAACACCGAACTTGCGAAGAAGCCACGCGAATGCCTCGAATACATCGTTGTTCATGAAATGGTTCATCTGCTCGAACCCAAGCACAATAGCCGCTTTTTGGCCTTCATGGACCAGTTCATGCCCAAGTGGCAGCATTATCGGGAATTATTGAACCGGTTGCCCGTGCATCATGAGCGATGGAAATACTGAAGGGTCAGGTCTCAGCCGCCTACAATTTTATGAATATATCGAATTGTGACTTGACTCTCCTGGTTTCTATTGAACGTTTCACACATTGGCATTAACATATATTTTTATCATATTAAAATATATCGCTGTGCGACCCGGTTCTTTCCAGATAAAGTGTATCCGCTTCAATCCTGTAAATCATTAACCAGTCAGAATCGATGTGGCAATCTCTGAACCCGGAAAAGCTTCCTGAAAGAGCATGATCTTTATATCTGCTGTCAAGTGGGGTTCCTGATGCAAGCGCCTGGATAACTTCTTTTATCTTTTCAGGGCTCTTGCCTCTGCGAATCATCAGGTCAAGATTCTTCTTGAACTTCTT
>Ga0315270_10001405_pt1 | contig 12765 bp, 10 predicted proteins | sample C1_bottom_MG_FD_204932 | JGI IMG/M metagenome (GOLD analysis project Ga0315270, IMG submission 204932) | Sediment microbial communities from Yellowstone Lake, YNP, Wyoming, USA - C1_bottom | ecosystem: Environmental > Aquatic > Freshwater > Lake > Sediment | place: USA: Wyoming | collected... | reverse complement strand
GCTCCGGCTCCACGAGCCGCAGGCGAGTGGGAGGCACGCAAAGCGTGCCGTAAGACGGAGGGCGTAGCGGGTACTACGCGCGACGAGCGTGACGCGGCATCGCGGCGCCCGCCGGCCCTCGCCCGGAGGGAGAAAGCCAGGTGGGCGCCCCGCCGTGTCAGGGCCCTTGAACGATGTCCCGCATCGCCCTGCAGGCCCTTCCTTGCGGTGCATCCCACCTGGCTTTCTCGCGGCCTCGTCGGGGTTTTGTTAGGCACTCTAAGCAAGGATGCGGCCCGTTGGGCCGCCTCAAAAAGCCGTACCTCCGGACTCCAGACTCGGGACTCCAGACTCACGCCCGCACCGCCATCCGCCGCCCCCGCCCATCCGTCAGTGCCACTTCCTTGAGCCGGGCGGGGGCGGGGACGAAGGGGGACAGCTCCGCCAGCAGGCGCTGGGCCAGGGCCAGGGGGCCGTCCAGGCCCAGGTCCGAGAGGAGCTTCCCCTGGAGGGGTGCCAGGCTGCGGTCCAGGGCCGCCTCCAGGTCGCGGAAATCCACCACCACGTCGAAGCCGTCCAGGCCCCGGCGCTCAGCCACCACCTCCACCGTGTAGTCGTGGCCCTCCCAGGCTCCACCCGACTGGAACACCACCGACAGGGGGCGGGCCACGGCGGCTTCGAAGATCAGAGGTGAGATAGGGCTCAAGGCGGGCTCCGGAAACTGACTCCAAGTCGGGGCTTCAGTTTGTCACGCCCACAGCTACACTGGGCCTTCGACCGCATACCTGATAACTAGGTGGGACAATGAACGGCCACAGGCTCCACGCCGTGGCACAAGCTGAACGTTGACTGCTGGGAGGGACCACCATGAAGGCCCTGGAAATCGCGCTGTTCTGGATCATGACCCTGGCCGCGGGCGGGTTCTTCGTGTGGACCATGCGGAAGCGGCTGGCCACGTTGCAGGCCGGCCTGCCGGACAATCGTTTCGATCAGCCCTGGGTGCGCCTGAAGGGTGTCTTCACCCTGGCCCTGATGCAGAAGCGCATGGTTCGCGACAAGTACGCGGGCTTCTACCACATCCTCATCTTCTGGGGCTTCTGCGTGCTGGCCCTGCGCTCCGCCGGGCTGGTGGTGGAGGGGCTGTTCCCGGCCTTCCACATGACCGAAGTCCTGGGCCGCTTCGGCCTGGGCTACCAGACCACCAAGGATGTATTCGAGGTGCTGGTGCTCCTGGGCATCGGCCTCGCCACCTTCCGCCGCCTGGCCGCCAAGCCCTGGCGCCTGGAAAACTCCATGGACGCATGGGCCACGTTGAGCCTCATCGGCGGCCTCATGGTGACGGACCTGCTGGCGGATGGTGCCTATGTCGCCCTGCACCATCCCACCTGGGCCGCCTGGTCCCCCGCGGGCGTGGCCGTGGCCCGGTGGCTGGGCGGCCTGAGCGAGGTGGGCCTCGTCATTGTCTACAAGAGCATGTGGTGGCTGCACCTGGCGACCCTCTACTTCTTCGCCAACTTCCTGCCCTATTCGAAGCACTTCCACGTCTTCACATCGCTCTTCAACATCTACTTCCGTGAGCTGGAGCCCCAGAAGAACCTGAAGCCCATGGACATGGAGGCCGAGCACTTCGGCATCAACAAGATCCAGGACTTCACCTGGAAGCAGATGCTCGACTTCTACACTTGCGTGGAATGCGGCCGCTGTCTGGAGAACTGCCCCACCACCCTTACCGGGAAGCCGCTGCGTCCCAAGGATTTCGGCACGGACCTGCGCGACTACCTGAAGGCCACGCCCCTGGAGCAGATGGGCCAGGACCAGCCCGTGCCCGAGGATCGCCTGCTCATCGGCGGCCCGGTGCCCGAGGGATCCTACTGGAAGCGCGACGACGAAGTGGCGCCCTGGAGCAAGGCACAGCTCGAAGGCTGGATCAGCCAGGACACCATCTGGGCCTGCACCAGCTGCGGCTACTGCGAATGGGCCTGCCCCTTGCAGATCAGCTTCGTGGACAAGATCGTGGGCATGCGCCGCTACCTCACCCTGGAGGAGAGCAACTTCCCCGCCGAGGCCCAGGTGGCCTTCAAGGGCATGGAACGCCAGGGCAATCCCTGGAACCTGGCCCAGGCCGACCGCGCCAAGTGGGCCGAAGGACTCAAGGTGCCCACCGTGGCCGAGAACCCCGACGCCGAGTACCTCTTCTGGGTGGGTTGCGCCGGCTCCTACGACGCCGCTGGCCAGAAGGTCTCTCAGGCCCTGGTGAAGCTGCTGAAGGCGGCCGATGTCTCCTTCGCCATCCTGGGCACCGAGGAAAGCTGCACCTGCGAATCCGCCCGGCGCCTGGGGAACGAGTACCTCTTCCAGTCGGCCACCGAGGCCAACATCGAGACCCTCAAGGGCCACGGCGTGAAGAAGGTCGTCACCAACTGCCCGCACTGCCTCAACACCCTGAAGAACGAGTACCCGGCCTTCGGCGGCGACTTCGAGGTGGTGCATGGCACCGAGCTGGTGGCGAAGCTGATGGCCGAAGGGAAGATCAAGCTCGAGCAGACCGTGGACGTGGACCTCACCTACCACGATCCCTGCTACCTCAGCCGCATCAACGGCCAGGTGGAGGCCCCCCGCGCCATCCTCGACGCCATCCCCGGCGTGAAGCTCACGGAGATGGAAAAGCACGGCGAGGCCACCATGTGCTGCGGCGCGGGCGGCGGGCGCTTCTGGCTGGAGGAGCACCTGGGCAAGCGCGTCAACCACGAGCGCTTCGAGCAGGCCCTGGAGACCAAGGCCACCACCATTGCCGTGGGTTGCCCCTTCTGCAACGTCATGCTGAACAACGCGGCGGGCGAGACCAACCACGAAGGCGTGGCCACCACGGATGTGCTGGAGCTGGCGGCGAAGGCGTTGAAGGCCTGAACCGGGCTTTCCCGGGGGGCTGGGACGCGGAAGGCGCCCCGGGCCCCCGGAAGTTTCGTCACCGCGACCTCCACCCCTGTGGTCAGATGATGGGGCCCCTGCTTACGAGGCTCCAGGCATGCGTATTGCAGCGAAGATCATCGCCCTCACCGTCGCGACCGCCTCGATCGCGGGGCTGGCGCTGGGTGTCTACTTCATCCAGGAGGGGCGGCGCGTCTCCGAGCAGCGCATCCAGCAGCTCGAACAGAGCTTGCGCGCCGACTACGATCGGCGGGCGCGCCTGGAAGTCGAGACCGCGGCGTCCATGCTCGCCGCCATCGCCGAGCGGCAGCAGAAGGGTGAGATCCGGGCCGAAGAGGCCAAGCGGCTCGGCGCCGATCTCCTACGTGGACTCCGGTACGACAAGGAAGGCTACTTTTGGGCGGACACGGTGGATGGCCTGAACGTCGTGCATGCCACCCAGCCCAGCCTTGAAGGCAAGATTCGGATCGATGCGGTGGACCAGAGGGGCACCCCGTACATGCGGGACATCATCCGGGTGGGCACCAGCGGCGGCGGCTACAGCGATTACTGGTTTCCGAAGAAGGGTGGCACCGTGCCGCTGCCCAAGCGGGCCTACTCGCTCCTGGTGCCATCGTTCGGCTGGGTCATCGGTACCGGCAACTACGTCGACGATGTCGATGCGGTGGTGGCGGCCGAGCGGGCGGCCGCCACAGCCGACATCCGGCAACGCACCCAGGTGCTGCTGGTTGTGGTCATCGTTTGCCTGGTCGTCACCGTGGCGGTGTGGGCGAACTTCGGTTACCGGATCTCCCGCCCCATCCTGGCGATCACGGCGAGCCTGGACCACCTGGCCAGCTACGACTTCCGGGAGGACACCTCCATCAAGCCATTCGAGTCCGCGCGGGACGAGACGGGCGCCATGGCTGTTGCCCTGGGCACCATGCGCGAGGCGGTAGCCTCCTTGGTGGCCACGCTCCAGCACTCCGTCGAGGTCGTGAAGCAGGTGAGCGGCCAGCTCAACGCCACGGCGCAGGACGTGAGCCACGGCTCCTCGGAGCAGGCGGCCTCGGTGGAGGAGCTGACATCCACCATGGAGGAACTGGCCTTGGGTGCCGCCCAGGCCGCGAAAGATGCCAAAAAGGCGAGTGACCGGGCTGCAGGCGTGGCGGAAGAGGTGAGGGTCGGGACTGGCGCCGCCGCGGAGGCCACGACGGCCATGCGCGACATCGCCGGGCGGATCGGGATGGTCGAGGATCTTGCCTACCAGACCAACCTCCTGGCCCTCAACGCGGCCATCGAAGCGGCGCGCGCCGGGGTTCACGGGCGGGGCTTCGCGGTGGTGGCCGCAGAGGTGCGGAAACTCGCGGAGCGGAGTGGGGAGGGGGCCAAGGAGATCCGGGCCATCTCCGACCGGAGCGTGGGCATCGCCGAGCGCGCCGAGGCGCTTCTCGCCCGGGTGGCGCCCGAGGTGGAGCGCAGCGCCAGGAAGCTGCAGGCCTTCGCCAACGCGGCCCTTGAGCAGGACCACGCCGTCCAGCAGATCAACCGCGCCCTGGAGGAGCTCTCCCAGGTGGTGCAGCGGCAGGCGACGGCGGCCGAGGAGATGTCGGCCACCTCCGAGGTCCTGTCGTCCCAGGCGGGGGCCCTCGATGAGCGCGCCAGGGCCTTCGTGCTGGATGGGCTTGGCCACGACCGCACCGGCGAGGCTGTCACCAAGCATTGAGGCGTCAGGAGGCGGCCCTCGGCCTCGCGAGCGCTGGTTTGAGCAGCTCCCGGGTCTCCCGGAGCAGGGTCGCCGTGTCCTCCCAGCCCAGGCAGGCGTCCGTCACGGAGCAACCGTACTTGAGGGTGGCGAGATCGGTGGGGATGGGCTGGTTCCCCTCCTCCAGGAAGCTCTCCACCATCACGCCCACGATGGAGCGGTTGCCGCGCAGGATCTGGTAGGCGCAGTCCTGGAGGACCAGGGGCTGGAGGCGGGGGTTCTTGTGGCTGTTGGCGTGGGAGCAATCCACCACGATGTTTTCCGGCAGGCCCGCCTTGCGCAGGGCGGCCTCGGCCACGGCGATGCTGACGGTATCGTAGTTGGGGCGGCCCCCGCCGCCGCGCAGCACCAGGTGGCCGTGGGCATTTCCCCGGGTGCGTACGATGGCCGCCGAACCCTGGTCATTGAGGCCCAGGAAACTGTGGGGCTGGGAGGCCGAAAGGATGGCATTCACGGCGGCGGCCAGATCGCCGTCCGTGGCGTTCTTGAAGCCGACAGGCGTGGATAGGCCGCTGGACATCTCCCGGTGGGTCTGGGATTCCGAGGTCCGGGCCCCGATGGCCGTCCAGGCGATGAGGTCGCCGATGTACTGGGGCGTGTTGGGGTCCAGGGCTTCTGTGGCCGTGGGCAGGCCGACCTCCCCGATGCGGAGCAGGAATTCCCGGGCTTTCCGCATGCCCTCCTCGATGTGGAAGGAATCGTCCATCCGGGGGTCATTGATGAAGCCCTTCCAGCCCGTGGACGTGCGCGGCTTCTCGAAATAGACCCGCATCACCAGCAGGAGTGTGTCCGCGACCTCATCCGACAGGGCCTTGAGCCGTTTCGCATAGTCGAGGCCTGCCACTGGGTCGTGGATGCTGCACGGGCCCACCACCACCAGGAGTCGGGGATCCTCCCGGGTCAGGATGCGCTGGAGGTCGCGGCGCCCGGTGGCCACAATTTCGGCCACGGCGTCGGGGACGGGCAGGGCCGCGTGGATCTCCGCCGGCGAGGGCATCCGGTCGAAGGCATCGATGTTGAGGTTTTCGAGGGCCTGGTGGGTCATGGCGGGGACCTTCCGGAAGAAAAAGAAAAACCCCGATTCCTGGGAAGGATCGGGGTGGTCAGTGGGATGTTCCAGGATGTCAGGCTGGAGCCACGCCGCGCCACGCGCGATCCGTGCGCGGGGTCCAATAATACTTGTGGAATCGGGGCGTCATGGGAGATCCAGGATGTTCCATCCTGGATCAGGGGGATGGGGGCGTCAAGGTGGCACGAGCAGGTCTAGACGAAGGCGAGCAAGGGGCCCGCCGGTTGCTCCGATATCTCGGTCCATTTCCTGAATGTTAGAGGGGGAACAGGCATGCAGGAGAAGCACGCGATCAAGCACTTCGCGCCGGGATGGTTCGCCGTGGTCATGGGCACGGGCGGCTTGGCGAACATCCTGTTCCTATGGGAAGCGCAGTCAGCCTGGCCTTGGCACCCGAGCCTGGTCGTGGCCGCCCTGGCTGATATCACCTTCTTCGTGGTGCTGATTCCGTGGCTGCTGCGCTGGACCCACCATTTCGACTATGTCAGGCGTGATCTCAACCATCCGGTGGCATCGAATTTTTTCGTCACCATGCCCGTGGCGACGGTGATCCTGGGCACGAACATCCACCTCATCTGGAGTGCCTTCCTGCCTCGGGATTGGACCTTCGGCTTGATGTTCTGCTGCTGGATCACGGCCATCCTGGGGGTGGCCCTCTTCACCCTCCTCACCACCTTTCGGTTCATCAGGGCTGAGGCTCCGCCGGAACCCGAGACCATGAACTTCTCCTGGATCATGGCTCCCATCGCGAACATGGCCCTGCTGCTGCTCGGGAATCCGGTCTTCGGGCAGGCCCTCCAGTTCCGGCCGGACTGGTGCCAGACCATCTTTGTGATGAACGCCGCCATGTTCGGCATCGGTTTTTTTCTGTTCCTCTTCATCGGCGCCATCATCTTCGTCCGGTTGGCGCAGCATCCTCTTCCTCCAGCAGAGACGACGCCGACCTTCGGAATCTTCCTGAGCGCGGCGGGCCTTGCCGTGAGCTGCATCCTGGATCTGGGTGCCAGCGCCAAGGGTCTGGGACTCGTCTCCGAGACAGCCCTCTTTTCCATGGGCGCGGTTGCCCTCTGGGGATTCGGCATGTGGATCCTGGCCATCATCCTGATCATCTGCATTCATCAGCTCCGTCGCGGTGGGATTCCCTTCAGCCTCGGGTGGTGGGCTTTCGTGTTCCCCCTGGCCGCCTACACCATCGGCAGCCAGAAAATCGCCCTGCGGTTCCCATCCACGCTCACCCGGGGTTACGCCCTCCTCCTCACCGCCCTGCTCGTCGCCCTCTGGCTCTACATCCTCATCAACACCTTGAGGGGCGTGGTGCGAGGAACCCTGTTTGTCGGGAGACCCATCCGCCCAACGTCCAGCTGAGCCGGATCACAAGCCAAGGGCGGGATTTCAGAAGGAATGATACAAAATTGTCATAATCAAACATGATTGATACAATTTTGTAAAATCGATTCTGGAGCCCCCATGGCCGCCTCCGAGGATGCCCTTCACCTCTCACCTCTGCTGGAGCTGAGTCAGGCTTTGGCCGCCTCGGACATCCGCGCGTCCCTGCCGCGGGTGTTGGAGATCCTGGCGGAGGCCTTCGGGGCACTGAATGGCGCCATCCTGCTGGCGGATGAGGAGGGGACGGCCCTCCGGATTGAGGCCGCCCAGGGTTTGTCGAGCCAGGGGGTGGCGCGGGCCCGCTACCGCGTGGGCGAGGGCATCAACGGGCGGGTGTTGGCCAGCGGCAAGGCCATCGTCGTGCCCCAGGCCAGCCTGGAACCCCTGTTCCTGGATCGCACGGGTGTGCTGAAGGAGCAGAAGCGGAAGAAGTCGGACATGTCCTTCTTCTGCATCCCGGTGTTCCTGGACCAGCGGACGGCGGGAACCCTCTGCCTGACGGTGCCTTACGACCGCCACCGGGATTTCGACCGGGACACCAAGCTCCTGCAGATCGCGGCCTCCATGGTGGGCCTGGCCATGAAGGTGGCCCGGCTCGTGGCGGCGGACCGGCAGCGGCTGGTGGAGGAGAACCAGCAGCTCCGCCTGGAACTTCGTGAGCGCTACGACCTGCATCATCTCATCGGCCACAGCCACGCCATGCAGCGGGTCTACGAGGCGGTGGCCCAGGCGGCGCCCAGCACCACCACGGTACTCATCCGCGGCGAATCAGGCACCGGCAAGGAGCTGGTGGCCCACGCCCTCCATTACAACTCGCCGCGGGCGGACAAGCCCTTCATCAAAGTGAGTTGTGGCGCCCTTCCGGAGACGCTCATCGAGTCCGAATTGTTCGGCTACGAGCCCGGCGCCTTCACGGACGCCCGGCAGCAGAAGAAGGGCCGCTTCGAGCTGGCCCACGGCGGCACGCTGTTCCTGGACGAGGTGGGCGAACTGTCCCCGGCCACCCAGGTGAAGCTGCTGCGGGTCCTCCAGGAACGGGAATTCGAGCGCCTGGGCGGCGTGCGACCCGTGAAGGTGGACGTGCGGCTTCTGACCGCCACCAACCGGAACCTGGAGGCCGCTGTGAAGGCCGGCACCTTCCGGGAGGACCTCTACTACCGGCTGCACGTCTTCGAGATCTTCATGCCGCCGCTGCGGGAGCGCCAGGCGGATATCCTGCTGCTGGCGGACCACTTCGTGGAGAAGGTCGCCGCGGCCCAGGGCAAGGACGTACGGCGCATCTCCACCTCGGCCATCGACATGCTGGCGGCCTACCACTGGCCCGGCAACGTGCGCGAGCTGGAGAACGCCATCGAGCGGGCCGTCCTCGTCTGCGAGGGCGGCGTGATCCACGCCCACCACCTGCCGCCCTCCCTCCAGACGGCCGAAGTCTCGGGCACCGTGCCGGGGGCGGCCCTGGGGGACGCCGTGGCCGCCTTCGAGCGGGACCTGCTGCAGGACGCCCTGAAGTCGGCCCGGGGGAACCGCTCCCGCGCCGCCCGGCTCCTCCAGACCACGGAGCGCATCCTCAACTACAAGGTTCAGAAATACGGGCTGGAGCCGGAGCGGTTCCGATCTGTCTGAAATACTACAAAAATGTAAATATATTTGAATTGAATTACATTTTTGTCAAATCAATTCGAACGAAATCCGATCATTCGTTGTTGATTAATTTTAATTATTTCAACCTTTGAACTCAATCGGTCCATCGTTTTCCCGATAGGCACGTTCCCTGCTCTCTCTTTTGGGCACAAGGGACCGATGGTCGGTTCCTGGACTCAGGGAGGAATGGAACCGATCGTGGCCCGGACCGACCTAACGGATTCCCTCGGCAAAGGCCACATCGTTCCCCCGCCCGATGAAGGAGTGCTTCCGATGAACCGCCGAACCCTGTACCGGGCCCTCGCGGTGGTGGTGGCCCTTGCGGCCATCTCGCCACTGCTCATCGAGGTCGATCCCAACGGCGGCGATCAGCAGCTTCCCTCCCGTGCCGCCGGCAGCCAGCCGCTCACTTTGGAATCGCCTCTCCACCACTGACGTTCATCCGCTTTCCCCATTGACGCCAGGGGCCGCCCAGGTCCCAGGACAGTCATACCCCGGCCACGGGGTCCTTCCTTCGATTCCGGCGGGGTGACCCCCGGACTGCCTACCTTTCCGGAGCACGTCATGCACCTTTTCAGGGCCCTTCCACTGCTGGCAGCCATGGCGGCCGATCTCGGGGCCCAGAGCCCGGCGCCGCCTCCCGCACCGGCGGCGCCACCCCCTCCTCCCACCGTCCTGGGGTTCGCCCTGGGCGGCTCAGCCGCCATCGGCTCCCAGTACATCTTCCGTGGTCTCACCCAGACTGACGGCAAACCCACGGTCCAGGCGGAACTGGACCTGGTCCACCCCACGGGCTTCTACCTCAGCACCAGCCTCAGCAACATCTCCTGGTTCACGGACCAGAATGCGGGCATCCACAGCAACTCCACATCCCTCGGCTCACCGGCTGCGGTGGGTGCGCCCTATCTCCCCGGCAAGGAGAACTCCGCCAGCATCGAACTGGACCTTTTCGGCGGCTACAAATGGGGCTTCGCCAAGGACTGGACCTTGGATGTGGGGCTCTACCGCTACCTCTACCCGGGCACCTACGACAACCTCGGCGCCTACCGGAATCCCAGTACCACCGAGGCCTACCTGGGCCTGGGCTACGCCTGGGCCAGCTTGAAGTATTCCCAAGTGGTCAGCGCGAATACCTTCGGGGTCAACAACTCGGGCGGGACGACCTACGTCGATCTCTCCCTGGCAATCCCATTGGGTGAAAGCGGATGGACCGTAGTGGCGCATGGGGGCAAAACCACCTACTCCACCAAGGCGAATCCTGGTTACTTCCTCAATGGAAGCACCTTGACCGGAGACAACTCCCTGTTCAGCTACACGGACTACAAGCTGGGCATCGCGAAGGAGATCAAGGGCTATACCCTCACCCTCGCTGGAACCCACGCCGGCACCAAATCCCGTGCGGCCGACAACGACGTCACCGTCTACGAGAACGCCTTTGGACGGAACATCGGCCAGGACCGCCTGGCCTTCTCCATCACCAAGGCCTTCTAGGCCAGTGGCCCGCCCTGCGCTCACGAGCGCAGGCTCCCATGGCCGATCGGATTCGAATCTTTACCTCATCCCTTTTTCATGGAGCCTGAGATGGCACGGATCAAACACGAGGGCGACAAGCTCTCCTTCTCCGAGAAACTGGCCCGGCTGTCGGTCCGCATGAGGGACCCGGAATGGCGCCGCTACGGCCTTACGATGGCCTCGGGCAAGCTGCTGGGGATGATCGCGGTGCTTGGCATGATGATCCTCATCCCACTGCTGCTCAACGGCAGTTCGGTCCGTGCGGACGTGCCGCCAGGGAATCCGCCCGCCGCGGTGGCCACGGCCACACCTGCCGCCACGGCAGCACCCGCTCCGACCGCGCCCGCCCCCGCGCCTCCGGTGGTCGCGGCCAAGGACATCGTCAACCCCCTCAACACGGTCTGGACGCTGATCGCGGCCTTCCTGGTGTTCGCCATGCAGGTGGGCTTCGTGATGCTGGAGGCGGGTTTCTGCCGCTCGCGGGAAACCGTGAACGTCCTGGTGGAATGCGTGTTCGACACCTGCCTGTGCGGCATTTTGTTCTGGGCCTTCGGCTACGCGTTCATGTTCAGCGAGGGCAACGGGTTCATCGGCTACCACTGGTTCTTCCTCAAGGGTGCCCCGGTGACGTACGGAACCACCGGTGTGGCCATCCTGGCCCACTGGCTCTTCCAATTCGCCTTCGCGGACACCTGCTCCACCATCACCTCCGGCGCCATGATCGGCCGCACGGATTTCATCGGCGACATCCTCTACAGCTTCGCGGTCTCTGGGTTCATCTATCCCATCATCGGCCACTGGGCATGGGGGCCCGATGGCTTCCTCGCCACCATGGGCGGCGTCGGCAAGTTCCTGCCCTCGCTGGGCATGAACTTCCATGATTTCGCCGGCTCCACGGTGGTGCACACCATCGGCGGCGCGGTGGCCCTCGCGGGGGCCGTGGTCCTCGGCCCCCGCCTCGGGCGCAAGTTCAAGCGGGACGGCGGCGGCCCCATGACGCCCCACGACCTCACCATCGCCGTGTGTGGCGGCCTGCTGCTGTGGTTCGGCTGGTACGGCTTCAACCCCGGGAGCACCCTCTCCGCCATGGACTTCGAAGGCATCGGCCGGGTGGCCGCCAACACGACCCTCGCGGCCTGCGCCGCGGGCCTGACCGCCGTCATCTACATCTACTACCGCACCGGGAAATGGGATCCGGGCTCCATCACCAACGGCTTCTTGGCGGGCCTGGTGGCGATCACGGCCCCCTGCTACTGGGTGAGCCCCTTCGGCTCGGTCATGATCGGGGCCATCGCCGGCATCATCGTGATCCTGGGCGTGGACCTGCTGGAGTACCTGCGCATCGACGATCCCATCGGCGCCGTCCCGGTGCACATGATGAATGGCATCTGGGGCACGCTCTCGCTTGGGCTCTTCGCCTGCGGGCAGTTTTCGGCCATCGGCAGCGATCCCATCTCCCCCGATCTATCCACCAGACTCACGGGCCTCTTCTACGGCGGAGGCTACAAGGTCCTGGCCGCCCAGGCCATCGGCAGCGCCATCGTCACCTTCGCCACGCTGGCGGTCTCTTTCGCTGTCATGTATGCGCTCGACGCCAAGGGTCTCCTGCGGCTTTCGGAAGACGGCGAGCACGACGGCCTCGACATCCACGAGCACGGCATCTCGGCCTATCCCGAGTACGTGATCTCGGCCCTGGCCTCTCCCGCGGGCGCCCCCCTGAGGGTCCCGGTTCCCGAGAAGTCGTGAGCAGGCCGCGAGTCCGCCTTCCCCATTCCCTGTGACAGGAGCCAACCATGAAAATGATCATTGCCATCATCCGACCGGACAAGTTCGAAGCGGTCCAGGCCGCCCTGGTGGCCAAGGAAATCTACCTGATGACCGTTTCTGATGTGCGAGGCTGTGGCACCCAGAAGGGTTTCGCGGAGCAGTTCCGGGGCAACAAGATCGGCCTCATCCGCCTGCTCCCCAAAGTCAAGCTGGAGATCGCGGTGAATGAGGAATTCGTCAAGCCCGCGGTGGAGGCCATCATGGCGGCCGCCAAGTCCGAGCCGAGCCACCTGGGGGACGGGAAGGTCTTCGTCCTGGATCTGGAGGACTGCTTCCGAGTCCGGACGGGTGAAACGGGCAGCGCGGCCATCGGGCCCTGATCACTCTGCATTCAACGATAGAGATCCACCACGGAGGCACCGAGGCCACAGAGGAGGCACGGGGGCCTCCGTGGCGGATCCTTCATCGTCGAAAGCGAATCGGTATGAGAGTGTGTTTTAGAATTCCCGCGAGCCGCGACGGCGGCCAGCCGCGTGATCCAGCAGATATCAGCCTGTCTTGCGTATCGCCGCAGGCGATACCAAGAAGGAAGCACGCGCGGGGCGATGCGGGACCACTAGTGTCCGGTTAACTCCGTGCCCACCCTTTGGAAGTAAAAGCACAGATTGACTTTAGAGGCGATTTTGGTTGGTGTCGATTTGAACAGCCGTTTGCGCTCTCCCCGAGAATCGGGTAGAGA
>Ga0315270_10001404_pt1 | contig 12768 bp, 10 predicted proteins | sample C1_bottom_MG_FD_204932 | JGI IMG/M metagenome (GOLD analysis project Ga0315270, IMG submission 204932) | Sediment microbial communities from Yellowstone Lake, YNP, Wyoming, USA - C1_bottom | ecosystem: Environmental > Aquatic > Freshwater > Lake > Sediment | place: USA: Wyoming | collected... | reverse complement strand
ATCTCCTCCGTTAAAATTGGCCCTGATACAACAGCAAATGCTTATGCCACCAATATCAAATGTAAAAACTGACGTAATTAATCCGATAACTGAATTTACACCTTTTTTTAAATTTCGACAGCAAAAATTTTCTCAACGCGGGGCTTAAAGCGCAACTAAATGAAATATTCTGCTGTCTCTGCCTTGGTAGTGGAATAGGTTATATTGAGCTTAAATCTATATAAAGTACGCTGCGGATTATCAAGCTGCACAAAATCGAAAGCGGGCAGTAATCATTAATACAGTCAGGAGTAAAGCAAATGAACCCCAAACTTAAAATCGACATCGTCTCCGACGTGTCCTGCCCCTGGTGCATTATCGGCTACCAGTCCCTGTCTGCGGCCCTCAAGCAGCTGGCACCACAACTGGGCGCAGAGATTGCGTGGAAACCTTTCGAGCTAAATTCTGCCATGCCGGCGGCAGGCGAGCATCTGGGCGAACACCTGCAAAAGAAATACGGCTCGACCGCGGCGGACGTGGAACAGGGCCGTGCCATGCTCACCACGCGCGGCGCGGCGCTGGGCTTTCAGTTTAATTTTAAACCAGACGCACGCATCTACAACACCTTTAACGCCCATCGCCTGTTGTACTGGGCGCGCCAGTTCAACAAGCAAACCGAGCTTAAATTGGCCCTGTTTGCGCTGTACTTCAGCGAGGGCGGTAACCCGTCCGATGTGGAACAGCTGCTGCAAGTGGTGGCCAAAGTGGGGCTGCCACAAGACGAAGCCAGGGCGCTGTTGCAATCCGAACAGCTGGTTAAGGAAGTGCGCGCCGAGCAGGCCAAATATCAGAGCATGGGCATCTCCTCGGTACCCACCTTTATCATCAACGACCAATACACCATTACCGGCGGACAGCCGGTAGAAAGCTTTGTGCAAATCTTGACTGAACTGGCAGTACAGCAGACCGCATAGCTGCCGGCTGTTGCAGTGGCTGGTTTGAACAAGCGCAAAGCTGCAAAATGTTTAGGGTCCGCCGTGCATTCAATTCATTGCCATGTGATTTATTTGGCCTGAACACACATTATTTCTACCCAGGCTGCGCCGGAGGGGTATTTCCATAAAGCAGGCAAATCAGTTAAAGTTCACGCTTCTAAGCAATTTGTAACCCTATACCGGCATAGCGTTTCCCATGAAACTATCGCACCGCAAACAGCAATTTCTCTCCCGCCTGCTTTTGGCGGTGGTGCTGTTTGCGCAGGGGATATTGGCGGCGCATGCCTGTGTTAAGCCGCTGGCCAGCGCTGCACTGGCGGTGGCCGGCGCGGATGAGGCGATGGAAAGCATGCCCTGCTGTCCGCACGAAACCCGGGTAAGCAGCAACGAATGTTTGATGCACTGCACGCAGGCTGACCAGGTCAATCTCGACCAGCACGACATGGCGGCAATAGCCATCAATGAAGGTGTGTTGCGCGTCGTACTGCCCGCCGCTCAATACAGGCAGCAAGTTCCTTTGCAAGTCCCTGTGGCCTTGAATACCGGCCCCCCGCTGTCTATCCGTTACTGTTCCTTCCTGCTGTAAAAGTTCTCGCGCAAGGTCCATACTGCATCGCAGTGTGTCCGGCCTTGCGCTGATTTCCGCGTTGTTGTTGCCGCTTGCGGCACATTTGGAGAATCATTATGAGAACGACATATCTATTTGTTTTTATTATATTTTATTTGCTTGTCGCTAGTCCGCTGCAGGCGGCTGAGCTTGCGCCGCCGGGCGCCGAGGTGGGCGAGCTGCTGACGCTGGCGCGTGAGCGCAACCCCGAGCTGGCGGGCATGCGCCACGAAGCCGCGGCGGTGACGGAGCGTATGGATGCAGCAAGCGCCCTGCCCGATCCCTTGTTCCGCATGTCTTTGCAGGATTTCACCAACAAAGAAGCCGGTGGTCCGACCACGCTCGTACCCAGCCAAACCGGCAGTACCTATTACCGCCTGATGCAGCCCCTGCCCTTTTGGGGCAAGCGCGATCTAAAGCGCGATATTGCCGCGGCCGAAGCACAGTCGGCTGAGGGTCGCAGCGGCAGCACCTGGGCCGAGGTTGCGGCAAAGATAAAAACAGATTTTGCCCAGGCGTATTTACTGGTCAATAGTCAGAAATTAACCCAGGAAATGCTGGATCTGACGCAGAATTTGCAGCGCATTGCCAAATCACGCTATGCCACCGGTTTGGCGCCACAGCAGGATGTGATCCGTGCGCAGGTGGAAGAAACCGCTTTGCGCCGCGATCTGTTAATGCTGGAAACCGAGCGCCACCACAGCATGGCGCGGCTGAATATATTGCTGCAACGCGAGCCTTTTGCCGAGCTGGCCGACCCGCAACGATTAAGGCCCTTGCCGGCACCGGCCAAGCTGGAATTTAACGTGCTGGCCGAACAACTGCGCAGCCATAACCCGCAGCTGTTTACGCTGCAGGCGCAGCTCACCGCAGCCGATAAAAACCGCGAGCTGATGTACAAAAACCGTTATCCGGATTTTTCACTGGGCGTGGGTGCCACCCAGGTGGGCAACGACATCAAGATGTGGGAGTTGATGGTGGAATTTAATATTCCCCTGCAACAGGGTTCGCGTCGCGGACAGGAACACGAGGCCGAGAATATGCTGGCCGCTGCGCAGTCACGCAAAGATGCGGCTGCCAGCCAGTTACTGGGTGAGTTGTCGCAGTATAGCGTCGCGCTGGATGTGGCAAGGCAGCTGGAAACCATCAATACCAGCAGTTTGATTCCCCAGTCAGAGGCCACGTTGCAAGCCGCTTATGTGGGCTACCAGAATGGCAAGGTGGATTTTGCCACCCTGCTGGATGCACAAAGACAAATATTGAAAGCAAAACTGGATGTGCTCAATGCACAGGTGCAGGCGCAAGTGAGTCTGGCACAGATAGAAAAATTATTGGGAGAAGATCTATGAAGCCCGCATTGAAATTGAGTGTGGCCGGAGCGGCCGTATTGCTGGCGGTGTTGCTTGCCTACTGGATGGGCACGCGTCATGTTGCCGGTTCAAGCGCTGCCGCAGTGTCGCAGGCTAAGGTGGCGCCAAAAATTCTGTATTACCGCAACCCAATGGGGCTGCCGGACACCTCGGATGTGCCGAAAAAAGACTCGATGGGCATGGATTACATACCCGTATACGACACGGATACGCAGGCGAAAAAAGAGCGCAAGGTGTTGTACTACCGCAATCCGATGGGCTTGCCCGACACCTCCAGCGTGCCCAAGCAGGACTCTATGGGTATGGACTACCTCCCGGTGTATGAGGGTGATGACGAGGGCAGTGAAAACGGCAGCATCGTAAAAATCAGTGCCGACAAGGTGCAAATGCTGGGGGTAAGAACCGAGCCGGTCAAGTTGCGGCAGTTAAGCCGAAATGTGCGTGCAGTCGGCCGTATCGAGCCGGATGAGCGCCGCGTATATACCATCTCTCCAAAATTTGAGGGCTGGGTGGACCAGTTACATGTGAATGCAACCGGTGATACGGTGAAAGTCGGACAGTCATTGTTTGATGTATATAGTCCGGACCTGATTTCCGCGCAGCGCGAATATTTGATCGCCGAGCAGGGAGTCAAGGCAATGAAGGATGCGGCACCGCAAGCGCAGGGTGGCATGCAGGAGCTGGCGCAATCCAGCTTACTGCGCCTGAAAAGTTGGGACATCAGCGACGAAGATCTGCGCCGCCTGCGCGACAGCGGTGAGGTAAAACGCACGATCGCTTACCGTTCGCCGGTCACGGGCATTGTTACTGAAAAAATTGCGCAGAAAGGTATGCGCTTTATGCCGGGGGAAGTGCTGTACAAGATAGCGGATCTCTCCACGCTATGGATTATTGCCGATGTGGCCGAACAGGAAAGTGCGCTAATCCGCAGCGGGCAGCCGGCAAAAGTAAGTCTGGATGCCTATCCGGGGCGCGTATTCAACAGCCGCGTTAGCTATGTGTACCCTACCTTGAATGAACAAACACGCACGACCCAGGTGCGCCTGGAAATTGCCAATGCCGGTGGCCTGCTGCGTCCCGGCATGTATGCACAGGTGGAATTGTCCGGCTTGGGCAGCAAGGGCAAGGTGGTGGCGGTACCGGACAGTGCGGTGATTTACAGTGGCCGGCGCGAGATCGTGCTGGTGGAGTTGTCCGCTGGGCGGTTCGAAGCGCGGGCGGTGAAACTGGGCGCGCGCAGTGATGATTATGTGGAAGTGACTGAGGGGCTCGGGGTAGACGAGAAGGTGGTGGTTAGCGCCAACTTTTTGATCGATGCGGAGAGCAATCTCAAGGCGGTGATCGCGGGGTTTAGCCAGGCAGAGAAAGACAAGGCTGCGGCAGTGAAGTAAAACATGGCACTCTGAAACTGTGCTCGCTGGGTGGAGTGAAAGCTAAGGTTGCTCCCCCACCCTAGCCCTCCCCCGGTGGGAGAGGGAACTAAGCTAGTGTAATAGCAACGAGCAGTGTTTTCATTCCCTCTCCCCTTGGGGGAGGGTTAGGGTGGGGGAGCACACTTGAAATCATGCATAAAACAAACCAGAGGTAATCATGCTCGCAAAAATCATTGTATGGTCGGCTCGCAATACCTTTCTGGTGCTGCTTGCGACCCTGTTTATCGTCATCGCCGGTATTTACGCGCTGAAAAAAATGCCGCTGGATGCGATACCCGATCTGTCCGATGTGCAGGTGATCATCTACACCGAATACCCGGGCCAGGCGCCGCAGGTGGTGGAAGACCAGGTGACCTATCCGCTGACGACCGCGATGCTGTCGGTGCCGAAATCGAAAGTGGTGCGCGGATTTTCCTTCTTCGGCGCCTCGTTTGTGTATGTGATCTTTGAAGATGGAACTGACATTTACTGGGCGCGTTCACGGGTGCTGGAGTATCTGAATTTTGCTTCCAGCCGCATGCCGCCGGGGGTGCGTCCGGCGCTGGGGCCGGATGCCACCGGTGTGGGCTGGGTCTACCAGTACGTGGTGCTGGGCGCACAACGTACCCTGGCCGAGCTGCGCACGATACAGGACTGGTATTTGCGCTACCAGCTGACCAAGGCGCACGGCGTGTCCGAGGTGGCCAGCATAGGCGGCTTTGAAAAGCAGTATCAGGTGGTGGTTGATCCGCGCAAGTTGCAGGCCTATGGCATCCCCCTGTCACGGGTAACGCAGGTAATACGCGACAGCAACCGTGACGTGGGCGGACGCGTGATCGAAATGTCGGAAATCGAGTATATGGTACGCGGCAAGGGCTATTTGCGCGGTATCGATGATTTAAACCTGCTGGTGATGAAAAGCGACAAGGGCGTGCCGGTGCTGCTGCGCGACATCGCCCATGTGGAACTGGGGCCGGATGAGCGGCGCGGCCTGACCGAGCTGAACGGCGAGGGTGAGGTGGTGGCCGGCATTGCGGTGGCGCGCTATGGCGAGAATGCGCTGGAAGTCATCCAGAATCTGAAGGAAAAAATCAACGAGATAAAAAGCGGTTTGCCTGACGGGGTGGAAATCAAGGCCGTTTATGACCGTTCCGACCTGATCCACCGCGCGATCAATAACCTGAATCGCACGCTGGTGGAAGAGGCGATTATCGTGGCGCTGGTGTGCATGCTGTTTTTAATGCATGTGCGCAGTGCCTTGGTGGCAATCGTGATGCTGCCGGTGGGTGTGTTGATCGCATTTATTTTAATGCAGCGCCTGGGCATGAACTCCAACATCATGAGCCTGGGCGGCATTGCTATTGCGATAGGTGCAATGGTGGATGCCGCCATTGTGATGATAGAAAATGCGCACAAGCATCTGGAGAGATTGGCGCAGGATGAAAGTTCGCTCCCCCACCCTAGCCCTCCCCCGATGGGAGAGGGGATAAACCCAGTTCCCTCTCCCTCTGGGGGAGGGTTAGGGTGGGGGAGCGCCATAAGAGCCAACTCCTCTCTTAGCCATCTGCATGCAAGCGAACGAGAAAACACCAGCCTATCGCGCCGTGCGCAAGCCATCATAGCCGCGTGCAAGGAGGTTGGCCCCGCGCTGTTCTTCAGTCTGCTGATTATCACCGTATCCTTTGTGCCGGTGTTTACACTGGAGTCGCAGGAAGGGCGCATGTTCTCGCCGCTAGCCTATACCAAAACCTTTTCCATGGCGGGTGCAGCGCTGCTGGCGATCACGCTGGTGCCGGTGCTGATGTTGTTATTTGTGCGCGGCAAGATCATGCCGGAGCAACACAATCCGGTGAACCGTTTTTTAATCCGCATTTATCAGCCTGTCATAGAGGCGGTGATGCGGCGTAAAAAAACCACCATCGCGATAGCCATTGCAGCGATGTTGCTGACCATTTACCCGGCATCCCGCCTGGGCAGCGAATTCATGCCCAGCCTCAACGAAGGCACGTTGTTATACATGCCCTCTTCCCTGCCGGGCATGTCGGTGACCAAGGCAGCCGAACTGATGCAGGCGCAGGACAAAATCATCAAAACCTTTCCCGAGGTTGAATCTGTTTTTGGCAAGGCGGGCCGTGCACAAACCGCCACCGACCCCGCGCCGCTGGAGATGTTTGAAACTGTGATCAACCTCAAGCCGCAATCACAATGGCGCGACGGCATGACGGTGGACAAGCTGATTGGCGAAATGGACAAGGCGCTGCAGTTTCCCGGTGTGGCCAACTCGTGGACCATGCCGATCAAGGCGCGCATCGATATGCTGGCTACCGGCATACGCACGCCGATAGGCATCAAGGTGTTCGGCAAAGATCTGCAGGGCATAGAACAGGTGGCGCGGCAGGTGGAAGCAGTGGTGAAGCAGGTACCCGGCACCACCAGCGCCTATGCCGAGCGCATTACCGGCGGCTATTACCTGGACATTGTGCCCGACCGCCTGCAATTGGCACGTTACGGTTTGACCACAGGTGAACTGCAGGAGGTGATAGGCACGGCCCTGGGCGGCGAGATGGTGACCACCACGGTGGAAGGTCTGGAACGCTTTGGCGTGAATGTGCGCTATCCGCGCGAATTGCGCTCCAGCCCGCAAATGATCGCGACCCAGGTGTTGGTACCGACCATGACGGGTGCGATGGTGCCGCTGGGACAGCTGGCAAAGGTGGAAGTGGCCATGGGTGCACCGGCGATACGCACGGAAAATTCCCTGCTCTCCGCCTATATTTATGTCGACATACGCGACCGCGATATTGGCGGCTATGTGCGCGACGCACAGGCAGCGGTGCAACAGCAGATCAAGTTTCCGCCCGGCTACTACGTCACCTGGAGCGGCCAGTTTGAGTATATGGAACGCGCCATAGCCAAGATGAAAGTGGTGGTGCCGCTGACGCTGTTGATTATTTTCCTGCTGCTCTACCTAAACTTCCGCCGCATGACGGAGACCTTGATCGTGATGCTGTCGGTGCCGTTTGCGCTGGTCGGCGGGGTGTGGCTGATGTGGCTGCTGGGCTACAACATGAGCGTGGCGGTAGCGGTGGGCTTTATTGCACTGGCCGGTGTGGCGGCTGAAACCGGGGTGGTGATGCTGATCTATCTGGACCAGGCCTGGCACAAATTACAAACGCAACGCGAGGCCGAGGGCAAGCAGCCCGGCGTGGCCGATTTGTATGCAGCGGTGATGGAAGGTGCGGTGGAACGGGTGCGGCCGAAGATGATGACGGTGGTGGCCATCATGGCGGGACTGTTGCCGATTATGTGGAGCAGCGGCACCGGCTCCGAAGTCATGCGCCGTATCGCCGCGCCCATGGTGGGCGGCATGGTGTCGTCCACCGTGCTGACCTTGCTGGTGATACCGGCGATCTACACACTGGTAAAGGAACGGGCGCTGGTCAAAGAACGAGCCTTGCTGAAGGCGCGCAGTAAAGCCTGATTGATTTACTCTTCGTCCAGCAGCTTGCCGGCGATGGCCCAGTTCTCGTCCGGCAGTTCATCAAAGGCGATGTAGGTATAGGACGCGGGCTTGTTGGCGATGCGTGCCAGCGTGTCGGTGATTTCGGCTGCGATTTGGGCTTTTTGCTCGCGGCTAAGGCTGCCGGCGATGCGAATATTGACATAGGGCATGGTTGTGTCCTTGAGTTGAAATGATTTAACTTTGTTCCCAGGGTAAATTCAGCGCTTTCCAGCCGTTAACTGCACCGCGCTGTTTGTGCGCATTGGTATCACCCTCAAAGCCGCCTATCACATTGTAACAATCGGGCCAGCCGGCCTGGGTGGCAACTTGTGCAGCCTGATGCGAACGGGCGCCGGTGCGGCAGATAAACATCACTAGCGCTTCTTTATCCACCTGCTGCTCCAGGGCGGCCATGAAACCCAGGTTGGGTTTCATGCCGGGGTAGGTGAGCAATTCTATTTCGACGGCGCCGGGTATGCGGCCTACAAAATCGAGTTCCGCGCGGGAGCGCACGTCTACCAGCCTGGCACCAGGCGCGGTCTGCATAATATGGTAAGCCTCCTCCGGCATCATGGCGCCCTCGTAACTCAGTTTGAGCTCTTGGGCCCTGCCCTGCGCACGATTCAGAATTTCGGTGATTTTCCCCATATCCCCTCCTCGATAATAATGCCTACAAGTGCTATTCTGCGCGGCACAACTCTAACTTAGCAAGCACGATGAAGAATCACAGCCACTCGCATAGCCACGGCAAACCTGCGCCGTTTGAACCTGCACACCCTGTGCGCTTTGCCGCTGCGCGTAAAAGTACCTGGGTGAGCATTTTTATTAATATGTTTTTAACCGTGTTGCAGGTGCTGGCGGGGTATTTGGGTAAATCTCAATCGTTGATGGCGGACGGGATGCACTCTTTATCCGACCTGATTGCCGATGTGCTGGTGTTGTTTGCCAATCGCCATGGCAACCGCCACGCCGATGCCAATCATCCTTACGGCCATGCGCGTATTGAAACGGCGGCATCACTGATTTTGGGTATCTCGCTGGCGGGAGTAGGCGTGGCGCTGCTGATTTCTGCAGGATTGCGCCTGCAGCATCCCGCCCAGGTGCAGGCGGTGCATCCCTATACCATCTGGATTGCGCTGATTGCGCTGGCAGCCAAAGAGGGCATGTTCCGTTACATGCTGGCAGTGGCGCAGCGCGTGCGCTCGCAAATGCTGGTCGCCAACGCGTGGCATGCCCGTTCTGATGCCGCCTCATCACTGGTGGTTATGGTCGGTATAGGCGGTAATTTGCTGGGTTATACCTTCCTCGATCTGGTAGCGGCTGCGGTAGTGGGTGGGATGATTGCGCATATGGGGGCAAAGTTTGCGCTGGATGCCTTGTCGGAGCTGGTGGATACCGGGCTGGATGAGGAAGAGGTTGAAGCGATACGCAAAACGCTGTTGGCTACACCAGGGGTGCTTAGCTTGCACGAGTTACGTACGCGCAAAATGGCCGATAACGCGCTGGTGGATGCACATATTATTGTTGACCCAAAAATCAGCGTGTCTGAAGGTCACTATATCGCCGAGACGGCCCGCCTTGCGGTGCTAAAGCACCACCACGTGCTGGATGTGATGGTGCATATAGACCCGGAGGATGATGCGCTGGCCAAGCCAAATATTCATTTGCCGTCACGCGAGAAACTGCTGAAGCACTTGACTGAGCGTTTGGGCGAGACGCAACTGCCCATTTCGCGTAGCTTGCTGCACTATCTGGACGGTAAGGTGGATGCAGAGCTGTTTCTGGACACTGCCTATTGTCAGGATCAGGTTAAGTTAAATGCGTTATTGCAGAAATGCACCGAAATTGCGCTAAACGACCATTTTTTCCGCAGTATTCAGCTGCACTTCAATCGCGCACCGAAATAGTGCGAGAAAGCATGGGTAGGCCCCATTTTGGGGCAAATATTTTGCCCACCCGCATCTAAGGTTATGGCAAAATGCGCGTTTAGTGCATTTTGAAGGTTGGCACGTTTCGTGCTGGGCATAATTGCCCAATTCGGTTTGGTTTTTTTACTACGTTTATCTAGGAGAGCAATAATGTTCAAGACTGCTGCAGAAGCAAGCAAATATATCAAAGGCGGCGAAGTTAAATTTGTTGACCTGCGTTTTACCGATACACGCGGTAAGGAACAGCACGTTTCCGTGCCTGCCAAATATTTTGGCGATGACAAATTCACCGATGGCCATGCATTTGACGGCTCATCTATTGCCGGCTGGAAAGGCATTCAGGCTTCCGACATGATTTTGCTGCCGGATCCGGCCAGCGCTTTCATCGATCCATTTATGGACGAGCCTACACTGGTGTTGACTTGCGACGTTATCGAGCCTACAGACGGCAAAGGTTATGACCGCGATCCACGTTCCATCGCCAAGCGCGGTGAGGCTTACCTCAAGTCCACTGGCTTGGGCGATACAGCATTCTTTGGCCCAGAGCCAGAATTCTTTATCTTTGACTCGGTTAACTGGCATGTTGATATGTCCGGTTGCTCGGTAAAGATCAACTCTGAAGAAGCTGCATGGTCATCTTCTGAAGAGTACGACGGCGGCAACACCGGCCACCGTCCATTGGTAAAAGGCGGCTACTTCCCGGTTCCTCCGGTCGATTCATTGCATGACATTCGTGCTGCAATGTGTTTGGCTCTGGAAGAAATCGGCATTGAAGTTGAAGTGCACCACCATGAAGTTGCGACTGCCGGCCAGTGTGAAATTGGTACCAAGTTCTCAACTCTGGTCAAGCGCGCCGACCAGACGCAATACCTGAAATACATCGTGCACAACGTGGCACACCAGTATGGCAAAACAGCAACGTTTATGCCCAAGCCTATCGTTGGCGACAATGGTTCCGGTATGCACGTGCACCAGTCTATCTGGAAAGATGGCAAGAACCTGTTCGCAGGCAATGGCTATGCTGGTTTGTCTGAAACTGCCCTGTACTACATCGGCGGTATTATCAAGCACGCTAAAGCACTGAACGCGATCACCAACCCGGGTACTAACTCATACAAGCGCCTGGTTCCTCACTACGAAGCGCCTACCAAGTTGGCTTACTCTGCCAAGAACCGCTCAGCTTCTATCCGCATTCCACATGTGGCGAGCGATAAAGCACGTCGTATCGAGACACGCTTCCCGGATCCACTGGCTAACCCATACCTGGCATTTACCGCCTTGATGATGGCGGGTCTGGACGGTATCCAGAACAAGATACACCCGGGCGAGCCAGCTGATAAAAACTTGTATGACCTGCCACCGGAAGAAGATGCAAAGATCCCAACCGTTTGTTCCTCACTGGAGGAAGCCTTGGCCCATCTGGACAAAGACCGCGAGTTCCTGACACGTGGCGGCGTATTCTCCAACGACTTTATCGATGCTTATATCGCACTGAAGATGGAAGAGGTTACACGTCTGCGCATGACCACTCACCCGGTTGAGTTTGAGCAGTACTACAGCCTTTAATCAGTTATAAGTTGCACGGTACAAGATGCAAGAAAAAAACGGGGCCGCAAGGCTCCGTTTTTTTTCGTACTTACAACTTGAACTTCAGCCATACCCGGTTTGTCATAAACCCGGCCTTGACCTATACTGCGGCATCGAATTAAGGACGTAACCATGAAGCTAATTCACCTGTTTGTTATTTTGTGTCTCGGTCATATAGGCTGGGCAAGCGCCGAGATTTACAAACGCGTGGATGCGAATGGACATGTGACTTATTCCAGCGAGCCCATCAAGGGTGGCAAAAAGCTTGAGCTTAAGCCTTTGCCCACCATGCCTGGTATGCGTGGTTCGCGCAGCAGCACGCCGGAAGACTTTCCCAAAGTAGATTCGCGTACGCAGAAGAGCCGTGATATTACGCGCAGATTAATTTTGCAGGATGAACTTTCAACCGAAGAGCAGCAGCTGGATCAGGCACGCCAGGAGCTGAGCACACTGGAACGCAACCCGGTGCCTGTAGTGGGGCCGGATGGCGTGCCTTTCCGTAACTCTTCCGGTTACGCTGAAAAATTAAAAACTGCGCAGGAGACGGTAAGCTCGCATGAACAAAATATCCAGGCGCTGAAAACGGAAATTTCCAATCTCAAGTAACTGCCACACTCTGGCATGCTTTCTGCTTTACAGATGATATGCCAGAATATTCCCTACCTTCATTGGAGCACCTCACTACCGCGATTATTTTGCTCGACGGTGAAACCCGTATTGTCTATGTAAATCCCGCAGCAGAAAACCTGTTTGGGCTAAGCAAAAATAATTTGCTGAATCTGCCGCTACAGCACGCTTTTACCCACACCGAGCAATTGTTCAACGCGATACAGCTGGCACTCAATGAGCATGCCAGTCATATCGAGCATGAATTGATTCTTGGTACTCATGCCCAAAGTGGAAGGCTGCATCTGAGCTGTACTGCCTCGCCGATGTCTGTTTCTCCGTATGCCCTGCTGCTGGAATTTCACACGATAGACCGGCCACTCAAGCTGGCACGTGAAGAGCAGATGCTGGACCAAACGCAGGCCAATCGACTGTTGCTGCGCAATCTGGCGCATGAAATTAAAAACCCGTTGGGCGGTATCCGCGGTGCGGCGCAATTACTGGAGCATGAGTTGGAAAAACCCAGTCTGCGTGAATATACCCAGGTCATTATTCAGGAAGCAGACCGCCTGCGTACGTTGATGGAAAGCATACTCACACCGCAACACGTGCCCCATTTTAGTGCGCTGAATATACATGAGGTGCTGGAGCGGGTACGCAGTGTGGTTCTGGCTGAGCTGCCCAGTGGTTTGCGCATTAGACGGGATTACGACATCAGCTTGCCCGATTTGATAGGCGACAAGGAACAGCTGATACAGGTATTTTTAAATCTGGTGCGTAAT
>Ga0315270_10001402_pt1 | contig 12773 bp, 8 predicted proteins | sample C1_bottom_MG_FD_204932 | JGI IMG/M metagenome (GOLD analysis project Ga0315270, IMG submission 204932) | Sediment microbial communities from Yellowstone Lake, YNP, Wyoming, USA - C1_bottom | ecosystem: Environmental > Aquatic > Freshwater > Lake > Sediment | place: USA: Wyoming | collected... | reverse complement strand
ATAATCAACTTGAGATGGATGTTTTTGGCCTCCTATTACTGGAGCATTCTCATATGCCTTAGTCAAGTTCTCGTGCTCAAGACCAGATTCTTTATATTCGTCCCTTGTCATCTGCCAGGGCTCTTTTTTGCCTTCGACTGCCGGCGGCTCCCCGGCCTTTTCCTCTGGTACCAATCCTTCTGTCTCAACTGGGGTCGGCGTTTCGGCTGATACTTCTCCAGGAGCCCGACCCTGTTCCCCGGCTTCCAACGCGGAGGGTCCGCCGACAATTCGTTCTTTATCTATTTCACCAGGAACCATGGCGGCTTGTTCGACCGGAGCAATTCCCTCATCAGCCGGAAGGTTTTCTCCTTGCCCATCCTGAGACACATCACCCACCTGAGCCTCTGGAGGTGTAATGTCCGCTGGCGTTTCTGTTTTCGCAACTTCATTTTTGGATTCCTCTATGAGTCTTCGAGACCACTCGCGATGAAGATCTTCCCGGAGTTTCGCCGCGGCCTCGCTCTGCTCCATTCTTGCCTGGGCCGTCCCTTGGTCAACATAACCTTCTCCCGGAGCGAGAACCTGGACGCCCTGGGCTTCCAAGGAAACCGTTCCTGCTTTATCATAAGCCGCCTTGAGGGCGCCGGTGATCGGCCCGACTACTTCAGGGGGAGGCATCGGACCGCCGCCTCCAGGGACAACAGCCGGCATGGTCCCATCACCCGGAGGGCCTTCAATCATTTTTTGGTCTTCTCCGATCTGTCCGGGAACGTCCGGCTTAACATAGGTTTTTGGCATAAGGTCTTCTCGATAAAAAGTATCGGAATCGAAAATGACCGGATGTCCAGCCTTATACAAACCCCAGGCCCTCTGCTTGAAAGCTTCCGCAAATTGGGGATCAACCTTCCTGGCTTCCTCATAAACTTCATTTACGGCCTTGCCCATCTTCTCAGGGCTGGACGACGGGTCAGAGAAGGTGTTCCGGATGTCGGCACGTTTGGCATTGCTGTAATTGATTCCACCGGCGCTGAAAAGAAGGCCCAGGGTCATCGCCATCGGGATTGTTTTGGCGGCCTCTTCAAGGGCGCTCTTGTCGGTAAGGCCATACTGCTGCTCTGCATATGTCATGGCCCCTGACTGGGCTCCAAATGCCAGCGCCTCAGTTCCCATCGCCTTAAGCGTGTTTTTCGCAATTTGCGAAATAGGCATGTCGGCCGTTACTGCTTTCAGAATTCCATCCTGGGCTCCCTTGCTGAGTCCTCCGAAAAGTTTTGCAGGGATCATCTTTGCAACATGCATACCGCCGGCCATGATAATGCCGGTTATATTGGCGACCTCTTTTGCGTCTTCGTCGCTGAGGCCCTTTTCTTTCGCATTCCGGTATTCGTCTTCTGCAGTGCTTCCATAAAAAGGAAGAACGCTCGCGATACTTCCGGCAGCTCCGGCTACCCCGGCCCCTACCCCGGCGGCTCCGGCGGCTCCGGAGACAAGAAACCCGGTTGCCATGGATGCACCTATGACGGGAAGCATCCCGGCGGCGGCCGGCAAAAATGATCTTGGCGAATAAAAAGGGGCCTCCTCAAATTCCTTCGAAGGGGCAAGACTCGGAAACCGTTTGGCATTTTCCTTACCCATTTCCTCCAGGCTCTGTCCGGCTGAATGGACAAGTCCTTCGTCTCCGCCCATCCACTGCATTGCCTTTCCTGCCATCTGGGGAATGTCCTGAGTGACAGACCTTCCAACGGCCCGGCCCATTTCTTCGAGGATTCCAGGAGAACTGTTCCTTGATTCATCAAGAGAAGACCTTCTGGACAGATCTTCATCGACAATCGATTTGATGTTGACCTTTTCTTTCCAGTCTTCAAAGGACTTGTAGGCAGGGTCCTTGTCGAATCCGTTCTGGGTATAAACGTCCTGGGCAACGTCATCCAAGGGGGCATCGCCATATTTGTCGGAATTATCTTGTGCGTATCGCGTGATGTCGAATTGCATTAAGGAAGTCCCTTTTTAGATCATCTATTTGAAAAGTAGTTCTCGACCCCTGCCTTTTTCTTTTTATTGATGTCGCCATATTTTTCTCCAGGAATATTTTGCGGTTGCTGCTGGACAGGCTGTTGCGGTGGTGGCTGGCCCATCGTTTCAAGAGAAGGGGACCGGGGTGCAAGCGGAACCAGATTGGGAGACGAGATATTCATGTTGACCGGAGGCGTCGGCCCTGAACCTGGACCCCCAAAGACTGGCGCTGGCGGAGGCGGAACCATGTTCACAGGCGCGAATCCAGTCTGGTACGACGCGGGCTTCGGTTGTATCGGAGCGGGGGGCTGGATCATGTCCGGAGCTATCTTGTTCCCCATGGTCTGGAGGGTCCTTCCTGCCCAGTCCGCGGTCTCGCTCGGAGTTATATTGATGACGCCCTTTATCCAAGGACGCTCATCAGACGGAAGTGGCGTAGGAGTTCTTGAGAACCCACCGAAATTTTCATGAGCGGCCTGGACGATGTTACTAAGGTTGTCGGAGAAATTTCCACCCTTGGCGGTAGCGGCCTGGGCCTGGGCCATCATGCCCTTGACGGTTTCATCGTCAATGCCCATTTGCTTGAGTCTTGCCGAATGGGCATTCATGTCCTGCTGCATGGCTGTCTCGTGGGCCTGTTTCTGGAAATCGGTCTGTCTGGTTTCCTGGCCGGATGCCGCGGTACTGGCCAGGGCATTCATACCCTGCTGTTGAATGCCCTGGACATTGCTCTGCCGGTTGATGTCTGCAGAACCCATCTGGCTTTCCTTGCCGATATCGGCAACTCCAATGTCTTTTGCAAAGCCTCGATCAACAGAACCACCTGGAGCATACTGGAGATTCGCAAGGTCTACCTTGTTCTGCCTCTCTTCTCTTCCGGACGTAAGCATGTCGCCGCGCTTCCGATCCTCAAGGGCTAAGGCTGCTTCCTGGGCGCGAGAGGCATTGCTTGTCGTTCCTCCCCAGTAATTATTTATACCAAGGGCAGCGTGTTTTTCTCTTTCGCGCTGCTGGCTGTCCTGGGCCATTTTAACGACCGTTCCAATTAGATCTTCCAGTGATGGCATTTTATACCTCCTTGTAAAACGTTATCGGCAAGATCACGAATTCGAGAGACACCTCACTCTTTTTAGGATGGTCGCCATCTCGCTGGTCTTTCCATGTGAAAGATCTTGTCGCCTTTGAAGCCGTTGTCCATCTCTTGAGAACGGCGACTCTGTCTTTGACTTTGTATAATTTAAAGTCAGAGGCATAGGCTATAAACTCAATCCCGTTCACTTTTATCCAATATTCATCACCAACGCCACCATCCGGGCGATCAGCCTCAAGTGTCACCTCGGTAATTACGCCACTTGTCAAGTTCTGCGTTTCCACCCAGTTCCCTGCATAGAGGAACGGGGAAGATTCCTGAAACCACCATACATGCGGGGGGCACGAAACTGGCTTGCACAAGATACCAACAAATTCGCCCGGGACTGGAAATGTATCGGTCTTCTTGATCCAAAGCTTTGTCCATGACTTTGGCGCAATGTCCTGCGTGTAGTCTTCCTGAGTAATCCTGCAGGGTGCCATAAGTTCAAACTGATCCCATACGTCGTCCCTGACAAGGTACGCATCCTCGATGAGATGCTTTCCAAAACATTTGTTTTCGCCGGCGGCTTCCGTCGGAGGAAAAAGTTTCGTATCCTGGATAATATTTGGTTCTTCTCCATCAAGACCAAAATCCTCAGCTTCAAGTTTTGTTTCTTGAAGCAAGGAGATAACTTCCATGACTCCGAGTTGCCCCATTGGGAACATGATCCCGCCGACATAGTTGTCCTTGCTGTATCCACCTGGTATCTGGCTGTCATAGTCAAACGCTGTCCCTTCCTGTCCGAGTTCAAATGCCAAAACCTGAATAAAGTACGCTCCCTCGTTCGCCCATACTGGTTGTATTTCCCATACCACGCTTCCGCCATAACTGGCAAGGGTATCTAACGTCAAAGCCTTCATGGGTTTCATTCCCATGAGTTTTTCCGAAAGGAACTTTAAGTTCTCACTTACATATACCTCAGAATCGGTGTGCGGATCAATGTGATGAACAAGATTTACGTGATTGAAAAGATACCACAAATCGTATCCAATAGGCGCCGAAATGTGAATTGGATGTTCCCCTGTTCGAGAAAAGTCACCGGGTTCCAAGGTATGCACCTTGGACAGAACGGCGTCCTCAAGCAGGCTTACCATCTTTCCATATAGCTGTCCGGTCCCCTGGATTCCCTTTAGGGAATTTATTATTCCTTCAACGGTTGAAGCCATCAGCCCTTCTTTATGGTATGCGTCAAGGTGCTTGCGATATTCGCAGTGGCGATGATGGTTGCCGCGGCGATTGCGCCATTCCTGTTCGTAACGGCATCGAATACATGAGCATCCTGAATCTTATTCGTGTTAGTATCAAGAACATTTTGGGTGCTGTTGGTTTTGTCCAATACGGTATCTTCGAGGGCCGTGGATACGTCTTTCTCTTTTATCGAGAAAAGAGATCTTTCGGCCTGGTTCGATATGGACTGGAGGTGACCTTCTTGGCGTTCATCCATAATAGTGAGCTTGGCTGAATTAAGGGCTGATTCGTCATATTGGGCAGCCAGGACACCCTGGAGTTCTTCGTTTGCCAGGTCTGTTTCCAGGCCTGCAATTATTACCTTGGCCCCATATGTTTCAAGGTCCGCTTGCTCAACGGCAGTTCTCGCTATCGCAACGTCAAGTTCTGACTTCGCAAGCCCAGCCTTGACGATATTATTTTCAGTCTGAGCGATCTCAAGGTTCGATCTCGAAACCTTCATGTCTATGTCGATAAGTTCAAGGCCAGCCTCGATAATGTTGATTTGAATTTTTGCTACCTCATTTGCAACCTGTAGTATCTGGAGATCCATCTTCGCTTCGTCCATTGTCTTAGATACGAGCTGAAGATTTTTCTCAGAAAGATCATGTTCCTTTTCTGCGATGTCAACGTCAATAAGAGCAAGCTGGGAGACTTCGACTTGGATGTATGCTTGCAGCTCAGCAATCCTTGCGGTGACTTTTTTTATTTCGCCCTGGACTTTCGCTCTCAAGGTTTCAAGAGCTGCCCGATCAGTTGAAAGAGCTGCTATTTTTGCGTCCCATTCGTCCGCGTCAGCGTTTATTTTCTGGAGCTGGGTAACCAGCTTATTGTCGTGAACAAGCTGTTCGATATTTATCGTAACAAACCTTTTGGCGACGATATCATTTACAACCTTGATTTCCTCATTGGTAAGCCCGGCCATCTTTGTATTGTAGTCATTAAGCGCATTCGCAAGCTCGATGCCTGACAATTCCAATAGATACGAATTCGAGTTTCTGAAATTATTGGAATATAGTCCAAATATTACCTGCCTCTCAACTCGCTGGAGTTCATTGTAAAATCCAGAGCAGGAGAACGGGTCCCATATGATTGATTCCCTGACTTGCGAATTGTCATAGGCAGTCATATCTTTTATCCTATAAGGTGTGTGAGTTTTGCGGTCAGCTCAGAAATGGAGCTTATCTCAGCGGTCCTGATGGCCTTGTCATATCCAATAACAGCCACCGTCTCCATGGTCTCAACCATCTTGTTCGTTTTGACATTGGAGCTTTTTACTTCCTGCGACAGATGCTTGTCAGCCATGAGCGTCTTCAGGTTGACCCAGTTGGACTGGGTTCCAAGATTTTGGTTCATGATGGCAGTGTGGCTTGCAGCTTCGGCCAGCGTTATCGCTGGGATCTGGGCTACCTCTTTCATTCTTAACACGAGTTCGTACCCTCGCTGAGCGTTTGCAAGCGCTATCTTAGCGGCCGTTATTTGGATTCTGACTTCCTCTGTCTCAAGCTGGGACTGAAGGATGAGTATTTGCTTCTCCGCCTTGTCAACGGCGATTCCGGCATCTTTTACTTTCTCAGCCATGATCTTGACTTCGTACTCGATTTCCTCTCGTATTGCGACAGTGAGTTCTTCTGTTTTGGCGATAAGCGCCTGCATGGCCGGAAATAAGTCGCCCTGCTTTTTCTCTGCAACCTCCATCTGGGCAGCGATAAGAAGGGTCATGTATCCGATCTTGTCGGTTTCAGCGGCCACCACAAGCTTTTCTTTTTCGATCACATTGTATTGTTCGGCAACGATCTTGTTTTCAATGTCTATGATCTGTTGAAGTATCGGAATGACCAGCAACTTCTTTTGAGCGGTAAGAATCTTCTGCTGGGCCAACTGGACTTCGTAGTCAGCAGCACCGTATTCGACAGCGGCAATCTGAGCCCTGAGTGCTTCAGCCTGCAACTCTATGTCGGCCTTGGCGCTTATAAGGACTGCCCCTCTCTTTGACACCTCAATGGCAAGCTGGTCCATGGCCTGGTCCTGGGTATCCCATCCCTTTTTTATCCAAGCAAGCTCCTGGTCCCATGCAGCAAGGAGTCCCTGCTTATCGAGTTCCCATTGCATGCTGGCGACCTTAAAAGAAATATCGTAATCAATTCCGGCTTGTTTGACGTCTCTGTCAATTGCCTCTGAAAGAATTTTATAACTGACATCCGATAGCTTCTGCTTTACGCCTACCTCAAGCGATGTCTCCATTTCGTACAGGAATCCAGGAGCCCGCCTATGGCCCATTCCGGAAACTGTCGAAAGAAGTTTATTTCTCTCCGAAATGAAGTCGCGAATGATGGGCTGTTTTTGTCTTATCCAACTGGACTGATCAATTGACATCTCGATATCCTTCCTACTATGAAATTGATTATGCGGGCTGTCATTTTACGAGCACCACTGGATACAGTCTGATATAGTCAAGGCTATCAAAATCAACGATACTTGTCTTCCATTTTCTACTTTTAAGCGCACCGGAAAGATTTGCCTTTCCTACTGAGTCTATGGAATATGCCTTGCTAATTCCCTTCTCTGTCTCCATTACAAGGACTGGCTTGGCCCCAGATATCCCCATGTATGCCTTTTTGAAACGTTTCTGGTTGGGAATATTGAAACAGGTATCTGATAGCTTAGCCCCGGTATGGAATTTAACGCCATCGTCAGTATCTCCAGAAAGTTCATAAATACCAGAACTGTTGGCTCCGAACGCCCGGTTCTGGAATATGCAATACGAATTGAAATCAAATCCAGAATAAATGGATGGAAGGAATTTTGGAGTATTCAGAACATAGCATTCCCAAACTTCGCCGCCGAGATCGATCGCTACGTCAAGCCTGATTGTGTCATAGACAAGATCGTATAAATGTCCCTGGCTCGTAACTGATTCTGTAAGAGACAAAGAGTCCTGAAGCACCGGCAGCGACGATATTAACTTCCCAACTGCCGTATCGGCCGCTGATAGATTTTCCGATATAGCCGAGATAAATATGTTCACAACGGATAGAGTATCGACAATTCCGAGAGCGTCGGATACCGACTTAACGTAGCCGGCGGTTGCCATGTCAGACATGTCCAAGTCGTCTACCACGGAATGACGAAGCCTTCCTATGGCCGTAACGAGATCATCGAACCCGAGTACTTCGAGAATAGCTATACACACGTTTGCAGTTACAGAATCACTGGCACCTATTGAATCTGAAAGAGATAGGCCGAGCTTAACCAGGCTTGAATCGTCAAGGTCAAGGGTTTCAAACACGGACCTCGTTCCTCTATTGTTGACAACCTGGGAATCTACGAAAGATAGGTATTCGTTCAGCATGATGCAAAGCGCTGTAGTCGGAAGGTCTGTCATGCCGAGGGATTCTTGGATTGTTATGGCGATATCCATTATCGACTTGTCAGTAAACCTGGCTGTATCTGAGATGGTAGGGGTAAGGACCAGGTTCCGGTCGGAAATATCCGACGCCCCAAACCCGTCGGTGATATACACGTCCTGACCATAGGTGTCGTCGGCCATACCAATGGTGTCCGAAACGTCAATATAATATGTCTGAGGCCCAACATACTCATAATATTGAGCTGGAGTAAAATCAGAAATCCACCTTGCTATTCCAAGCGTAAACTCAACCTGGTCCAAGAATCCCCATACTGAGTTTCCGGTACAGAACTTATAATTACTGGTTTGGGTTATCGTTTTCTCCGATGAGCATGTCGCAACGAGCACTCCATCCAGGAAGATTCGCGTCACCCCGCTCCTCCTCGTTACGGCTAGGTGATGCCATGCGTTTATGGATATCCCGCCAGGAATCGTGTATGAAACGCTCAGCACTGAGTTTACATAATGCCTCAAATATGCCGTTGTTCCATTGTCGTCAATTTCAACCCCGATCTGAACGCTTGCTGATGGGGATGCGCTTTGAAGTTCGGCTACTGTAAAATATGCGTTAGAGAAGATTCCTATGAGATAAAGCCAACCCGACATTCCATAGTCCTGATTGTAGATATCGAAGTCGGATGAGGTACTTGTAGTGTATAGGTATCCGAAGTCATTTCCTTCAGTATTTGACGCTTTTGCCGAAGCAGATCCATACTTGCTGCCGGCCGTCGAATTGTGGATATTTCCGGAAACGGTCAGCGCCTTTGGAGAACTGCAACTGTCTACGAATGTCTGTGCTCCATCAGTTCCCTCGCATTCTAACAATATCTTTGTGTATGCATCGATAGTCATTGTTGCGCCTTTTTCTATCCTTCTCGTATTTCGCTATAATACCTCGAATAAATACCAAGCATATCCAGTGGTTTTCCGTAATCTACTTGATATATTGGATGCAACATTACGTCAAGCAATCTCGTTTGGTCAATGAGCCTTTTTATCGCCAACTCAAACTTTTCAGACCTGGCTGTCGTAGGAGCCGCCGTTGCAGATCCTCTTGATGCACACTGGGCATGCGTGTTTCTTTCGTATCCTCGGTAGGTGTGATGCTGGAAAGAGAACCTGTCATTGCAAAATGCGTTATTGTATCTTGATACGTTGTGCTCGGGTCCGCATAGTTCCCACACCTTGCTGTCGGGATCGTCCGAACTTTCTGTCCCATAATTTTGGCTGTTCGACAGGAAGGCATCTCCGAAAAAAAATCTTTCGGAATATCCATAGCCATCAAGATACGAATAACTGCTCTCCATAATAGAAAGATTGTCGAAGTTTCCAGAAAGCGTTTCTGTTTGTCCATACACAACGGTTCCAAGCCCTGGATCGCCATGAGCAGTCTTCGTTAAGTCTCTGTAACGCAACTGCTCATAGATCGTGTCTCCTCCAAAAGGACTTTTATATGCGAACCTAAGAGTATACCTATAGAAATCGTCGTTGTTTGATTCACAGAGTATTTCAGTACCCCTGGACTCTAATCCTGAAAATCCAATGGCCTCTTCTGTGTATGTTCCATCAACCGCATTATATCTATGGACTGTCGCACTTTCCGCGACGTACATAGATATCCACCCCTGGGGGTAGGTGTTTGCGCTGGTGTAGTACCATCTGGTACTGTACTGCCAGTCTACGGTGGCAAGGACATCGTATTCATAAAGATAATAAAGAGGAAGGTACGACGATATGACAACTCCGGCATGCGGATCATCAACCATGCCCTGAGAGAACATTGCCGTTTCTGTTGTCAATACGGATGACCCAAACCCAACGTCTACGTACTCAACCGACTTGACCCTGGACCATTGCGAAGGATCTGAGGCGTTCCATACGAAGTCGCCTTTGATTACCTTTCTTGAAACAAGGTTTGTCTCTGAAAAGGTGCAAGTGTCGTCGGTTACTGAAGCTGGTTTTAGGGCAAACTTTTCCAGCCTACTTCCTATATCCAGGCCGATTATTTCAGTTCCGACGGCTACCGGCCAATCCGTTTTTTCTATTTTTCTGGTGATTCCGGTGTTCGGATCTACGAATGAAAACAATGTCGAATAATCATTCGCTCCGAGATCCCAAATAAAGAAACGCTTAACGTCTCTCGACGTCCCCATGCCAAAGTCCCAGAATCCATCATAGGAATCAACGTAAAGTATTCCTGAAGAACAGTGCCTCGGCCCATCATAATGGCCAACTATATAATGAGTGGTCTTCGGAGACCCAGAGTCTCCGTTGCTCAGAGTTATGACTTCATCACTACCCGGAGCAGAACCAGCGATTCCGATCGCCCTTAACACAACGATGGAATCTCCTATCGCAAATCCGGACGCAGCTCCTTCTATGGCTCCATTGGCCCTCTTCTTCGAAGTGTCGTCGCAATGGTAGAAAATAGGAATCTTTAAAAGTTCGCCACATATACCAGAAACGTCGGCCGTGTCGTCTTCGGGATAGATTGAAACGATGGTGCCCTGGAGATAGTCATACGAAACCAGGGCACCAGCATTTTTATAATTCAAGGTCGCCATCGAGATCCTTAAGACGTTGTCAACGTTAAGGCATACGTGATTGAGAGAACATCTGCGATCTCGGTTGCCCGGGCAGTTCCGAACTTTTTGGCGCACATGAGAGGACCCGTGGTATCTGTCTTAGCCTGGCCCATGGACAAGAACGCCCCGTATACTGTAATGGCTGCGGCCATGGTAAAGTCACCCTTGGAGGCCGCGTTCGTACATCCGGCCGTCGAGGTCGATACTATTGTGTAAACCGGTTTATTTGTCGCCGGCGTGTAGTCGGCGTCCTGACATTCCTGGTATGTCCCCGCGGCTCCAAGCTTCGTGGCAGCGGTATCACCTACAGCGGGCACGACGTTCCCCTTGAAGATGCCGACGTACATGACGGGAGAGGCTGCCTTGGCTGTTGAGCCAAACATAACGTTGAGAATTTTGGCCATTCCCTCTGTGGTGAACGTGTTCTTTCCGATCTGGGAATGAATCAGTTCTCCCTTCCGATAATGGTCACAGGTTACGAGATTATAAAAAGCGAGCTTTCCTTCCAGGATTTCCTTTGAGTTATCCAGGATCGGAACATAAAGCGAAGGTACTCTGTGGATGAGGTTCATCTTCTTATTCCTTTGTTTTTTTAAATAGTTACAAGTTTGCCATTTCTAAAAACTTCGCAAGTTGCATCATCTGAGAATCCGACTCCGGACCCAGAATCGCCCTTTTTGAAGCTGGTTAAAAACTGAAATACCCCATTATTATTGCGATATAGAGAGGCCCCTTTGTCAGGAACCCCGAACATAATTTTGTTCTTGGTAAGGTTGTAGAGTTTTCCGGCTGCGTTTCCGATGACTATCCCCTCTTCGGTAACCCAGACAGGAACATCGACATATCCTTTCTCGGGCGTCCCAAGGATATCTCCCAGCTCGGGTACGTTATTGCAATATGCGAGAGTGCCCGGGATGCTTCCGGCTCCGGCGTCGGTCTCCCTCATCTGGTCAGGTTCGGTTCCAGACAGGAAGATCGTCTTGTATCCCTTCATCCCGATAAACAATCCAGTAGGGACTTTTGCGATAATGGATATTTCTGCAGGATACGAAAACTTATGAGTTGTGAGACTGAACAGATTTTTCCTGTTATACGGAAGACTATAAAAAAGGTCGGGGCCGCTTGATCCCCATATCCGGCCAAAGGCATAACAGAGGTTTTCAAGGAAGGGCGGAGGCCCGAACAAGATGGACGGGCAGGGCTCGACTGATTGAGAAGCGACTATGGAATTTACAGCGCCGACCCTGTAGAAGATGTCAGCGTTTGCGTCAGTGCACCAGACGACTGAACCTGAAGGCCTGTTTATGATCTGGATTCCACCTTCCGATAAAAGTTCAATCTTTGAGATGGGGCCGGCGCCGGAGATTTCGTCATCAACGAATGCAGTCATTGTGACGCTATATACCCCTGGAGGAAGGCTTCCGACGCCGGCGATCAGTACCGGACCTGGCGGGGGGAGCAATCCCCAGTCCGATACTGTGTTCGTTACAGGGTTGAAAGACCCCTGGCAATATCTGTTTGAAAAATAAACCCTGCCATCTATTTCAAGGAAATATACCGGGAAGTCTCGGTCGTTTATGGCTGCGATCTTCAACGCATTCCCTTGATGGATTCGGTAAAGACTTCCTGCCGCAACGCACATCATGCAGGATATGTCGGCCCAGAGGCTATGGGCTCCAGGGAGGCTTACTACCTTCTTCGTTCCGCTTCTCGCAACAAGAGACTGAGTGGTATCGACATCGGCATTCAGGATTATTCTCGGTTCAGCAATGCCCTTGGATGAATAGAAATTCTCATCTCGCTTTACATTGTTCATTCCAGAGAAACCATTTATAGATATGTCACCAGACATGCGCCTCCTTTGAGCTTACGTTGTGGCCGCACTCTTGCAGCTATAATATCTAAACTGGTTACCTCGTGAGCCTGAACGGAGCACCGTATGATGGTATCGTGGCGTCAAGCTCCATAAGAGCCTTCTGGAACCTGTCGTCATATTTTTTGGTATTGAAATTGCCGCCATCTATTCCATCTTCCTTTATGGTATAGATTTCCCGGCAAGCATAATTCACGAGCAACGATTCATGAAATTCAACCGGGATGCCATCTGGAACATCTTCGGTGTCAACCATTTCCACTGGGTATCGATAGAAGTGCAACGTTAAGTCGTCAAACAGCGTTGGAATCCCCTGATAATAAAGTGTCTTCCCTTGAACCGCCAGGCCGTTTACTGAACCAACATAGTTCAGCCGTGGCCACACCTGGGTAAATTCCTGGAAGGAATCATAAATCGGAAGTTCCTGGCCGGCTCCGTTGGATGCAAAAACAAGACTCCTCTGGTATGTCGCCGGCATTTGAACATTGTTCGTTGCGTTTGTGGTAACCGTTGTTATGGTAAAAAGGTCTGGCAGGGGGACGGTAAGGACTG
>Ga0315270_10001401_pt1 | contig 12774 bp, 10 predicted proteins | sample C1_bottom_MG_FD_204932 | JGI IMG/M metagenome (GOLD analysis project Ga0315270, IMG submission 204932) | Sediment microbial communities from Yellowstone Lake, YNP, Wyoming, USA - C1_bottom | ecosystem: Environmental > Aquatic > Freshwater > Lake > Sediment | place: USA: Wyoming | collected... | reverse complement strand
ATCTTCGACATTTAGGATTCTCCCTGCTGATCGTTCAATGATCGTCTGAAATCTCCGGCGGGCAGCCAGCGCAGTGCTAGCATCGCACTCTGAACTGTGGAGTCAATGGTGTCTGAAAACTGGCGAGCGGCCTTTAGCCTGGAAGCCCTGCCGGCCGGCAGCCTGCGGGCCTGCATGATTGACGGCCGTGAACTGGTGGTCTGCCACAGCAAAGACGGCCTGTATGCACTCGACAACACCTGCACCCACGCCTACGCGCGCCTGAGCGAAGGCCGACTGCGCGGCGTGCGGCTGGTCTGCCCGCTGCACGGCGCCGCCTTTGATGTGCGCGACGGCCGCGCACTCGGAGCGCCAGCCTCGAAACCGCTGGCGACGCATCGCGTGCGGGTCGTCGACGGCCAGGTCCAACTCGCCGTAACGCCGCTCACGCCTGAAACCGCGCCGCCGGAGGGGTAGCGCCGCATCAGCGCCTCTGGTCGAAGCGGCGACCGACCATCGCCGCAGCAATATTGACCTTCTGGATGTCGATCGCGCCACCGGCAATGCCCCAGCCCCAGGCATCGCGCAGGCGACGCTCCATCGGAAATTCTGTCGAGTAGCCGTAGGCGCCCATCAGCTGTACCGCGTGCCCGCACACCTCGCGCGCGATCTCGTTAGCAAAACACTTGGCCATCGAGGATTCGAGCAGGTTCGGCAGGCCGCCCTGCGCATTGCTGGCGGCGCGCCAGATCAGCAACCGCGCCGCATCAACCCGGATCTGCATCTCGGCGAGGCGCAGCTGCACGGCCTGAAATTCAACAATCGGCTTGCCGAACTGCATGCGCTCCTGCACATACGCCAGGACGTCCTCCAGGGCGCCACTGGCCTGTGCCAGCGCCATGGTCGCGTTGCCGCAGCGCTCGAGATCAAAAGCCTCCATCAGCTTGCCAAACCCCCCTGCGGGCAGAATCACGTTCTCATGCGGTACGCGGCACTCGGTGAAATACAGATCGCAGGAAGGCACACCGTGAAAGCCCATCAGTGTTTCCTGCTTGCCGAAGGACATGCCCGCCGTGCCCTTCTCGACGTAGACCGCACCGATCCCCTTGGCGCCTGGCTGATCAGCCATGCGGCAATAGACCACGTAACCATCGGCATGACCGCCGCCCGAACACCAGCGCTTGGTGCCATTGAGTATCACGCTGTCGCCGTGCACGCGCGCAGTGGTCGAAAGATCGGTAAGCGCTGAGCCCGCCTGCGGCTCGGACATCGACACGGCGACCATGATCTCGCCGGCACAAACGCGCGGGACGACACGCTGCCTCAGGGCGTCGTTTGCGAACCGCTCGATAGCGCGCACCGGGCCAACGCAGGATTCGAATACCGGGAAGGCAACCGCGGAGGATATCTTGCCAAACTCCTCGAGCACGATCAGGGCCTCGAGGTTGCCGAGGCCGAGGCCGCCGAGGGCTTCGGGCACGTTGACACCCAGGAACCCCTGGCGTGCGTAGTCGGCCACCAATTCATGAGACGGAGGCACACCGCTTTTTTCAATGTCACGCGCGATCGCCGGCAACCGCTCGCGCGCGTAGCGCCGCGCCGCGGCCTGCAGCTCGTGTTGCTCGTGGGTCAGGTTGAAGTCCATGTTTCTTCCTCTGGAAAATCTGCCGGCTGACGTAGTGTACGATTCCTGACTGAACTTGCTCAGTCGAGGTCGCGTCGGGCGAGACTGCGCAGCAATGACTCGCGCACCAGGTGCAGTCGATCGCTGCCGAAGTACATGTCATCGCGATCGACGAATATGGTTGGCGATCCAAACGCGCCGCGCCGTATGGCCTCGTCCGTATTGGCGCGCAGCTGGTCCTTGACTGCCTGGGTGCTGATTCCGGCCAGCAAGGCGGTCGCGTCGACGCCAGCGCGCTCGCAGACCTTCTGCAGCACAGCGTCCTGCGATATGTCCTGGTCCTCAGCCCAGTAGTATTCAAAGGCCGCGCGCGCAAACGGCACGAGCTTGCCCTGTGGCTGGAGAAACACGCAGCCGCGCATCGCCTTGACACTGTTCACAGGGAACACTGTTGGTGGGAACACAACCTTGAGTCCGTAAAATCGCGCGCTGTCCTGTATGTCTTTGCACAGGTACCGCTGCTTCGCGGGCACCGCATTCGTTCTGGACTCGTATATCGATGGATTGACCGCATTGAAGATTCCACCCACCAACACGGGACGCCAGGTAATTTCGATTCCGAGGTCCCGCGCCAACGGCTGTATGGCATGGAACCCGAAGTACGTCCACGGACTGCCGCAATCGAAAAACATCTCAAGCTTTGTCACCGCGTCAGCCCTTCAGGTTTCGATGGCGCGGCGAATAACACGCCCCGGTCAGCGTCGGACATTGGCCTTGCCAGCTGGCTGGGTCCACCACCCGCTGCAAGCCCTTGCTGAACCAGCGGGCGCGCCCGGACTTCGGCGAACCAGCGCTTCACTCCAGGGAAATCGTCCAGCGTGAGCCCCTGCTTCTTGTGGGTCATGATCCACGGAAAGCAGGTAATATCGGCCACCGAGTAGCCACCAGCAATGTAACTGCCGGTCTCCTGCAGGCGCCGATCCAACACCCCGTACAACCGGCGCATTTCTCGTCCGAAGCGTTCGATTGCGTAGGGAATCTTCTCCTGCGCATACAAGGCGAAATGGCCATTCTGCCCCCCTATAGGGCCAAGGCCACCAACCTGCCACATAAGCCATTGCATGACGGTGTAGCGGCCCGCAACGTCCAGAGGCATGAATTTCCCCGCCTTCTCGGCAAGATACAGCAGGATCGCACCGCTCTCGAAAATTGCGAGCGGCCGGCCACCACCAATCGGAGCGTGATCAACGATCGCCGGGACGCGACTATTGGGGCTGATCCGCGTGAACTCGGGTGAGAACTGATCGCCGGCGCGAATGCTCACTGGTAGCAACCGGTATGGCAGGCCGCACTCCTCGAGCATGATCGAGACTTTCCAGGTGTTGGGTGTCGGGTCGAAGTAGAGATCGATCATGGTGAGTCCGGCCTCAAGCAGGAAACCGTGTATCAGCGATGCCCGATGAGCTCAAACGGCGAGCCCGAACATCGACCGGAACGATCCGGTACGGCAACCCGCACTCGCTGGACTACGCACAGCTCGGCCGGGCAGCGGCGTACCAGAAGTTGACGCCGGCAGCGCCATCGATTGCGATCCCGGCGCCGGAGAGCAACTTCGCCTCAGCGCTGGCCAGAAGCGGCGCGACGAGCGCGACATCAATTGGATCAGCGATGCGACCAAGCGGCTCCGGTGGCAACTTTTCCTGCCAGCCTGCCTTTGTGTGCCATCGGCGTCCCCTGCGCTCAGGCTGCCTGGCGAGCGTCGCCAGTGGGCCAAAAAGCGAGGCCGGCGCAAGCCGGCCTCGCTGCTGGCGTGTCAGCCCTTATTACTTGCCACCGCCGAATTTGGCACCGAACTGGATGCCGTAGTTACGAGGCTCACCCCACTGACTGTGCGTCCAGAGAGTCGCAACCGACTGGCTGGCGATGCGATAGCGCTCGTTCGTAAGGTTACGGCCATAGACGCGGGCAAAATACTTGCCGTTGCCCGAGGTCCATGCCAACCCAGCATTCCACAACGTCTTGGCATCAAGATACGCGTTATAGGGTGAAGTCGCGTTGGTAAACCCGGTTGGCGGCGGCGCGGCCGAAATGTAATAGAGGTTTCTGTCCTCATAGTAAACACCTGCTGTCGCCTCCATTTTGGCCGAATTGGCGAGCTCGATGGTATAGGTGCCCGAGAGATTGACACTGCGCTTCGGCGAGCGCGGCACCGGCAGTCCGGTGAGATCAAGGTGCGTCGCAACGATGCCGTTGCCGTTCGGATCGCCGATCGTGGGGTTACCAACTTGTGGCTGGTCGATTACGAACTTGTCGTAGTTCGCCTCGAGATGCGATGCCGCCAGTCGCACCAGGAAGGCATTGGTGATGAGTGCCTGCAGCTCAAGCTCAACACCCTTGGCGGTGATCTCGGCGGCGTTGTAGAACACCGTCTCCTGGAAGGCTGCCCCGCCCTTGACGGCGGGAATGTTGGCCGCACGCTGCGCGTCTGTGTACTTGACGTAGTAGACGGTCGGGTTGAAGCGCACGCGATTGTCGAGCCATTGCGTCTTGAGGCCGAGCTCGTAGTTGGTCGCGAACTCCGGGTTGACCGGCCGCGTCAGCGTAGGATCAAAGAACCCGTTGCTGCCTGTCTGGTCGTTATAACCGCCCGCCTTATAGCCACGGGACACGGTCGCGTAGCCGAAGACCGTCGGCGTGAATTTGTAGGAACCGGTCAGGCGCCAGCTCGGTTCAGACCAGGTTGTCTTGAGGTTGCCAAAACCGGGCGTAGTGCTGTCAACGATAGTCCCGCCCGTGTACTTGCTGAAATTTGCCGCATCCAGCGGCTCATTCAGATCACTCAGCGGGAACGGCGTCGGGCTGAGCGCAAACCAGAACACCTGCGTGCGACCGCTCCATTCCTTGGTATCGCGCGTGTAGCGAGCGCCGGCGCCGAGCTGGAACTTGTCGGTGACATCGTAGGTACCGTCGACGAAACCGGCAAGGGACTCCGACTTCTGCTTGTTGCACGCCAGTTGTGGGTTGTTGTTGAAGAACTGCGGATCACCGAATATAAGTCCGCTAGGTATGGTCATATCGACGAAGCCAAGGTACTGCGCCACACAGAAGCGGGCATCGTTGCGCTGGTAAAAAGCGCCGGTCACGTAGTTGAACGGCCCGGACAGCGACGAGGCCAGGCGCACCTCCTGCTGGAAAGTGTCGCGATTGGTGTCGCGCGAGGCATCGAACAGCGACAGCGGCTTGCCATCGATCGTATTGACCGGCGCAGCGCCCGTATAGGTGTTGGGCAGATGCTCTACCTGTTTGCGGAACCCGGTGTTCGAGTAAAGCGTGTAGTTGCCGCCGAGCTTCCAGTCCAGGTTCAGGTAGGCTCCGTCGACGTCGATCTTCTGACCCCTGTTCATCTGGATCAATTGATCGGTACGATTTGTAGAGGCCATGTTGTCGAGCGGGTCCCCCGTCGGCCGCGGGACACCAAGGAAATTCCACAGATACGGACCGCCGACCGGAGTATCGTTGAACGACGGCACGGCATCGGAACGATCGCGCATGATCTCGTACTGCAGCAGTGCAGTCAGACTGTCGTTGATATTCCACTGCGCCTTGGCGCGGCCGTTCAGCACGTCCTGGCCGCCGGCGCTCTCGCCCGTACCGCGACCCGAGGTGCCGGTGATGCCTGGAATATTGCCACCCAGATTGGCCAGAGGACCGTAGGTAGCGCCGAGATGGTAGTAACCGTCGGTCTTGATGTAGGAGCCAACCAGCCGGATCGCAAACTTGTCGTCCACGACCGGCAGATCAAGCGCGCCCTGCCCACTCATCTCACCGTAATGAGCAAAGCCGATGCGCAGCTCGCCGGCAGTCTCATGCATGTTGGGCCGCTTGGTAGTGATGTTAACCGCGCCGCCCGTAGTGTTCTTACCGTACAAGGTGCCCTGCGGGCCGCGCAGCACTTCGGCGCTGGCGATGTCGAAGGTGTCGAGCAGTTGGGTCTGCACGCTTGGCATCACGAAGTCGTCGACCTGCACGCCGACCGGAGCGTCCTGATACACGATGATGTCGGTGATACCCACGCCGCGCATGGCGAAAGAGGCGGCGTTAAACGCCGTCACTCGGGCGGCAGAGAAACCGGGCACCATCGCGGCAATACCCGAAATGTCCTTGACGACCATGCGATCTATGTCGTCGCTGGTGACCGCCGATACAGATATGGGCGTAATCTGCAGGTTGGTCTCGGCGCGGCGTGTTGCCGTCACGATGACTTCCTCCAGTCCCGTGGCCGCCTGTTCGCCGTAAGCCAGCGGCGCGATGGCCGCGGATCCCAGGACGGTAGTGACCACTACGCCGGCTACGCGCAGAAAATTCCAGGAAATTCGTGGCGCCTTCATTCGTGCTCCCCTTCGATTGATAACTTGTTTTACCTGCGGATCCGGCACAAGCCCGGCATGTCCATTGAGGCAACGGACGCAACGTACGCGCTCGGCACAAAAAAAACAAGCGTGACTGTTTTTTGCCAAGCGCAAAGAAGACTCATTCCAAGGTCTTACATCAGCTCCAGCTCTGCGCTGCTCTTGCCAAAACTCCCGCCCGCGCCGATCTCTGTTGCTTTCACGCTACATTTAAGGTCTGAAAATGTTGGTGCTAAGCACGCTCTGCACGGTACCCGATCCTTGGGAAATGCGTCACCACGGTGCCAACCCTCGGATCGTGGCGCCGCAGCGCAATTTCCTGCACTTCCAGAGTGACGAGCTCACCAGTGACCGGGTCCTTGCCATAGTCGTCGGGCGTCACGCGGACGCTCTCGCCTGCCACCAGTCCCAGCGGATCCAACGGATCAACGCCACGGCCCGGCTCAGGTTGCGCCTCACGTGCGCGCTGCAGCGCGGAAGCGGCCTCAATTTCGTGGCGCCGGCCGTGACCGATGGCCCGCACGCGCGCTTCCCAGTGTGCCGTGCGCACCAGCGGCGCCAATAACGGCGCGGCGGAGGGCACAAAGGTACGCGCCATCCACAGCGGAAAATAGCTGGTGATATCGGCCCAGCCCGGCTCGGTTCCAAATACAAACTCGCGGCCATCGGCGAGCTGCTGCTCGAGCAGGTCGGCATTGGCGCGCAGTTGCGCCAGCATGTGCGGCACGTCCGCCTCAAGCCGACTGAAATCCATGAAGTTGAAGAACTGCTTGCGATCATTGATGACTGCCGCCGGAACTTCCTTGGCCAGCCCCATCGATAATGCGGCGCCAGCTTCGAAAAAGGCCGTGTCGCTCCATTGCGAGAGCGCCAGCGACAGGCCGCGCTGGGCACCGGGGAACAGCGACGGCCGCGGGAATCTGCGCTCGAGCTCACAGGCGATCAGGCGCGTATCGCAATAGATGTCCGCACCCACCTGGAGCGTGGGCGTCTTGCGGTAGCCGCCGGTCAGCGGCATCAGCTCAGGCTTCGGCATGATCATCGGGATCTGCACGGACGACCAGCTCAGGCCCTTCAGGCCAAGCACCAGTCGCGCCTTCTCGGCGAACGGCGACCAGTCAAAGTGGTGCAGGATCAGCTCGGTCATGGTCCTTCTCTCTGCTGCTGCGCAGCGGCATATTTGGACATCGCTGTATCGCTGTACTATACGATGCGGACTGCCGAAGGAAGCGCTTCGGCCTGGCCAGCAACCTTACACCGGCCAATTACAGGAGAGCCACCGTGACTGACACGCTGTTTACCCGCACGCCCCGCACCGCGCTGGCAGAACAATGGCATCCGGCCTGGGACACGATGCAGAAGCTGACGGGCGACCCCACTTTTGTCGAGGTGTTTGCCAAGAGCCCGGAACTGCTCGAATTCGTCATGGGTCAGTTCTACACCCGGATCTTCTTCGGCGGCAAGGTCGAGCAGCGCTACAAGCAGCTGGCGCGTCTGCGCCTTTCCATTGCGCACGGCTGCCGCACCTGCAATAAGCAGAACGTGCCTGGGACACTGGCGGCCGGATTTACCCAGGGGCAGATCGATGCCCTGCTCGCCGGCAGCCTGGCGCCATATACCCCTGCGGAGCGTACGGTGATCCGTTACGCCGAACAAGTAGCGCTGACCAACATGGATGGCACCATGTCGACAGAGCTGTTCCAGGATTTGCGGCAGCACTTCAGCGAGGCCGATATCCTGGAGCTGGGGGTGGCGATGGCCGTAATCTCCGGCATGGCGAAACTCTCATTCGTGCTGAACGTCGTCGAGCGCGAGAACTATTGCCCGTTCGCCAGCGCCGCAGCCTGAGCCGCCGCCTGCCCACAGCACTCGTCCCCCGGGATAAAAAGAGGCGGCACTGAAGTTTGTTTTCGCGCGCGCCCATGCTAGTGTCAAGCGCGCCCCACTGACACCAGAGGCACGCATGCCCAGATCCGTCAAACCACGGGCGCGAGGCAAACCCGCTCGCCGCACCTCGAAGCCGACGCCTCCGTCCAAGGCCCAGCGTATTGCGAGGCCGCAGCTGGCGATCACATCACGTCGCAAACTGGTACGCAAACCGGTGCGCAAACCGGTGCGCAAACCGGTGCGCAAACCGGCGCGCAAAGTTGCCCCGCACGAAGATCTCGCGCGACTGCGCATCCATGTGACGACGATCGGCGATCTGCTGCTCAGCGCAGCCGATCGCTACCCCGACACGCTTGCGTTGGTGTTTCCGGATCAGAGCTATACCTACGCCGAGCTCGCGCGCCGCGCCCTGCGCCGCGCTCGCAGCCTGCAGGCACTCGGGGTAAGGCCGCGCGATCACGTCGGCATTCTGATGCACACCTGCGCCGAGTTTGTCGAACTGTTCTTCGCCATCGCCCTGTGCGGCGGCGTCATCGTGCCGGTCAACGCGCGCTACAAATCGAGTGAACTCGCCTACGTAATTGACAACGGCGATCTGGTCACCCTGCTCACCACCGACTCGATCACCGACCAGGTGGATTTTGTCGAGCGGCTCAACGGCGCCTTGCCAGATCTCAGGAACCAGCGCGATCCGCTGGCGTTGCGGCTGTCGGCGGCGCCGCGGTTGCGTAACATCGTCGTGCTGGGCAAGGGTAAGCCGCCGGGCTGTGTCTCCGCGCAGACCTTTGAGCAGGCGGGAACCGCGATTCCCGAGCGCAAGGTTCACCTCGCGCGGCTCGGCGTGCGGGTGCGCGACGTCGGCCTGATGCTATACACCTCCGGCACGACGGCCAATCCCAAGGGCTGCCTGATCACTCACGAAGCGCAGGTTCGCAATTCAATTGCTCTGGGCCGGCACCGCTATCAGCTGACTCACAGCGACAAATTCTGGTCGCCACTGCCCATGTTCCATATCGCCTCAGTATTGCCGATGCTGGCGATCTTCGACGTCGGCGGCACTTACCTGACCATGGGGCACTTCGACGCCGGCGTGGCACTGAAGATGCTCGAAAAATACCAGGTGACTGCGACCTACCCGTGTTTTGTCACGCTGATGCAGGGTCTGATCTATCACCCCAACTTCGCAAAGACAGATCTGTCGCGCATACGCCTGATGAATTCAAATTTTGCGGTACAACCGCCCGGAGTGGCCGAGCCGATCATGAAGGCGATGCCGAAGGCAGTGCAGGTCGGCAGTTTCGGCATGACCGAAGCCGCCGGCACCGTCTGCACCGGATCGCCCGACGACCCGGAGCAACTGCGGATCACGCGGCTCGGCAAACCTCTGCCGGGACTGGAGCTGCGGATCATCAATCCCGAAAACGGCGCCGACCTGCCCGTAGGCCAGCGCGGCGAGGTATTGGTGCGCGGCTACAGTACGCTCGAGGGCTACTACAAGGATGCCGAGAAGACCGCGCAGGCGCTCGACCGCGATGGCTGGTTTCATACCGGCGACATCGGCTCGCTCGATGAACACGGCACCATCATGTTCTACGGCCGCTTCAAGGACATGCTCAAGGTCGGCGGTGAAAATGTCGCGGCGGCCGAGATTGAAGCGTTATTGGGCCGGCATCCGGCCGTGAAGCTCGCGCAGGTGGTCGGCATACCCGATGCCAAATATTCAGAAGTGCCGGCCGCATTCGTCGAGCTCAAGCCCGATGCCAGCGCCACGGAAAAAGAGCTGATCGAATTCTGCAAGCGCGAGATCTCGGGCTTTAAGGTGCCGCGCGTGGTGCGCATGGTGACGGAATGGCCGATGTCCTCCAGCAAGATCCAGAAGTTTCGGCTGCGCACCGCACTGGTTGAGGAGCTCGGCCTCTCCTGAGGCCAGTTGTCTGCTGCGCAAGTTTGGCTAGTTCAAACGGATACGCATGAGCAGACTTGCCGGCAAAGTGGCGGTGGTCCTTGGCGCGGCTGGCACCGACAATATGGGTCAGGTCATTGCCCGGCGCCTCGCGCGCGAAGGGGCGAAGCTCGTCGTGGCCGGGCGTCACGAGGCGCCGCTGCGTGCCCTGGCGCAGGAACTGGGCGGCCGCCTTCTGCTTTGCGACATTACGCGCCGCGCCGAGGTCGCGGCGCTGGCCGAGTTCGCGCTGACGATAAGCGGCCGCATCGATGTCGCCGTGAACTGCACAGGCTGGGCACCGATGACACGGCTGCTTGAAGTCGACGAGGCGGAACTCGACCAGCTCGCAGCATTGCAGTTCAAGGGCGCCTATTTCTTCCTGCAGGCCTTCGTTGGCGCAATGGCGGCAGGTGGCGGCGGCTCGATCGTGCAGATTTCTTCCGCTTCCGCCTATGCCCTGCTCTACAACCATGCCGCCTACATCGCGACCAAATCGGCCGGCGACGCGTTGGTGCGCTGCTTCGCCAATGAATTCGGCGCGCGCGGTGTCAAAGTCAACTCAATCGCGCCTGGCCTCACAGCCTCACCGATGACCGCAGCGGAAATTAATCTGCCCGGACTCGAGCAGGCGTTCGCGAAGGAGTACCCGCTGGGACGCATTGGCCTGGCCGAGGACGTTGCCAATGCTGCTTTGTGGTTGGCTACCGATGAGAGTTTCCTCACCGGGCAGGTCCTGCAGATCAATGGCGGCCTGACCCTGCGGCGCAACCCGACACCAACAGAAATCAGTGCCGCCCTGCGCGCTGCCGCCGCGTCCGGGCCAGCTGCCAAAAACAGTCCGCACTGATTGTTTTTTTCTGGTGCGTTGATACTATCCATATGGTGCGCGCGCAGCTTGCGGCGCACGGCGAGATCGGCGCATTACCGAGCAGAGGTGCTACATGGCAATCAACTTCAAAGCCGAATGGCCTATGAACCTCGGCGCTCCCGGAGATTCCCTGGAGACCAAGCAGCCGAATATCGACAACGGCCTCGACGTGCCCGATCCGTCCCGTTATTACTCCGCCGACTACATGCGCAAGGAGTGGGAGCTGATGTGGCCGCGCGTCTGGTTGCTGGCCGGCGTCACACCCGACATCCCGGAAGACGGCGATTACACGGTGTTCGAGCTCGGCCACGAAGAATTCATCGTGGTGCGCCAGGCCGATAGCTCGATCAAGGCCTTCTACAACGCGTGCCCGCACCGTGGCAACCGGGTGTGTCTCAACGAGCGAGGCAGCGTACCGCGCTTCACCTGCGCCTTCCATGGCTGGCAGTTCAGTTGCGCCGGCAAGCTCGAGAAGATCACGGATGAAGCCACCTTCGATCGCCGGCTGATAGCGCACCGCCCCGGCCTGCGCGAGGTGCGCTGCGATTCAATTGGTGGCCTGATCTTCATCAACATGGACGGCAAGGCGCCGGCGCTGCGCGACTGGATCGGCCTGCCGCCCGGTTACATCGAAAATTACGAGATCGAGGCCATGCACGTGGTGCGCCATGTGCGCAGCGAGTGGCGTGCCAACTGGAAGACCGGTGTGGATGCGTTTTACGAGACCTATCATCTGCCGCACATCCATCCACAGACCCAGGGTGTGATGGAAGATTTCAGCCAGTACGATCTTTACCCCAACGGCTTCAGTCGCATGATCGTGCCGATCGGCGTCAAGTCCCACCGCGTTGCCGACCAGACCAGTGTCGACCCCTACCAGCAGTACATGATGCAGGAGGCCGGGATCAATCCGGCCACTTTCACGGGCTCGGCCCACGAGGTACGCGTGGCAATCCAGAAGGCGAAGCGTGAGCGCGGCAAACGCTTCGGTCTCAAGTATTACGATAAGCTCACCGACGGGCAGCTGACCGACAGCTGGGCCACAGGCTATTTCCCGAACGTGCAGATCGGCATGCATCCGGAAGGCGTGTTCATCATGCGCTTCCTGCCACATCCGACCGACCCGGAACGTTTCTTCTACGACAACATGACTATGTTCCGCTATATCCCGGACCCCAGCTGCACAGTCCCCGGCTGGATGGGGCTGCCCCAGGGATTGGACACCACGGGTGCCACGCGGCCCGACATTGAGCATATTTCTGCCGACGTCAGACCCGATCTGGGTGAAGTGCTCAACCAGGACATCGAACTGGTTGCGGCCGTGCAGCGCGGTTCGAAATCGCGCGGCTTCCGTGGTCCGCTGTGGTCAGAGCAGGAGCAACGGGTGCGCCACTTCCATCGCGAGCTGGATCGCTACATACCAGCGACGATTCGCCATGACTGAGCTGAGCAGCATCGTTCTGTACGAAGAGCGTGGCGCGGTCGCGTTGATCACGCTCAACCGGCCTGAGGCCCTGAACGCCTTCGGCGAGGGAATGGGCCGCGATATTCTTGCAGCACTTGATAGAGCCCACCGCAGCGCGAGCGTGCGCGCACTGGTACTCACGGGAGCGGGACGCGGATTCAGCGCTGGTGCCGAGCTGAAGGGTCAGTTCCCGTCGGTCGGCACCATGCTGACGCGGCTCGAGGAAGAATACAGTCCCGGCATCCGTGCCCTTGCTTCGCTGCCTAAGCCCGTCATCGCTGCGGTCAATGGTTTTGCCTCCGGCATCGGCGCCTCGTTTGCGCTGGCCTGCGATATGTTGCTGATCGGCGAGCAGGCCTTCCTGCAGATTCCTTTCGCCCGTATCGGCCTGGTGCCGGATGGCGGCCTGTGCTGGCAGCTGGCCACTCGTCTCGGGCCACGGGTCGCCTTCGAGCTGGCCTGTTCCGGCGAGCGCATCGCGGCCCAGCGCTGCGTCGAACTCGGTCTGGCCAATCGCGCGGTAGCGGATGAGCGACTGGTGGATGAAGCCGTGGCGCTGGCCGAAAAGTTGGCGCAGGGCGCGCCGCTGGCACTGGC
>Ga0315270_10001399_pt1 | contig 12786 bp, 11 predicted proteins | sample C1_bottom_MG_FD_204932 | JGI IMG/M metagenome (GOLD analysis project Ga0315270, IMG submission 204932) | Sediment microbial communities from Yellowstone Lake, YNP, Wyoming, USA - C1_bottom | ecosystem: Environmental > Aquatic > Freshwater > Lake > Sediment | place: USA: Wyoming | collected... | reverse complement strand
TTGGAAGGAAGAACCGTGGCGTGCATCTGGGCGCTCAGGGCGACGAATTCGAATGGAACCAGAGTGGGATTGGCGCGAACCTCGTCCACCCGGCGGTTGTACCCGGTGATGAAGGACGTGACCATGGTCTGGCCGTCGGCGCTCAGGGCCTTGAACCCCTTTTTCAACTCCTTCGGGGTGTATCCGATGGTGCTCATGAACATGTCGGTTTCGAGCTGGCTGGGACCCAGAAGCTCCGAGAGGCGCCCCGTGGCCGACCGGTAGTAGAGCTCGCACTGCCATAGCCGGTCCGTGGCCACGGCGTAGCCCATGCCGTCGTACAGCTCCGCCAGGGTGGAGCCGGTGACGAACCACACACCCCTGGCATCGCGGGTCGTTGCGGCGGAAGCCTGCGGGCCCTCCGCCGCGTAGGTGGCCGAGGCCGACGCGACCACGAGCAGGCAGATCAGGACGAGCCCCGTTCTCATTCGCATGCGCACATCCTCCTCCAAAGGTCTGGGTATAGGTTCCTCCACTACGGAGAGTTTGGCGGGCCGAGCCTGTTGAGAAACAGATGGTCAACGGAAACAGTTTATGCCACCGGATCCAGGCTCTTGTCAAGGATTCCCGTAAAGACATGGAACGCTCTTGCCGAAGGCGGACGACCCGGTAAGGAATTGGCCGCAGAGCCGCAGGGGGGATCGATGATAAAGAGAATTCACCACGGAGGCATGGGGGACACGGAGAAAGAACTCTGGGGGCTTCTGTGCCGTGGGCATGCCCCCCTTGCGTTGCCGATTCTCCGTTCGATCTCGCTGCGAGGCCGGAAGCCGCGGAAGTCTCGTCGCGCATGTCCAGATTCCGACCGCCGGTTTAAAAAGACGGAGAGGGCGCAACAGACTGAGCGGCGATCTTGGCGATGAGGTCGTCCAGGGTGGACTTGAAGGTCGCGAGGGCGTCATCGGCGTATACGCGGAAGTCCTTGTGGATCTTTCGGTATCGCGAGCGCATTTCGGCAAGGACTCGATCCCTGTAGGCCTCCAGTTCCGCGAGCTTCGGTCTGGGGGTCGCCGCGGAAACGGCGGCGGCCTCCTCCGGGAAGGCGCGCGCGACGGAATCCAGGGCATTTTTGAATTGCTCCAGCTCCAGAAATCGCTGGGTCATCTTGAAAAAGTGGTGCCCCTTCACGGCCATGGTCACCGTTTCAGCGAGCATGCTGGGCTTGGCGAGAAACCCGCGGACCATAAACTTCCAGTATGGCCAACTGTAGGAGGAAAAGGTTTGGAGGAGGAGGGAGAGCGTGAAAGCTCTCAACTCGGTTTTCCCGACTCTCCGGGCGCTGGTCCTATGTTTTCGCGTATTTTTCAGTAGCTGGAGGCACCGATCGAAGTAGCGGTCCGGCTTGTAAATAGTGGCCATGACCCTCTTGTATCCCGCGAAGAGTCTCTTCATGTCCATGGTAGGGACGAAGTTGAGCCTGAGGTCGTGGGTGTTTCCGCCTACGGAGTCCTGCGTGATCCGGCCCTCCGCGTCAAGCCTCCTGTAGAGCTGGGTGTTGGGCAGGGCCGTCAGGAGGCCCACCATGGCCGTGGGGATGGCGGCGTCCTGGATAAACCGGATCTGGCGGTCGAAGATGTCGTCCTTGTCCCCGTCGAAACCCAGGATGAAGCCGGCCGAAACCTCCATGCCTTTCGCCTGGATGCTCCGGACGCTCTGGAGCATGTCGCCCCTGAGGTTCTGCGTCTTGCCGGTGACCGCCAGGGTCTCGCGGTCCGGGGTTTCGATGCCCACGAAGACCATGTTGAAGCCCGCGAGTATCATCTGGTCCATGAGCTGTTCGTCCTCGGCCAGGACGAGGGTGGCTTCGGTGAACAGGTTGAAGGGGTAGTTCCTTTTCTGCTGCCACGCGGCGATTTCCGGGAGCAGCTTCTTGACCTCTCTCCTGTTCCCGATGAAATTGTCGTCCACCACGAAGAGGGAGCCCCTCCATCCCTCTTCGTACAAGAGGTCCATCTCCTGCAGGAACTGGGAGGGGGTCTTGGTGCGGGGAACGCGGCCGAACATCTCGATGATGTCGCAGAACTCGCAGTTGTGCGGGCACCCGCGGGAGTACTGGAGGGCCATGGTGGAATACCGGTCCTTCCGGATGAGGTCGAAGCGGGGCGCCGGCGTAAGGGATAGATCGGGTTTAGCCATGTTGGAGTATACAGGCTTTGCGCAGCCATTCCGGTAATCTTCGAGAAACGCGGGAAGGGTAACCTCCGCCTCGTTTAAGACGAAATGATCTACGCCGGGGATTTGCGCGTTCATGCTGGTGGGGTAGGGCCCGCCCGCCACGACCGTCTTGCCGTGCTTCTTGCACAGGCCGATGACCTTCTCGAGGGAGTCCTTCTGGACGATCATGGAGGAGGTGAGGACCAGGTCGGCGCCGGCGATGGCCGATTCCCGCAGAGGCTCAACGTTCATGTCAACCAGTGTTACATCGAAGTCCGCAGGGAGCATGGCCGCGACGGTCATGAGGCCGAGCGGGGGGAAGACCGCCCGCTTCCCGATGAAGGGAAGGGCGTACTTCAAACTCCAGTACGTGGGGGGTATTTCGGGGTAGACCAACAATGTCTTGATCGCCATTTTTTCGGCCCCTATTGAGAAGTGGGTCCTAACCCCAGCGTAATGCTCCGAGAGCCTGCATTCAAGTAGAAATAGCCCAAGCCCTGCCAAGTCCTCATATAGTCTTCACCCAGGAAAGGTAACTCCCTAGACCCGCGCGTTGCGGGAGCGACGAGGGTTAAGAATGCCTATTTCTTATCGTCGCTTTTCTTGTCCCCGTTCTTTTGAGCATTTGGCGACTTGGCACTCTCATTTTTATGGCCGTCAGAATGCGAATTCGTCGCCTTGGGTTCCTGCTGGTGTCCATCGGACTGCTGCTCATGGCTGCCGGACTTCTGTTCATGGCCGCCGGAGCCAGGATGACCATGCCCGTATTTCTGGTCCAAAACTTCGTTGTGGTACCCGTCCGGCCCACGGTGGACCGGGTCATGTTGCCAATAGTTGCGTCCTCCAGGTTTATGGCCTGGGTAACGTTGCTGCCAGTACACGACGCTTTGGCGATAGCCGGGGTACTGGTAAAAATTGGGGCCATAGTAAACGCTGTTCTGGTTCCAGTCGAAAGCCCCGAAAAGTGCCGAACCCGCGGGAAATCCTGAGCCGTACGAGATGATATTGCCCGCCACATAGTAAGGCGGCGGTGCCATCATGGCAGGGTAGTAGGTGGTGGGATGGCTCCACCCCGGTCCATAAACCACCATGGGGTTGTAAGCGGGAACGTAAATGATTTGAGGACTGACCGGCGAGATCTGGATGACACGCTGTACAACCACGACCCGTTGATGGGCAGAAGTCTTCAGGTTGCCCGCTTTGTGGGCGCGATGGCGAAGGCTTTGGACTTGGCCCATCACGTTTTTGGGCTGGATCAGGAAGGCGTTTCCGAGGTCCTGAGTCCAGGCCTCATTTTCGGCCATGCGGGAAAGGACATTGGGGAAGGGGACCAGGGACTTCACACTCGCGTCCCAATTCTGCCGATCCAGAGCATCCGCGAGAGAATCCCCGTGGAGGCTCGAGTTCTGCCGGGCCCATCGGTTTGCTTCCGCCAGCTCATAGGGATAGGTGGCTGCCATGAAGACCTGTGCGAGCAGGGCGTCGGGGTAGAGCGCCACGGGCGCCACGACCTGTTCGATCTGATCCAAACTATACGATTGGCCCCGGACGTCCAATGCTGAAACTGCCATGCAAATTACCAGGCAGGCGGTGGCCGTCACGGAGACGAGAGTCCATTTGAACTTATTCATTGTGGTTCTCCTTCTTTCAAACGAGAATCTCCTACTCAAATCAGAATCCCAGGCTGATGTTCAACCCGTAGTACTCCACCCTGTTCATGTAGAACTGGCCGCGCGGGTCGTACCCCCGGTACCACTCGGCCATGAGGCGCAACCGCCGCTGTCCCGGGTTGGGCCGGCCGAACTCGAGGCCGACCTTGACGCTGGTGTCGGTGGCCCACGCGTGCTCCTCGTAGCTCTTCCAGTCCACCCCGCCCACCAGCCTGCCCTTCCAAAGGAGGGGCCTGGTGCCGCGGTACTCGATCCCCCAGTGGGCCATCCCCGGCTTCAGGTCGGCCGGGTCCTTGTTGATCAGGTATTCGCCACCGGCGTATCCTCGCCAGCCCCGCCATTCGAAGGAATAGAGGAGCTCGATGGCTTCGAAGCTGAGGTTGATCCGGTTAGGAGGATTGGCACTTAAAAGGTATTCATCCCCCAGATGGGAGCTCTGGTGGTAGAGGCGGAAGCGGATGGAGTGGTTGCCACTGCGGAAAGTGAGAGGGATACCGATGCTGTAATCGGCGTTGATCAAACTGTAAGAAGGGGTGCTCATGTTGAACAGGGCGACGAGGGACGCCTCCACGCTCAACTGCAGGCCATCTCCTTCGCGGTGGCCAAACCACCTATACATGCCGAAGGTTTCCCCGAACCCGGCTTCCGCCATGGTGTACTGAACCCCCAGCGACTTGAAGCGGTCGATGCTGGCAAAGAACTGTGGTTGCTTCGGGTCAGCGAGGAGGGGTCGGAAAAGGTCCCCCGAGGGGAATGCCTTCCCCTTGATCCGCTGCTCCGTGATGCCGGTTCCCGCCCCAGATCCATCGTTTTCTGCCGGGGCTAGGGCAAACGCCACATCCTGGAGCCCGTCGATGACGCGGAGCGCCTGTTGGGCTGCTTCGCGGCGCACCGGGTCTTCTCTGAACAGGGTGATCGTAGCCACACCGCCGACCACTCTCAGGCCATAGCTGTCTCTGTTCCAGTTCAGGTCCCGCTCTAACACCGAGGCGATATACCCCGTGAGAAATCCGTCGCCGGGCGCCTCCGCAGTGGCCGCGGAGGGGATCGCGAGAAAGAGCAGGAGCCAGAAGGATGCGGCGAATAGGCAACCGCCGACTCTGAAACAGGAGACGATCGGCAACATCATGGCTATTCCATTCCCTACACCCGGTTCATCAACAGCAGGACGATGAGGACGATCACGACCAAGCCCAGCCCACCGCTCGGGTAATAACCCCAGTTTCGGCTGTGAGGCCAGGTGGGCAGCGCACCGAGCAGTGCCAAGACAACGACGACGATCAACACGGTCATTAACATGGGGTTCTCCTCTAAGTGGCGAGACGGGCCGAAAAAGTGGCCACTTTAACTAAGGCCTCGTGGGGCTTACCAGGTCGATCCGCCAGACCGGGTTCGATGGATAAAGCTGCCCCTCGAAGCCCACGAACGCCGGGACGTCGGCGTCAAGGATCCAGGCGTGGGCGTTCTTCGGCACTCGTCCGAGCAGCGTGGCGAAGATCTTGAACCATGTCCCAAGCCTGGGTTTGAGCACGTAGTGAACTGCGGTCATGGCCACCTCGCCGACCAACAGGGTCTGACCCCCCGCAGGCGCGATTTCCAGTTGGATCATCCTCGGCTGGGGCGTGAAGGCGACGAAGTGGACTGTCTCGCCAGCTCCCTTGTGGAGGTCCTTCACCACGGTGGGGATCATGCCGTTGTAAACATCGGGGGGCAAGTCGAGCGAGCCGTCGAGGACCTTTACAGACCCATCCTTGTGGACTTTAGTCTCCACCCGGTACTTCCCGGTGGCTCTTTCCAGTGAGATCTTGGTGTCCTCCGCGAACGCCGGGCCGCTCTGCTCCAGCCGATAGCTCAGAAGCGTATAGACCCCCAGCTGGGAGAATACTGCCGTCTCCTCGAACAGAGACCCATCCTTGAACCGGAACACCGTGGTCCTCTGGATCTCTGCGCCCCGCGCGATCTCCAGGAGGTCGCCCTGCGCTATGAGTTTGCCCTCGGGGGTTCGCAGGACGAGGAATCCGTGGATGGAGCCTTCGGGGAAAACTACCGGAATCGTGGCCGCCGCGAGCGGCAGCGATGCCAGCAATGCCCCGAAGAAGATGATCAGACCCGCCTTCGCCGCCCGCGTGAACCGCAGAAGCATCAGGCCCATTTCAGGATTCCATCCCGACTCGGTACAACTTCCGGCCTTCATCTTCCTATGTGGAGAACCCCGGGCAGGGGACCGATCACTCCGAAGACGCTCAGGAGCCACAGGATCACGACGATGACCACGACGGCATTCAAAATCGACTTGATGGGGCGCGCCATGGGAATGAAACTGTTGATGAGCCACAGGAGGACGCCCACCACGATCAGAACCAACACCACATGAATAAGCATGATCTCATCAACCTCCTTGCCTGGATTCCGCCTTAGACCACCGCGGTCTTCCCCGCATGGACCTCGTCAGCACGACGTCGTAGATTCGCCGCAAGGCCATAAAGGGAGATAGCTCGTCTTTCCTTGAACTGACTACGGGTAAGGCTCCGAATAGAAAACGCCCTGCAGGGTCCTGAGGAGGGTACACCCCGAATGGCAGGCCGCCACGTGGAGGCGCGATCATCGGCTCCGTACCGTTGGAATCGGTGCTTTCCTCGATCACCACAGATCCGAAATGGACGCTGCCACTCGCCTCAAGCTCCGCGCGGCGGCGCCTGGCCTCGGTGGCGATCCTATGTGCGCAGTCTTCGAGGATGCCCTGAAGCGGGAGTCGGCCACCATGATCACATTCCTTCCAGTGACCGTCCGCAAGAATCTGCAGCTTTGCCGAGAGTTCCAGGCCCTCTGCGATGTCGCTGAGCGAGTCCATGACCTCTCTCTTGGTTTCCTGGCCCCCTTGTTCTTCGGAGCCATCGGCCCGGCCCTCCATATGCCTGCACATGGGACTTTCTCCTTCGCGATGGGAGACCGGGCCTGAGAGCTCCGGCCCGATCCCACATGGAGTGTTGGTGTCGATCAGGTGGTGGTCTCGGTGGGGCCTTTCTTCATGGCTTTCAGATAGGCCTCCTTGCCCCCGATGGCGGCCTCCTTCAGCGCCTCCTTATGGGTCTGAGCGAAGTCCTTAGCCTCATCCACCTCGTCGAAGATCCTCTCTTTGCCTCTGCGCAAAGTGTCCTTGATCTTCTTCCGCGTGTCCTCCCCGGAGGCCGGCGCGAGAAGTAGGGCCGCCACACCACCCGCCACGGCACCCAGAAGCAGTCCCACCAGTACGTTCGAAGCATTCCTGTTCATCGTATTTCTCCTTTTCTACGAATTGGTGCTCTCGATGGTCATTTCGTTCTGCACCCCAACCACGCCGTGGATGTCTTCGGCGATTTTGGTGACGAGTTGCTTTTCGGCAGCGTTCTTCGCCTGGCCTCGCACCGTGATGACGCCATGCCTCGTTTCGATCTTTGTTTGGATGGCGCTGGTGGACTTGTGGAATAGCAGCGCCAGCTTGACCTGGGTGGTGATGGAAGCATCATCTATCTTTTCGCCAGCGGTCCTGGACGAGGTTTCTGGGACAGACGAGAGCGTCATCTGGTTGTCCACACTCTTGACGCCGTCCACATCCTTGGCATATTCGGTCGCCAGTTCCTTCTCGGCACCGCTCGCGGCAACACCTTTGAGGGTCACCACGCCCTCGTTAACGCTGACCTCGGTATTGGCGGCGCTCACGCTCCGATGAAACAGGAGCGTGGTTTTCACTTTGTCCCAGATCCAGAGATCGGAGTTCGAGGCCGGGGCTTCGCCCTTCATCTCCAGCTTGTTGTCCACGCCTGTGACCCCGGGGAGGTCCGCCACGGTCTCCTGCGCCATGAACTTGTGCGAGGGCGAGGCGACCGTACCTGTCAATGTGACGGCGCCATCCTTGGATTGAATCTTGATGTCATCTCCCCTGAGGTAGGTCTGGAAGATGTAGGAGGCTTTCGCCGAGGATTCGATGCGGTTGTCTGTGTCGGATGCGCGGAAGGCCAGGCCCGTCACCATCAGTGCGGTGGTAGCCCCGATCAAGGTCGAGAGGCCAAGGACTTTCAATCTGTTCATCGCAGTTTCTCCTGTTAAGTTAATGCTAAGTGGTTTCTCAGTTCTTTGAAGCGCGCCATTGGACCTGGCCATTGACCCTCTCAAACTGCCGGCTCCAGACGTGACGAAAATACTCGACCTCGGGCAGGTTGGCAGCTTCGGGGGGTGCGTCCTTCATCTCCAGGGCGTCCAGCAGGAAGAAGCCGTCCTCACCCACCGCCAAGGCGAGCGCCTCCCGCTTCTGCAATGTCTCTGGGGCTTTGCCGTCCGCCCCATTCCTGGCATAGCGTTGGAACCAGTGCGGGAGCACCGTCCTCTTGAGCCAGTCCGGGTGATAGGTCGCGAGTTCGTCCAGCGCGAGGCGCATGGCCCTCACCATCTGGGAGAAGCGGTTGAGCGTATGGACGGCATCCAGCATGGAGGCCGTGTCCACTTTCTTGAGGTCTTTGGGATGCGAATCGTACAGGTTGCGGACCCGTTCCAGCAGACCGTTCAAACACTGGAAGACCGTCGGATCCGCGACCAGCTGCCGGTGGTATTCATCGAGTTCGTTCTGCTCGAACCCCAGGCTGATGAGAGGGAGGTGCAGCGCGTACTTCCAATCCACCCGGTTCAGCACGGCGGCGGTGGCCTGCGAATCGGACAGGTTTTCCAGGTACTGAAAGACCGTGATGAGGAAGAGGAGCGGTATGGTAACGTGCGGCCCCGAAGTGCCGGGACCGGCATCGGTTTCACATTCCTTGCAAATATCTCCCAGTTGGTCGCCCACATTTCGGTAGAAGGTGCCCTTCTTGAAATGGGCCTTGCCTGCAGACACCGTGTCCGCCGGGATGGGTCGGACGGTCCTTGCATTCATGGCTGTCATCTCTCCTCTCTCCACCTAGCGGCCGTCCTAGCAGCCTTCCAGGGTGGATTGGATGCTTCTTCGTCCACTCTCAATCTAGCCTCCTTCCGTCCTTCTGGTCAGCGCGCGGGCTACGGATGGCGACGCTCATTGGGATGTTGGGAAAATGCGGAGGTCGCGCGGCGAGTCCGTATGAACTACGGAGGGCATCGGCTGGTTCGAAAGCATGGGGAGGGGCGTAGAGCGTCAAAGTCATACAGGCTGCTGAAACAATCGGCCGATGCGAGTATCTCGGCAGCCTATTAGGCGGTGGATGCCTCGAAGATGTCGTGGAACGCTTGGTGGTGCTGCTTAAACGCCTCCAGGATGTTCGGGTCAAAGTGCTCCGGCTGGGTGCGGCCGTCGCCGCGCGTGATGATGTCCACGGCATTCAGGTGGTCGAAAGAAGGCTTGTAGGGCCGCTTGCTTCGAAGTGCATCGTAGACGTCGCAGATATTCATGATGCGAGCCGTCAGCGGAATGGCCTCACCCCGCTTGCCGTTCGGATAACCCGCGCCGTCCCAACGCTCGTGGTGATTGAGCGCGATCTCGGCACCCATCTTAAGATAGGGCGACTTGCCCTTGCCAAGGATCTTGGAGCCCAGCGAGGTGTGCCCCTTCATGATCTCCCACTCATCCGGCGTGAGCCTGCTTGGTTTGAGCAGGACATGGTCTGGAACGCCGATTTTGCCGATATCGTGCATGGGACTTGCGAAAGAGATGGAGTCGACGAACTCTTCATCCAGGCCGAGCACGCCAGCGAGCTCGCAGCTGTAATAGCTGATGCGGTGCACGTGGGCGCCGGTGTTTTCATCTTTCTGCTCCGCCGCGCGCATCATCGTAAAAATGGTTTCCAGATAGCTTTCTTGAAGGTCCGCGGTCCTTTCCCGAACGCGCTCTTCCAGCACGTCGTTGTATTGGTGCAATTCCTTGTGCAGCAGGCGCACTTCCAGCATGTTGTGAACGCGCGCCAGCACCTCGGCCAGATCGAAGGGCTTGCTGATGAAATCCTTCGCGCCCGCCTGGAGCGCGCGCAGCTTGTGCTGGGGTTGGGCGGTGATGACGAGCACCGGCAGGTAGCCGCCCGGTTCGATTTTCTCGAGCCCCTCCATCACCTGGAACCCGTCCATGTCAGGCATTTGAAGGTCGAGCAGTATCAGGTCGTAGCGATTCTTGAGGTGAAGCTCGCTCACTTCGAACGGATCCATCGTGGCGGTGATGGAAACATAACCGGCGCGGCGTAACATCCGCTCGAGCAGGAGGACGTTAACTTCCCGATCGTCGACGATCAGGATGCTGGCGCTGTGGATCGCGGATAAAGTGACCATGGATTAAGGTCCCTTATGTGATCTGCCCGCCCTTGTTCTTCGCGTGTTCCAGCGCTACGCCCAGCGCCTCCATGAACTCGTTGATTTTGATGGGCTTGGTGATATAGCGCAAGAATCCAGCCTCCAGGCCCCGGTTGATATCGCGCGGCATGGCATTGGCGCTGAGGGCGACGACGGGGATGTGCGCCGTGGCCGCGTCTTCGCGCAGGAGTTTCAAGGCTTCGAAACCGTTGATGCCAGGCAGGTTGATATCCATCAGGATGGCATCCGGCTGGGACAGGCGCGCCATCTCCACACCGCTGCTCCCGTTCACCGCGGTCAGAAGGCGGATTTCGGGGTGGCGCGCGATGATCTGCTCGACCAGCGCCAAGTTCGCCGGGTTGTCCTCCACATAGAGCAGAGTGTGCTGCACCGCTCCGGGAGGCACAGGAGGTTGGGCCGATGCCGGTGCGTCGCCTCCTTCCAGGGAAAGGTGGGGCGCGGCCACCGAGGCGAGCTCGAACCAGAACACGCTTCCCAGCCCGACGGAGCTTTCCACGCCGATGACGCCACCCATCAGTTCGACCAGTTTCTTGGCCACCACGAGGCCGATGCCCGTGCCTTCCTCCCCGCCGGCCTCCTGTCCGAGACGATTGAACGCCTGGAACAGCTGGTTCATTTGCTCTGGATAGAGTCCCGCGCCCGTGTCCCTGATGCTCACGCGGATGCGTTCCGGCGTGCTTTCGGCGCAGGTCACCTCGACCCTCCCCTGCTTGATGTTGTATTTGATCGCGTTTGAAAGGAGGTTGAGGAGAACCTGCTTCAGCCGCGTCCGATCGGCACGGACAAAATAGGGTAGGTCGTTGGGGGGAAAAGACAAGACGATTCCCCGTTGTTGCGCCTGTGGTTCGATCATGCCCCGGCATTCGAGCATGATTTCGGCCAGCGACACCGGCTCCCGGGACAGCGGCACCTTCCCGGATTCGACCTTGGCGAGATCGAGGATCTCGTCGATCAGCTTCAGCAGGTGCCATCCCGACTGAAGAATCTGGGCAATGCTTTCCTTCTGGGACGGCGTGGGCGGCGGTGAATCGGACTCCATCAGCTGAGCGAAACCCAGGATGGCGTTGAGCGGACTGCGCAGCTCATGGCTCATGCTGGAGAGGAATTCGGATTTCGCGAGGTTGGCTTTCTCCGCAAGGAGTTTGGCGTTCGTGAGTTCCGCCTCCACCTTCCTTCGCTCGGTGAGGTCTTGAGTCATCTTGGCAAAGCCGCGCAGAACTCCGTCCTGATCCCGTATGGCCGTAAAGACCACATTGGCCCAGAAGGCGGAACCGTCCTTGCGCACCCGCCAGCCCACGTCTTCCAACCGTCCGTGGTCCGCTGCGGCGGCCAAATCTCGCTTTGGCTTGCCGAGATCGATGTCTTCGCGGGGATAAAACCGCGAGAAGTGCTGGCCGACGATTTCCTCCGCGCGGTAGCCCTTGATCCTCTGCGCTCCGCTGTTCCAGCTCACGACGCCCCCATCCGTATCCAGCATGACGATGGCGTAGTCGGTCACGCTCTCGACCATCAACCGGAAACTCTCCTCGGTCCACCGCAGCTTCTCCTCGGCCTGTTTGCGTGCGGAATTGTCGGTCCCGATCAAGAGATAGCCGATGATGTCACCCTGGGCATCGCGCAGCGCGGTGACGGATACGATGGCCGGGAAGCGGCTGCCGTCCTTGCGGATGTAGGTCAATTCATAGATGTCTTCGATCCCGCGCGAGGCCTTGAAGACCAAGGCCTCAAAACCCGGTGAAATGGGGGTGGCAAGCTCCAGGCTCAGTGCTCTGGCACGCGCGATCACTTCCTGCGGGTCAGAAATGCTCGCCGGGGTGATCTTGTTCACGACTTCGGCGGCCGTGTAGCCCAGCATGCGTTCGGCGCCCACGTTGAAAATTTGAATGACGCCCATATCGTCGGTGGCGATGCTCGAAAAGTTGGCACTGTTGAAAATGGCGTTCTGCAAAGCTCCCGCATTGAGCAGGGCCTCTTCCGCTCGCTTGCGGGCGCTGTTGTCGGTCCCGATCAGCAGATAGCCGATGATGGCGCCCTCATCGTCGCGCAGCGCGGTGACCGACACGACCGCCGGGAAGCGGCTGCCATCCTTTCGGATGTAAGTAAGCTCGTAGATATCCTCGATCCCGCGTGAGGCCTTGAAGACCAATGCCTCAAAGCCCGGAGAAATGGAGGTTTTCAGCTCCAGGCTCAGCGCTTGGGCGCGCGCCACGAGTTCCTGCGGATCGGAAATGTCGGCCGGAGTGATCAAGTTCATGACCTCGGCGGCCGTGTATCCTAGCATGCGTTCGGCGCCGACGTTAAAAATCTGGATCACGCCCCTTTCGTCGGTGGCGATGCTCGAAAAATTGGCGCTGTTGAAAATGGCGCTCTGCAAAGCCCCCGCTTTGAGAAGGGCCTCTTCCGCTCGCTTGCGGGCGCTGTTGTCGGTCCCGATCAGCAGATAGCCGATGATGGCGCCCTCATCGTCGCGCAGCGCGGTGACGGATACGATGGCCGGGAAGCGGCTGCCATCCTTTCGGATGTATGTGAGCTCGTAGATATCCTCGATCCCGCGTGAGGCCTTGAAGACCAAGGCCTCGAAGCCTGGAGAAATGGAGGTTTTCAGCTCCAGGCTCAAGGCAAA
>Ga0315270_10001398_pt1 | contig 12789 bp, 9 predicted proteins | sample C1_bottom_MG_FD_204932 | JGI IMG/M metagenome (GOLD analysis project Ga0315270, IMG submission 204932) | Sediment microbial communities from Yellowstone Lake, YNP, Wyoming, USA - C1_bottom | ecosystem: Environmental > Aquatic > Freshwater > Lake > Sediment | place: USA: Wyoming | collected... | reverse complement strand
CTTGATGTGCAAAAGATGAAAGACTTCGGGCAGGTGGCGCTGACGGAAAGACAGATGAAAATCGTGGAAGCCGTCAATAAAAGTCAAAAAATCACCGCCGGAGACATAGCGGCAATGTTCGGCATTTCCCGTCAGTCAGCTCTCAAGGAAGCCGGGAAACTTTTGGAAGTGAACGTACTGACCCCCGTTGGCAAAGGCAGGGGCGCGCACTATATCAGGAAATGACCCCTGGTTGTCGTTTCGGTTGTCGTTTCGGTTGTCGTTTCGACGCAGCTCCCCCGAAAGACCGATCCGGTTTTCAAAACCGAGTCGATCTGCCCTTTTTTCCGTCAATCATCATGAAAAAACCGTAAGGAGGCATGCTCCGTGAACAATGACAAAGGGTACGAAGGGATGTCCGTGCGGTAGAACCGTTTGAGACTATAGAAAATAGTCATTTGTCAGATGTTTTCAAAAGCCTCCCAGGATCTCTTTGCTTTCACCTCATCAATGAGAAAGCGCACGCCCAGGTTGTCCGACGGGTTCAGCCAGAGCATTTGATCAAAGATGCGCTCTGCCTCGTCAAAGCATCCAAGACGCCAGAGGCACAGCCCATAGCCATGCATGCAGCGCAGAAACGGGCGGTTGTCGATAAGGCCCCAAAGCAATACGCCGTTAAAGTCATTTCCCAGAGACAGTTTGCCGATGCGAAAACCGACTTCGTAGTGGCGAATGGGATCCTGCGGGCGGTGATCAAAGACGAAATTACCTAGATGCGAATGGGCATCGAGGCAGCGCAGGTCCGCCTGGCACAGATCCATCAAGATCTTTACAGCATCTGCCCGCCGGCCGGCATTTTTGAGATCGTTGGACCGCGTGATGGGATCATCAAAAGGATCATCAAGGTTCTGACCGGGCAACACCTGCTCCATTTCAAACATCGGGCGAGCGCCATAAGCGATGATCGGCCTGGCCCACTCTTCGATGGGCTCGCCTTCTTCTCCCCAGCAGTGTTCCTCGGGATCCCACATGCCCATGTCCACAAGACCCAGGGGCATCAGGTCGAGAGCCTCCGCGTCGATCCGGGTCGATTGAATCTCTCCGGAAATATACGGATGCCCAGCATAACGCCACTGTTTCTGTGGTTTAACCGTGACAATCGCGCCAGGCGCCACATCCCAGATGCCACCCGCCCGGAGCGTAACGGTCCTGTCACTGGCCAGCAGACGGCACCGGGCGGTTCGCTCCTTGACCGAAAGCGCAATCAGTTCGACCGGTTTGCTCAGATCGATGTCATCTGCTGTGATTTTGCTCATTCACCATATCCCCTCCGAATGCGGGTCACGATCCGTGTCGTCACCCTGTCTTAAAAAATGCCGCGGACATGTCACAAACATGGCCCTTTTTGCGAGGCACCATAATCCAGTCCATTTTTGGCTAACATCTATCTCAGATGCTGTCAAGGACATTCAATCGCTGTTTTTTCAGATATTTGGTCCGCCTGTGCAGATCCATTGCAAGGGTTTGCGGCATGGAGATCAACGGCCTATCAGCTGCAGATCAGAGAAAAACGCTTACCGCAGGGGCGGAATCGTGTGCTTTCTTAGCCGGAACCCAAGATGGAGGACGATCTCTCCTGCTTCAATTGCGCAGATAAACGGTTTTCTGCTCGTAGAAGGCTCGGGCATTAGCATCCTGCACCCGCATCAAAGCGCGGTAATGCGACCAGGAGAGTAGCGGTGAAAAGCCTTGCGGGGATTCGCTATCCGATTGGTAGCGTTTTTCAATCACGGACAATTCGCTACCTGCCGGGTAGCGAATTACATCCAGCCGATCAGGATACATCAGAAAAAACTGGCGGAAATTTTTCAAATTGGCCACAGATCTTTATCCATGTTTTCAGACAGCACATCGATCTACACCGCAGTCTGGAAAAGCCCATTCACATTTTGCTGCCAGATATGCTGGTAAACCTGCCGAGCCACGATTTGCTTGTCAGCTTCACTGAAGGGAGGACTGGGCAGCGCAACGAATACATGGTCCAGAATCGCCACTTCCACTTCAGCCTGCGTCTGTTCCTTCTCCCACCATCGTTCACGCTGCCAGATGAGCACCCTCACCGCATCATACAGGCTGACACTGGCCTGCTTGACCTTTTCGCGGTCGGCCTTTGAAATGTTTTCCTTTTGCAGCAGACAAAACAGCGCGTATTCATCCTCACTCAACCCTTCCTCGGCCGCACGGCGAGTCTCTGCATCCAGGTTATTAACCAGATCCACCAGACTGGCAAATGTTTCCTCGATGGTGACCCGGTCTTTGTCGCGGTTGTAATCGGCAATGATCTCCGAATACCTCTTGTAATAGTCCATCCGCTGTGGATTGCGGGCCAGCAGCTGCTGAAGTTTTTTCTCCACCAACTGTCGGATGTCTTCTATCGTCGAAGCCTTCCGTTTCACCTTTTTGGCAAACTCGTCCCGCAATTTCTCCAGGTCAATCTTGCTCAGATCAAAAAATTTTGATTCCTTCTGATCTTCGCCGGGTTCGGCAGTGCGAATCGCCTCATTGACAATACGGTGGAGTTCCTTGAGCAACTCCGTCACATCGGCCGTATCACGCCGTTCTTCAAGTTTTTTGTAAATTGCCTCGATGTTGTCGTGGCGGACAGCATAGGCAAAAACCGACGGCTCCATGATCAGCGCTTTAAATCGGATGAACACCTGCCTCGCCAGTATCTCAAATCTTCGGCGACCTTCGTCACGGGAGTTGATCACGGCCTCGGCCCCGTCTGCGATGGCTGCAATGCGGACAAAACCATGAGCGCCAATCAACCGGTTTGGTTCAAACCCAAGCCCACGCAAATGCTTTTCGGTTTCAGCCAATCCCGACTCCAGCGCGACTACCCGCTCCTCGATGGGTGCAACAATTTCCTCCCCTGCGCCTTCGTCGCCCAGTGCGTATTGGGCCAGTGCCTCACGGAGGCTCCTGAGTATCCCGTTATAATCCACGATCAGACCAAAATCCTTGCCCGGATACACGCGGTTTGCCCGGGCGATGGCCTGCATCAGGGTGTGAGCCTTCATCGGCTTGTCAACATACAACGTCGAAAGGCATTCCACATCAAAACCCGTCAACCACATGGCGCAGACAATGGCCACCCGAAAGGGATGCGCCGGATCTTTGAAGGCCGACTCCACATCCATCCGTTTGCCGTCAGGCGTATCGAACCCCTGCTTCATCAACGCACGATGCGGGATAATGTCAAAGCCCCATTTGCGGAAATCCGAAACTTCGTTCTGGCCCTCGCTGACGATGATCGCGATGCCGCCCAGGGTTTCTTCCATCCATCGGGCCTGGCCCTGCAGCCATACCAGTTTTTTGATAGCTGCAGTGCGTTCGTCGTCATTGGCACAGGTCGCAACCTCCGCTTCTTTGACAGAAATCGCCGCTTTGACCTTTGCCAACTTTTCCCGCCACATTGGAATGATCCGCTGATACACCCGACCACAGGTGAGTTTATCGATGCACACCAGCATGGACTTGCCGGACTCCCAGCGAGTGGCGCAGTGTTCCACAAAATCATCGGATAATTTGTCGAGCCGGTCGTCAGCGGTGATGACCTCGTAATCCTTGCCCAGCAACTTTTCGAGCAGCAGTTCCTGATCCGGATCAAGTTCTGCCAGATCAATGGCGTTGGCGATACGATCGTTTAGATCAAGCCGGGCGATACCCAGTTTCTCGCCGCGATTCTCATAGACCAGCTTCACGGTGGCTCCGTCTTCTTCGGACCGTTTGAAATCATAGCACGAAACATAGTTGCCGAAGATACGTCTGGTCATTTGGTCGTTTTTGAAAAGCGGCGTGCCGGTAAAGCCGATAAACGAAGCATTTGGCAAAGCCAGCCGCATATTTCGCGCCAGCCTTCCTGCCTGGGTGCGATGTGCTTCGTCCGAAATCACGATGATATCATCACGAATACTGTAAGGCTTTCGCGGGTCCACATCTTTATTGAATTTGTGAATCAGGCTGAAGATGTAGCGGTGATTTTCCTTCAGCAACCGTTTCAGCTCATCGCCTGTGGATGCACGGGGTGTCTTGTCGTCGGATATGTCGCAGCCGACAAAGGTGCGGAATATCTGACTGTCCAGGTCATTGCGATCTGTCATCACCAGGAAGGTGAACTTTGCCGAGATATGCCGACGCACCTTTTCTGTAAAGAACAGCATTGAATACGACTTGCCGCTGCCCTGCGTATGCCAGAAGACACCCAGTTTGCCGAGGTCGGGATGCGCCGGTTCGATGATTTTCAGCAATCGACTTGAGCGCTCGTCTTCTTTTATTTTTTTTGACGCCAAAAAATACTGATCCGGATCGTTTGGTGGACCTTCGGCAGCCAGCAGTTCAGGCATATCAATCGAGGAATTGCTGAGCAGTTGTTCCTCAACATGATCAAACAAGACTCCCGTCGTGTCGGCAGGCCTCTCAATCGTACGATATCTGAGCCGTTTTTCCGGTGGGAATAGTTTGCACAACTCCTCCTGCCGCTCTACCGAAGCCACTGCATTGTTGACTCCCATCACCTGATGGTTCCGCGCCACCACTTTGCGGGTCTGGCCGGGCTTGCTTGTATCAAAGAGGATAAAATTCTCGACGATGTCCAGCAACCGATCGTGCGCCAGCATGCCGTTGAGCAGCACTTCGGCGTCGACGCTGCCCTTCTCGCTCTCGTTCAGCCGCTTCCACTCGGAAAAATGTTCCCACTGGCTGGTGATCGTGCCGTAGCGGGCGCGATGACCGTTACTGACAATGAGAAAGGCGTTGTGATGGAAAGCATGGGCAATGACATTCTCATCGAGGTAGTCGCGCAGGTTGCCGTCGAACCCGGCGCGGATGTTTTTATAGACCGCCTTCAGCTCGATAAAAACCAGAGGCAGCCCGTTGACGAAGCAGATCAGATCGGCCCGGCGGTTGTAGCCCGGCGTCCGCAGACCCGTCAACTTCAGTTCCCGAACAGCAAGGAAACGATTGTTCGGCTTCCCGTCCACATCTTTGCCGTTCTGGAAATCGATCACTCGCGCCCGCACCTCGCGCAACATGCCCTGCCCGTCGCGATAAGAGACCGGAATCCCGTCACGGATGAATCGGTAGAAATCCTGATTATGCTGGAACAGCGTGCGAGTGAAATCGTGCCGGGACAACTTCTGCACCGCATCGGTAATGGCTGGCTCAGGCAACTGCGGATTCAGCCGATTGAGCGCTGCACGCAGATCACGGGTGAGCAAGGCATCGCGCGTGTCTGTCCGGCCAAAGGTGCCATCCTGTCCGAAGATTTCATTGTTCCAGGCATAGACACTATCCCATCCGAGCTCATGTTCCAGGTGCTCGGTAAAGGTCTTCTGTACCAGCCGGTCTTCGCTGTTGATGTCTGTATAGGCCATGGCTTCAGTTCACTTTCAAACAGCAATCTCTCCGCTCATCAGTCGAGGTAGAAGAAGGTTACGGGCATTAGAAAGCTCGTGGTTTTGCTGACGTAGAACATTGATCTGTTTCATAATGGGCCTGGTCACATGAGTAAACTGATCGACGAGCATTTTTGTCGGTATCGGAACATACTGGTCCTTGAGGAACTTGAAGTGTCTCGCGTAGAAATAGTTCGAGAGATCAATCGCGTCTAAAGCGAAATATAAATACTCCTGAGATATATCAGGGTAACTGCTTGCAATGAGCTGAGTGCCATCGGCACCGCAACAAAAAGGGAAATCAATGAATTTAAGTATCCTTGTGTGGTCACCAAAGACAATCATTGGTAGATCGTCGATCACCGCGTCATCTTGGTTCGTATAGCCACCAATGAATTCACGCGACTGATCAATGCAAGGTATCGGAGCATCAGATAGGTAGTCTGACTTCTGTATCTTACCCGGACGCCTCACCTTGGCCAGCAACTCCTTGACCTGCTTAGTTTCCCACCCCTCTGGAACACCATCGGTAATGCGGGTGTGTTCGTGACCAGGGAAGCGGAGGTGAACGAACCACTCCTGGTACAGCAGCCGCGCCGCTTCCTCCAACAGTGTCATTCGTCGCTTGTTGTTCTCGATCAGATCGTCGTACGTGGAGAGGATGGATGCTATTCTTTCCTGGAGCGTAAAGTTCGGTATTGTGATGTCGAGTGCGTGAATATGGTTTCGATTCAATGTGGGATTAGAGTTTCCGACGTCATAACGTTCAAGACCAAGTGTCTGCAGGAAGTAGTATACGAAACGTGGATGGTTTCCTTTGAGATCCTTGCTCCACAAAGTTGTGTCATGGGGCCAGTAAGGGCCTGCGACATAGTGAACCGTACCAAGTGAACCTTTACGGCCGATTACAACACCTGGACAATCGACCTTTGATTCGGAGTGATAACTGTTGACACCCGATGATGATACAACAGGAATATCGCCGGGGCACTGTTGGTCTTTGGTAATGTCATATCCACGCTGAAAAAAAACAAGGTCTTGTAGAGTCGCTTTCCTCCAGCCGGCGGGAATCTTTATTGTTAGGCACATATCCCCAACACTTCGAAGTTCTTCCTAATCTTCTCGGCAAGTTGCACGGCCTCGACATTGAGGTCCTCCAATTCCACATGGATTTCGCGCATGGTCTGCTCAAAGTCAAAATTATTATCCATTTCAAGTGGGGCAACGCCAGCATAACGACCTGGCGTGAGGCTCCAGTCGGAAGCTTCGATTTCCTTTCGGTTCACCAGTTTCACCAACCCGGGAACCTGCACCAGCCGGGCGTCCGGAAAACGCGACAGCAGCCAGTGGGCCTGCCGCTCGAAGTAGGCAACGGCCTTGAGCTGTTCCACCAGGTCTTTGCGCCGGATTTCAAGTTTCTTTTGCAGGCGTCCTATGGTCCGATTGTCCCAGGCATCGTGCTTTCGGGCATCGGCATCCTTTTCCGCTGCATCCACCAATCGGACAGCCAGCTTGAAAACGAAATCCACTTCTTTGACGATGTTGCGGCAGGCTGTCGCCAGGAACTCGAACTCGCTCAGCAGTTTTTTCTGCGCTTCCGGCTCCGGTTTGCAGGGCTTATTCCACTCACCGGCGATCCGGGCAACAAGGGTGTTCAAACTCAAGAAACACGCCTTTGCCGCTTCGTCTCGCTCTCTGATTCGATCGTGGAGGGGGGAATCCTTGGGCAGGGTCTTCATGAAAAGTTCGGAAGCGGCCGTCAGCGCCTCGAAGGCAGTTCGGTAATTGCCTGCCTTTTCAGCGATGACGTTGGCTTCGGCAATCGTACGATCGAGATAGCTTTGGACAAGGGCGATGAAACGGTTGCTCTGGCCACGATACAGCCAGACAATAGCGGTAATATTCTGCTGTTGCTCTGGCGAGAAGTCGTAAATCTTTCGCGTGATCTTCCGATAGATGTTTCGAGCATCGATCATCAGCACCTGCTCGCGGCGGTCATCGGGCTTGCCTTGATCAAAATGCCACAGCTCGCACGGTACGGTTCGGGTGTAGAAAAAGTTGGAACGGATGGAAATCATCACATCCACATCGCCTGTTTCGATCAGCTTTCGCCGAATTTCAGCGTCGGCGTGACCGGCACTGCTGGCCTGCGAGGACATGACAAAACCGGCGCGGCCGGACGAGTTCAGATAACTATAGAAGTAGGAAATCCACAGATAGTTGCCATTGGAGACATTCTTATCCTTGTTTACGCCCGGCAGTCCAAAGGGCAGACGGCGATCGCTCCTGATTTTATCGGCATCCACCTTGTCCACGTTGAACGGCGGATTGGCCATGACGAAGTCGCACTTGCCAAACAGCTCATGCGGGTCCTCGTAAAATGTGTTGGACTCCCGGATGGAGCCTTCGAGGCCGTGGACCGCCAGGTTCATCAGGGCGAGGCGGAGGTTGCTAGTCTTGAATTCGTGCCCGAAGAACGTGACGCGATGGGCCGTCTGATTACCGTGTTGCTCGATAAAATGGCTGGTCTGGACGAACATACCGCCAGAGCCGCATGCGGGATCAAAAACGATTCCATGGTCGGGTTCGATGACGTTGACAAGCACCTGCACCAGCGAGGGAGGAGTGAAAAACTCTCCATTGTCTTGCGCACCCTGCATGGCGAACTTCATCAGAAAGTATTCGTTGATCCGCCCAAAGACATCACCGCTGGCGGTGCGAAGCGTCTCGCTGTCAAAAACACGCATCAGGTCTTCGAGTAGCCTGTTCTCGAATTTGGTGTAGTCTTTGGGAAGCTGGCCCAGAAGCGGCTGGAAATCGCGCTCGATGGCATTCATCGCTTCAACCAGCTTTGTGCCAAGGTCAGAGCCTTTGGGCAGATCGATCAGGGTGTCATAACGGGCTTCCTTCGGCAGCATGAGTGCCCGGCGTTTCTTGAAGTCAGCGGCGGTCAGCGGGCGCTTTGGCATTTTTCCATCGGCCTGATCCGCCTGAATCCCGCGCAGGGCTTCGTTATAGCGATTGGTTGCATGGCGCAGAAAGATCACGCCCAGCACCGGCATGCAGTATTCGCCTGCGGTGAGCTTGGAATTGGCGCGGAGGTTGTCGGCAGCGGACCAGAGGTCGGTTTCAAGTTGCTCAATATTGGTGAGTTGAGTGTGATTCACAGGCACTTTTCCCAGGCTGGCAAAGTATCCGTATACCACATCGCGAAGACATAGCCGCGAAACTCCGAGTGATCGACATTTCCGCGCAGGATGTCCGCAGCGGTTTCAAGAAAAGAATCCTGCTCCGCCTGGGTCATGCGGCGGAGGGGTATGGAAATGGTGCGTGTCTCGTCAGACATCTCTTCCTTTTTTCAATTTCATACTTTTAAACGCAGCCAATGGCGACTGATAGTTTATAAATTTAAACGGGGTGTTGTTCAAAAATACGGACAAGTCATAAGGACTCATATCATCTCTTTCTACAACAACTTTCGACATATTAACCATGTCATTGATGGAGCCAAGCACCGATTTATTCATGGTTTTAGAAAATGTTATTCGAGCAGAATTTGGAGCGATGATTCTTTCATAAATCAATCGACCTTCAATTTCTTCCAAATTTTCCCGTAAAAAACTAAAAAAATGTTGCAAAAAAATATTGTCATCAACAACTCCTCGACCATACATTATCACAGTATATAACGAGGTAGCCTCTGCGACCAAAATATATTGGGAGCGTTGAATAGAGAACAAATGGGCATACCATTCCAAAAATGGTCCAGGATATTTTTCAATCCTTGAAATTTTTCCAAGTTTCAGTTTCTTTGCTAATTTATCTGTAAATCGAATAATCATATTCTTTGATGAATAGAACGTTTGAATTCAACGGCCAGCGCGGCCTTACGCGCAGGGCCGGTGGAATGGGAGGTTAGTCATTTGCGCCACTCTTCTTTGTTTTTGCATTTCCGTGCCCTTGATGCTGTCTCAGGAATATGTCTTTATTCTCGCTACTCCCGGTCAAGCGTATCAACTTCTAATAGCTCTCGACAAGCATTTTCGAGTTGACCCAGTTTGTTTTGCACCACATCCCAGACAACAGGGATACTTACACTGAAATACTCATGGGCCAGGATATTGCGCAGGCCGACGATTTTTCGCCATTCGATTTTCGGAGCAGCAGCAAGCAGGATGTCCGGCAATCGTCCGGCTGCTTCGCCGATGATCTCAAGATTGCGCACGACTGCATCCAGTGTTTTTCTGTCATGTTGAAATATTTCATAATTCTGGCCCATTGTGTATTCTCGAATGTTGCCGATCGCATCCAGAATGTCATCCAGGTACAGGCGAGGGTCTCTACGCATAAACCACCTCCCGGTCGATGATCGGCTTAAGACGTGGTTTTACCGTGTCTGCCATGACCAAATCCACAGGGCGTTTTAGAACATCTTCCAGTCTGAATTTGAGGTCCATATAGTGATCGAATGTCGGCTCGGTCAACTCCACAACGATATCCACATCACTTTCAGGACCGGCGTCCCCTCTGGCGAAAGACCCGAAAACGCCAATGCGCTTAACAGTAAACCGCTCACTCAGTTCCAGTCGCATGCCGGCTATTTTCTGAATCACGCTGCTTGCTGTATCTTGCTTCATAATTTTCTTCTTTCATCAATAGTCAATGATCAAATTGTCTGATAGGACAACCCCCTTACCTGAGTGACCGCATCGGCTTTTTTTATGGTCAGAATAGCACAATTGGGGATCATGCAGGGTGGGTTGTCCACGCCGCCGGATTCAAAATCATGTCCGTAATATCTTTAGTTCCGGGTTTTATTCCGGGAAAGACAGACTCAACAATCTGCTTGGCCTGGTCAGCCGATACTCGTTTCTCGGTGATGTACAACAACCGGATAAAGTGATCATGTGCTTTTGCGGGCTGTTGAAAGTCACGCTCCCATCGGGATATGGTGGCATTGTCAACGCCCATGATCTCTGACAGACGCTTTCCGGTAAACCCCATGTTCTTTCTGAGAAACCGGATTTCGTTTCCGGCCAGGGGGGAGTCTTTCCGAATCAGGTTTTCTCCGATCAGTGCATTTAATTCCGGCACTCTGGGAACACTGACAATCCGCTCGCCGCAATCGCAACGGAATATATCAATTCCCTTCAACACAACGTTTTCCAGTCCGGATTCCAGGTATCGGTGATCATCCGCTGTTATTGTCATCTGCCCCTTGCATTTCCGACACTTCATTTCGACCCCCATCAAAAAACCGTGATACACATCACAGATCATCAACTTGAATGTTTCGATGCGCCATGCGCTTCAGGCAATGATCGGAATACTGGATACACCCAACCTTTGAAAAATACCGGAGATATTCAGTCGCTTCTTTTTTATCCATGGTATCGCTCGAAAAGTCAATGAATTTTGATGTTACGTCAAATAATGATCAATATAATCTGTCAAAACCCGATTTCCATCCTCCTGTGCTCAGTAGGAGGCCCTGTTAAATCCAAAAGCCTCCCCTATCGGCGCGCATTCAGGGATTCAGCAACAGCCCCGTATCGGCTCGTTCTGCGAGAAAGGCGGCGTAAGGACGCTCCAGGTGCCGGCTGGAGAAGAGATAGACCGCTCCGGTGGAGGTGGTGATGAAGGAGATGTCGTCAAATTCCGGGCCGGCCGCCATGGCCTTGAGGCTGGCTTCAATTTGTTCGGGAATCAGATCAAAGGGGGATTGCTCGAAAAGTTCCAGGGGCAGCGGCCGGGGGTAATCTGCCGAGTTCCTCCTGACCTCTTCGGCGATGAGGCTTACCGGTGAGGATTTGCTGTCCAGGATGCCGGCATAGGTGCGGCTGAGAAGTGACGGTGCGTGGTACAGCATCTCTCCGGAGATGCTCGTCAGGGCGGCCAGGTCCGCGTTGGCAGTCAGTGTCTCAGCCAGAAGGGCATCCATGTCCGGGACCTCTGGCTCGTCGGGACCCAGAAGGCTGCAATCTCGAAGCTCAGCCAGTAACGCATCCTTTCCCACCAATTGCCCGGCCATGCTCGCCTCCCGGATCGCCATGGCAAGGGCCTGGCAAGGGGTCTGGCTTTCCCGGCCGGTCATCCCTTAACCCCCGGCAGGAGTTTTTTCACTGCCAGACCCTCGGCTACGGATTGAAGCCCCAATCGGGCGTAAGCCTTTGCAGTGGGCGCCCCGGTGGCCTTGTCCCAGCCCATCACCTCGTAGAACAGTTCCATGGCCCTGGCAATATCCTGGGGATCCATGCGGATGTTGCCTTTTGTGAAGGGCTGCGCCCCGCTGGGGTCCTGGTAGATCCATTGCGGTGTGAGGTCGTGCCGGGTGCGCATCTCCATGCTGCCCATGTCCCGGATGGTCAGCGCCCGGTGCAGCACGAATATCCGCTCGCCGATCAGGTCAAGATCCTCGCGGTCCATCTTCTCCCCAGTGGCCAGGCTGTAGAACCTGGATTCCAGGCTGTCGTCCCCCGAATAGCCGCGTTCCTTGAGCGGAGATGCCACCCACGGTCCCATCCAGTTGCACAGGCCCAGACTGTCGTGAAGTTCCTTTCGAACCAGCGACCACCGGGCCCGCCGGGCTTTATGAATGTTCATGGGCGTATAGTCGCCGGCGCCGTCCACGGCATCGGGTGATCCCCAGATCTCGGCGGCCAGCTTCTTTTGCACAGCCAGGGGCAGGCCGTTTCGAATGAAGTTTGCGTGGGAGTGGCACTGGGCATCGCGGTTATACTGGGTATTGATGATGACCCCGCACTGGCCGTCGTCTTCATTGGCGTGGTGCTTGGGATGGCCGAGTTTCCAGTAGGCGGTGGCGGAATCCTGAGTCCAGACCTCCTCCGGGATGGACCACTGGGCCAGAAGCCCTCCGGTGCCAAGCCCCAGGGCCTCGCCCAATTCGCTCCGGCGCATGGCGATGCGGGAAATGATCTCAAAGAGAAAGGCCGGATCACCGTTTTCATACTTGTCCCAGGAAAACGAAGCATACTCCTGGGAGCCGATCTTGGACTTTAGCGTGCCGTCGTAATAAAGCTTGATCAAGTCGCGCTGCAGTTGGCCGTAGTTGCACCAGAGCCCCAGATCATCGGCCATGTGCATGCCGACCATGCAGGCTTCAAGCGCAGCAGGACCCATCAGGCCACCTGGCAGTTGTTTGAAAAAGGAACGTCCGAAAACCATCCCGCCGCAGGTATTCTGAGCCACTTCGCGGATGCCGTACTTGGCTTCCACCGAAGGGACTTTCAGGATGGTGTGGCAGCGGATGGGGCACCCCGTACAGCCGTTGCCCCGCACCGTGTACCGCCAGGCCTGATCGCCCAGATAGAAGGCGCCGCTGTTGGAACGAAAG
>Ga0315270_10001396_pt1 | contig 12803 bp, 10 predicted proteins | sample C1_bottom_MG_FD_204932 | JGI IMG/M metagenome (GOLD analysis project Ga0315270, IMG submission 204932) | Sediment microbial communities from Yellowstone Lake, YNP, Wyoming, USA - C1_bottom | ecosystem: Environmental > Aquatic > Freshwater > Lake > Sediment | place: USA: Wyoming | collected... | reverse complement strand
ATGCGCCGGAAATGAATTATTGCAATAAAATAAAAAAGGATGAAAAAGAATTACATCTTCCTGCTGCTCTGTTAATCAAATTAGGTTGTAAATCTTTCGAATTTTTAAAATCTAATTTGGAAATAGGGGACACTTGTACCTTGATTCAAGAAGAAAATAATCTTTTAGATAAATACGGCAGAACCCTTGGGTATTTAATATTACCCAATGGCAAGGAATTGAATGAAATAATGATAAAAGAAGGCTATGCGAAGCCGTACAATGACGTTTTCTGTGAAATGCTCCCAATGTATCAAGAGTGGAATTTACAAGCTAAAAGCAGCTTAAAAGGATTATATTCTATTGTAAATAAATTTTAATACCGTATAGTAAGAATGTGGGCTAAATGTGGGCTAAAACAAGTAATAAAAAACCCTAACTTACTGATTAACAGTGGTTAGGGTTTTAATTCAGCGGAGAAAGAGGGATTCGAACCCCCGGACCTGTAACAGTCAACAGTTTTCAAGACTGCCGCAATCGACCACTCTGCCATTTCTCCAATAAAGTGCTTTCTTTTTCTGAATGCGGTTGCAAATATAAGAACCTTTTTTCGTTTTACAAAAACTATTTTTATAAAAATAAAACACTTTTTATCCCCTGCTTTTTAATCGTTTCATTTCTTGGATCTTAATCAAAAAAAAGACCAACACAAAAGCAAAATTTAAGGCTAATACATCACATATTCTTTGATTTCAAGCCCATATCCAATCATTCCCACACGCTTGGTCTGCTCCGTATTTGAGAGCAATCGGATCTTCGAGATGTCCAGATCGTGCAATATCTGGGCGCCAATACCAAAATCCCGATTGTCCATTTTAATCTGTGGGGCTTTGAAAATGCCTTTGGTCTGCAGCGCTTTCAATTCCACAATACGGTTCAGCAAATCCCCCGACTGCGATTCCTGATTGATAAACAAGACCGCCCCCTTGCCATCAGCATTGATGAGCTCAAACAAATCACACAATTTCTTATTGGCATCATTGGTCAGCGTACCCAAAATATCATTATTGATTAGTGTCGCATTAATACGGGTCAATACCGGTTCCCCGATATTCCAGGTGCCTTTCGTCAGCGCCACATGCACGCGATTATTGGTTGTTTGAAGATAAGCTCTCAGTCTAAAGGTGCCAAAACGGGTTTCGATATCAAAATCTTCTTTCTTGACAATCAGGCTGTCATGCTGCATGCGATAAGCAACTAAGTCTTCTATCGAAACCAGTTTCAGATTAAACTTCTTGGCAACTTCGACCAATTCCGGCAATCGCGCCATCGTACCGTCCTCATTCATAATTTCGACAATCACCCCAGCTGATTTAAAGCCGGCCAATCGGGCAAAATCGATCGCAGCTTCCGTATGTCCGGTACGTCTCAAAACACCTCCCTGTTTGGCAATCAGAGGGAAAATATGTCCGGGACGGGCAAGATCATGAGGCTTGGTGTTGGGATCGACCAACGCTAAAATGGTTCGCGCCCGGTCCGCCGCCGAAATCCCAGTGGTAACGCCGTTGCCTCTTAAATCCACCGAAACCGTGAAAGCAGTTTCCATAGGATCGGTGTTGTTATGAACCATGGCAGTCAGTCCCAAATCCTTACAACGATTTTCGGTCAGTGGTGCACAAATTAGTCCCCGACCATGCGTAGCCATAAAATTGATCATTTCCGGCGTTACTTTTTCGGCAGCAGCCAAAAAATCACCTTCGTTTTCCCGACCTTCATCGTCAACAACAATGATGATCTTGCCTTGGCGAATGTCTTCAATAGCCTCTTCGATGGTGTTGAGTTGTATGGTGCTTGTAGCCATGTGCTAATTATTTAGAGGGTGGAAATATTTTTTGAAAGATTTTTTGAAAGGGTGCCATAACAACATCCATATTGATTAACCCAATATCATTGGTGGCACGGTAGGTCAGCAAAATTGCCAAGGGCGATAAAATAAACGAGGACATCCAGGCGCCTAAAAAGGGAGTCAGTCCATTTTCTTGTGAAATCCGTTTGCCAAAAGTATTGATAAAGTGAAAGGAGATGAAGATCAATACAGCGAAAACAATAGGCAGCCCAAGCCCTCCTTTTCGGATGATGGCTCCCAGTGGAGCACCGATGAAAAACATCAGGAAACAGGCAAAGGCAATCACAAACTTGTCATAAAAAGCCAGAATGTGACCGTTGATGTTCTTTTGTTTGTTTTCCAATTCCGTATTGGTTCCGGTAATCGAAAGCAAGCTGCTTTCAACCGAACTGTCCGCAAAACTTAAAATAGCTAGTTTTTTATCATTCGAATACAAAGACAACAAATCGCCGGGAAGCGCCTTGTGTTTTTTGATTGGGGCAACGGTAGGGTCAACTACCTTAACCGACCGTTGAATCCCGATGCGCTGATTGATGTTTTCCGAAAAAGACAAAATATCAGTTTTCATATTCTTGTGCAACGAATCCAGAGTATAGTTCAGTTCACTGACATTCAGCATCGTATTGGTATTAGTGATGCTGGCATCATTGACATCCACCTTATTGAGTTTAGACAAATCAATATTGATGACGTATCGCTTGAAGGAGCTTTTCGCAAAAGGGACCCTGTTGCGGTCTTCGTATTTTTTTGGCGATATATCTTCATAATAATAGCCGTCATTCAGCACCATTTTCAGTGTGTTCGATTGCTCACTGCTGATCAGTTCCCCGTTTTTGGCCTTGATAACGGTTTTATTCCCGTCACCCATAGCTGATTTTTTGTGAATGGTTATCCCCGTCAGCGTGTTGCCGTTGGGTCCTGATTTCTTATTGACCTTGATAGAATAGAGTCCCACGGTGCTGAACTGACCTTCGGCAATAGCCAAAGCTGGTTTTAATTGGGCAATGTTTCTCCTGAAATTGATAAACTTGTATTCCGCATACGGGATCACGTTATTGGCAAAGGAAAAGGCAACGACACTCAAAATAGCAATAAAGATGATTAAGCTTTTCATAGCGCGCTGCAGCGAAATTCCCGCCGACTTCATAGCGGCAAACTCATAGTTCTCAGCCAGGTCGCCAAAGGTCATAATCGAAGCCAGTAAAACAGATAATGGCAATACCAAAGGCACGATACGTGGCATAGCAAACAATAAAAACTTGAGAACCATCACTAAATCCAAATCCTTACCCGCTAATTCAGCAATAAACAACCACACCGATTGCAGGATGAATATAAAAAACAGAATGATAAATACCGTGAAAAAGGTACTCAGAAAAGTCTTTAGTAAGTATTTGTCGAGAATTTTCACCAGGAATTAATCTAATTTATTGATGTAGTAATTTGGATATTTACTGGCCACAAAGATAAATTGATTTTTTGACAAAGGTTGGTTGGTTTTAAAAGAATTAACAGTGAGTGTGGTTTTAGTTCCTTTTTTACCCGTTTCTATAAGATTGTAGATGTGTTTGGTCTGAACATCAATGCCCAATAAGACCTCTTTCCGTTGGTCTTTGGCATTCATAGGAACCAGTTTAATGTATTGTATTTTGCGCCCTTTGATGTCTTGCAACTCATTCATACTGCACTTGTAACCACTGTTAAAAAAGGTTAACATTTTCGATGGGGTGATGGCATTGTCGTCTTTTTCGTTAACGGTCGAAACGGTAACTTCTTCGTCTTCAGGAACAATGGTATAGGTTTTGTTTCCGTCGAATATCTTGGTCACGCCCATAAAATTCAATACATATTGATTGCCTTTCATAGTGACATTCCCCTTGCTGTCCTGATTGATGTTCTCTTTGGCATTATTCAGGGTGTATTTAAAATCAATGATAATATTATCATAGCTTTTGATTTTTGCGGTGACTTGATTAAGAAGGTCTTTAGCCTCTTTATCTTGTGCGTGTGCAAAAAGGCTGATAAGGAATAGAAAAGTAATCTGTAAAGTCTTAGTCATTGTAATTAATTGTTTTATTCATTTTGGAAAAATTGATCAAGAGAACTCATGTCTAAAATGTTGACGCTTCGGGCCTTGCTGCCTTCAAACGGGCCCACAATTCCTGCCGCCTCCAATTGATCAATCAGTCTTCCGGCTCGGTTGTAACCCAATTTCAGTTTTCTTTGCAAAAGCGAAGCGGAACCTTGTTGTGCCATAACAATAATCTCGGCAGCTTCTCTAAATAAAGTATCTCTTTCGGATATATCCATATCAAGATTAATGCCACTTTCTTCCCCAATAAACTCTGGAAGCAAATAAGCGGTAGCGTAGGCTTTTTGGGAACCAATAAACTCCGTAATTTTTTCCACTTCGGGTGTGTCAATAAAAGCACATTGCACGCGCACCACATCATTTCCGTTGTGATACAGCATATCACCACGTCCTATCAATTGGTCAGCACCTTGTGTATCCAAAATCGTTCTGGAATCGATTTTAGAAGTTACTCTAAAGGCGATTCGGGCAGGGAAATTGGCTTTGATTAATCCGGTAATCACATTCACCGAAGGTCTTTGGGTAGCTATAATTAAATGTATTCCAATGGCTCTCGCAAGTTGTGCCAATCGCGCAATAGGAACTTCCACTTCCTTTCCGGCGGTCATAATCAAATCGGCAAACTCATCTACTATCAACACGATGTAAGGCAAAAAGCGATGTCCGTTTTCAGGGTTCAGCTTTCTGGATTTAAATTTGTCGTTATATTCCTTAATATTTCTAACCATCGCATCTTTCAACAATGAATAGCGATTGTCCATTTCTACACAAAGCGAGTTCAACGTATTGACCACTTTGGCATTGTCAGTAATAATAGCGTCTTCCGAATCAGGAAGTTTAGCTAAATAATGTCTTTCAATCTTATTGAAAAGCGTTAATTCCACCTTCTTTGGATCGACCAAGACAAACTTGATTTCGGCAGGATGTTTTTTGTAAAGCAAGGAAGTGATAACGGCATTCAAACCCACCGACTTTCCTTGCCCGGTAGCACCGGCCATTAACAAGTGAGGCATCTTGGCTAAATCGACCACAAAGGTTTCATTCGAAATGGTTTTCCCCAAAGCAATTGGTAATTCCATTTCAGCTTCCTGAAATTTGGCAGAACCTATAACACTTTTCATCGAAACCATAGTAGGATTCTTATTAGGAACCTCAATCCCAATCGTTCCTTTTCCTGGAATAGGGGCAATAATACGAATCCCCAATGCCGAAAGCGATAAGGCAATATCATCTTCCAGACTCTTGATTTTCGAAATACGGATTCCCGCTTCCGGCACAATCTCATAGAGCGTCACCGAAGGGCCAACGGTCGCCTTAATCTGAGCGATTTCTATTTTATAATTGCGAAGAGTCTCTACAATTCGGTTTTTATTTTCTTCTAATTCCTCCTGATTAATAGTGATGCCGCCAGTAGAATATTCTTTTAATAAATCAATCGTCGGGTATTTGTAATTGGATAAATCCAAAGTAGGATCAAACAATCCAAAATCAGCCACCAGTTTCGAAGCCAGATTCTCTTCAACAATATCTTCTTCCGGAGCTTTCTCAATCACAAAATGATCATCGTTGGTATGAATGATTTCCGGTAAATGGAATGGCGGTGGCGTCACTTCCATAGGAACCGTTTTCAAAGTAATTTCCGAAGGATTGCTAATGGTCGGCTTTAACGCTTCTTTGTTGAGTTCAAATTGGGAACCAGTACTTTTTAAATGAATTTCATCGGTTACATCTTCTTCATCTACCACAGCGTATTCTTCCAGATTATAGGCACTGGAATCAATAGTCGAAGCATTGGTAGCCAAATCAGATTTGATTTCTTTCTTCGTGCTTTCGAAAAAGGATTTGATCTTCTCGGGAGACACTTTGATTTTAAAGATGAGATAAAGGATGAGTCCAAAAGCCAACACCAGTAAGGTTCCGGTTTTGCCAATATAATCCTGAGCAAATAAATTCAGTTCATACCCAATGGTTCCGCCCAACTCGGGTAGGGAAGTGGCAAAAAAACCAAACGATACCGATAGGATAATGACAACAAACAAATCCCAAAACCAAATATTCTTGAGCTTCTTAAGTGAAATATCCAGGATTAAAAACATTCCGGTCAGGAAGAATAACTTGACGAATAGAAAAGAAGCAAGTCCAAAACCTCTGTAAACTATTAAATCGGCAAGAAAAGCACCAAATTTCCCCAGCCAATTCTGAACCGTTTCGTTTCGGTCTGCCAATTGATTCACGGCGCTTTGGTCAACTTGTCCGTAGATATAAAAGGAAATGAAGGCAAGCAATAAGGCAATGGAAAATAAGACCAAAAGCGAACCCAAAACAATTTTGTGCTGTTTGGTAAAGGTCCAGGGCTTTTTGGTCACAGATTTAGGGTCAGTTTTCTTTTCCGTAGGTGCTGTTTTTATTGTTTTTGCCATTCTTCTTGATGAAACTATTTGCTAGAATATTTTTGGTACATATATAATTAATCCAATGACAATGGCTGTGAGGGCAGCAAAAAATACGGCTCCCGCGGAAATGTCTTTGATGAATCCAATTCGTTCGTGATATTCAGGATGAATAAAATCAGCTATTTTTTCAACAGCGGTGTTCAGTCCTTCAATACTCATCACTAAACCAATAGACAAGATTTGAAAAAGCCACTCAATGGTAGATATAGAAAAGTAAAAACCGGCAACAGTCATCAAAATGGCAATAGAGAATTGCACCTTGATGCTGTCTTCAGTGGTTATCAATTTTATAGCACCTTTCACGGCAAAGGAGACACTTTTTAATCTTCCGGTAAAGAGAGTGTTATCTTTCTGAAATTCCATTCGTTACTGTTAAAGCACCGCTAAGGCCGCTTCATAATTAGGCTCGTGGGCGATTTCTGGAACTTGTTCAGTATAGAGAATAGATCCGTTTTCATCCACCACAATAATACATCTGGAATGTAAACCGGCCAAAACACCGTCAACAATTTCCAAACCATTGGTTTTACCAAAACTTCCGTCTTTGAAATCAGATAAATTAACCACATTCTCAAGGCCTTCAGCACCACAAAAACGTTTTTGGGCAAAAGGTAAATCTCTGGAAATACACAATACTTTGGTGTTGGCTAATTTTGCAGCACTGGCGTTAAAGGTACGAACAGAGGTTGCACAAGTTCCGGTATCGATACTTGGAAAAATATTGAGCACTAATTTGCTTCCTGCAAAATCACTTAAGGAAGCCACAGAAAGATCGTTTTTTACTAATTTGAAATCGGATAGTTTGGTACCAACTTTTGGTAATTCACCTGAAGTGTGGATTGGATTTCCACCTAATGTTATTGAAGCCATAATTTAATTTGTTTTTTTAATGTGCCTCAAAAGTATGAAAATTTATTTACGATTTACGGTTTTTTGATTTACGATTTGCTAATTTATTAAAAAAAAACGCTCTCAATACTGAAAGCGTTTTAAAATTGTATAATTAATTTTTTTGATAAAAAGGGGAAGACAATCCTAGCATTATTTATCAATAGAGCCCAAAACACGTTTCATAAAAGTATTCAAAGCTTCCTTTTTATCCATTCCGCCTTTTATCATTTTATGAACCTCAAGAGCTCCGTACATATTCGATATTAATTCGCCAATCACGTCTAGTTCTTCATCTTTCAAAGAAGAAACTTCGGTCAAAGCTTCCAGAACTTCAATGGCTTCTACAAGGTAATCTTGGTCATTTTCTTCAATGAATTGAGATAAATGTTTGATGATGGGTAGTTTCATCCTTATTAGTTTTTAATAGCTTTGTCAAAGTTTTAAACTTTGACAAAGCGTATCTGATTTATTTAATTTCGTTTACTAACTCCGTCAAAACTTCGGCTTTATTAGTTTGGGTTTCGTTGACCAATTTCCCGTTGACAAAAGTGGCAAAAGTAGGCAAGTTACTCACATTAGCCAGTTTTCTGGATTCCGGAGAATTTTCAGCATCAACCAAAACAAAAGTCATATCTTCATTTTCTGAAGCTAACTTTTTGAATTTTGGTTTCATAATTCGGCAATTGCCACACCAAGAGGCAGAAAATTGTACGACTACTTTTTCGTTAGTGGAAACTAAATGGTGTAAGGTATCTTCGTTTAATTCGATTAACATAGTTTTATTTTAGTGTCAATATTAAAATTCAATGGCAATATCAAAATTGAATATTAAAATTGCCATTGGTATTGCTATTTAAAGTTAATTTAAACTCAAGTATTCTGCAGTACTTTTTCTGTCTGCAGTCATCGCTTCTTTTCCTACTTCCCAGTTGGCAGGACAAACTTCACCTTTCTCTTGAATGTGTGTGTAAGCATCAACCATACGTAAATATTCGTTTACGTTACGACCCAATGGCATATCATTAACACTTTCGTGGAAGATTTTTCCTGTTTCGTCAATGAGGTAAGTGGCTCTGAATGTCACATTAGACCCTTCAACAATAATGGAATCTGTTTCGTCGCTATAGCTGGTAGATTCGATATCCAGAATTCCAAGAATGTTCGACAAGTTACGGTTGGTATCGGCAAGAATAGGATAAGTAACCCCTTCGATTCCACCGTTATCTTTTGCGGTGTTTAACCAAGCAAAATGGACTTCATTCGTGTCGCAAGAAGCACCAATAACTAGGGTATTTCTTTTTTCGAATTCCGGTAAAGCAGCTTGAAAAGCATGTAATTCAGTTGGACAAACGAAGGTGAAATCTTTTGGGTACCAAAACAAAAGTACTTTTTTGTTATTTTTAGTTGCTTCTTCGAAAATATTGATTTTCAAATTATCGCCCATTTCAGAGATGGCGTCTACTGCAATACTTGGGAATTTTTTTCCTACTAATGACATAATTGTATGATTTAAATTTTCTGCAAAATTAATCATTAGAAACACTAATTTATAATAGATTTAGTATCTATTTTTTTATTAAACTATAAGGTAAATCGATTCTTTCCATGGTTTTTATAATTAGTTAAGTTATTGTAGATTTTAACGAATAAAAAAAATTAAATTCATAAAAATATATACTTTTATTTTTCAATTTAGCAGCAATAATCTATTCATTTTTTAATTTTAAATTACCGTTAATCTTATAGAAATACACGTTTCAATAGATTATACTTATGACAAAATAAACCATAAAGATTAATGATTGTGATTTGTAAAAGAGAATTTGACTAAATTTACGAAAGGAAAAACAGTAATCTATAAAATTTTAAAATATGGAAAATAATAAAAATCCAGACCTATCCAACGGTCAAGGGAAATGTCCGGTAAATCATGATGCATCAGCAGCTAAATGCCCAGTGATGCATGGCGGAAATACATCAGCCAAAGCAAATGTTATGGAGTGGTGGCCTAATGCACTTAACCTGGATATATTGAGTCAACATGATACTAAAACAAACCCTTTAGGGCAAGCGTTTAATTATCACGATGAATTGACGAAATTAGACATTGAAGCCTTAAAAAAAGACATGCACAAATTAATGAGGGATAGTCAAGATTGGTGGCCTGCAGATTGGGGTCACTACGGAGGATTAATGATACGATTGTCATGGCACTCTGCGGGTTCCTATCGTATTTCTGATGGTCGTGGTGGCGCTGGTTCAGGAAATCAGCGTTTTGCACCTTTAAATTCTTGGCCAGACAATGTTAGTCTAGACAAGGCAAGAAGATTGCTATGGCCTATCAAGAAAAAATATGGTAACAAAGTGAGTTGGGCCGATTTAATAGTTTTGGCAGGTACAATAGCGTATGCTGATATGGGATTAAAAACCTTTGGATTTGCTTTTGGACGTAAAGATATTTGGCACCCAGAAATTGATACATATTGGGGAGCTGAAAAAGAATGGTTAGCATCAAGTGATGAACGTTATGCGAATGTAGATGACCCTAAAACTATGGAAAACCCTTTAGCTGCTGTGCAAATGGGGCTAATTTATGTAAATCCAGAAGGAGTCAACGGAAAACCAGACCCTTTGAAAACAGCTGCTCAAGTACGTGAAACATTTGCGCGTATGGCTATGAATGATGAAGAAACAGTAGCTTTAACTGCAGGTGGACATACAGTAGGTAAATCTCATGGAAATGGTGATGCTAGTCTTTTAGGACCAGATCCTGAATCTGCTGACGTAGAGGAACAAGGATTTGGATGGCACAACCCTAATAAATCAGGAAAAGGACGTTATACAGTAACAAGTGGAATTGAAGGAGCATGGACTACTAACCCTACTAAATGGGATAATGGTTATTTTAAGATGTTATTTAATCATGAATGGCATTCTGTTAAAAGTCCTGCAGGCGCATGGCAATGGGAGCCCATAAGCATCAAAGAAGAAGACAGACCAGTAGATGTTGAGGATCCAACGATTCATCAAAACCCAATAATGACGGATGCTGATATGGCTATGAAAGTAGATCCTATTTATAAGGAAATTTCATTACGATTCATGAACGACCAAGCGTATTTCTCAGAAACTTTTGCTCGTGCTTGGTTCAAACTAACCCATAGAGATATGGGGCCAAAGGCAAATTACTTTGGTACAGATGTACCTCAAGAAGACTTAATTTGGCAAGATCCAATTCCGGCTGGAACTACTGGGTATGACGTAGCTGTAGTAAAAACCAAAATTGCAGCAGCAGGACTGTCTATTCCTGAAATGGTAAATACCGCTTGGGATAGCGCACGTACTTTCCGTGGATCAGATATGCGTGGTGGAGCCAATGGTGCTCGCATTCGTTTAGCACCTCAAAAAAATTGGGAAGGAAATGAACCACAACGTTTGGCACATGTTTTGTCTGTTCTTGAGCCTATAGCTGCTGAGTTTGGCATTAGTATCGCTGATACCATTGTTTTAGCAGGTAATTTAGGTATAGAACAAGCTGCTAAGGCTGGTGGTATTGCCGTTACTGTTCCATTCTCAGCAGGTCGTGGAGACGCAACTGATGAAATGACAGACACCGAATCTTTTGCTCCATTAGAACCTTTAGCGGATGGTTACCGTAACTATAGTAAAAAAGATTACATAGTGAGTTCAGAGGAATTAATGCTGGATCGCACCCAATTAATGGGATTGACGGCTCCAGAAATGACGGTACTTGTTGGTGGAATGAGAATGTTGGGTACCAATTACGGCAATACAAAACATGGGGTTTTTACCAATACAATAGGGGCTTTGACTAACGATTTCTTTATCAACCTAACCGATATGGGAAATACTTGGAAACCAACAGAAAAAGGAATTTACGACATTTGCGACCGTAGAACTGGAGTAGTAAAATGGACTGCTACTCGTATGGATTTAGTATTTGGTTCTAATTCTATTTTACGTTCTTACTCCGAAGTTTACGCACAAGACGACAACAAAGAAAAATTTATAAACGACTTTGTAAAAGCTTGGACTAAAGTAATGAATGCAGATCGTTTCGACTTGGCTTAATTATAGCACCTTATAATTGAATTCTAAAAGGTGGTTTGGCAACAAACCGCCTTTTTAATTAACCAATAATTACCGGTAAAGTGCCTCTACATCTTGAGTTTCTCAGTAATTGACGAGCTGCACTTTCTTGAAATTCCCTAAAGTCTTGATATACTTGCATAATTCCTAGGGTTGATTTTAAATTTGGAATTACCTGCAAAGCATAAGGATTTCCAAACACGTACAAAACGCATTTCTTTTTGGAAAATAAATCTTCTAAAAAATCCAAAACGGAATCTTCGATATCAAAATTGTTCAAAGGTTTTGCTTTTGGTACAAAAAGCGAAATTAGAATGGTATCAAAATCTTTTAGTTTTTCTGTCAGTTTTTGAATTGTCTCTTTATCTCCTGTTTCGAGAGCAAATTTTGGTGAGGGAAGGACTATGGATAATGATTTAAAAAAGATATTATGAGTATCTTTATAAAGACTTAATTTGGCTAGCTTTTCATTGTTTTTAGCTTCAAATAAGTGTAAACTATTGTTGTTATCTTTGATTTTAGTAGTGCTTTTATCAGCAATAAAACGATTTAAAATAGAAGTGGCTTCAAAATCGAATTGGCCTTGAGGAGCAGTATTCCCATCTAAAATACCTGCTTTTTGTTTGCATTTCCACAAACGATTAAAGCTAGCTTCGATTCGTTCTGATGTCCCATTTTTGAGGATTTCCTGAATGCCCTCGGCAACGTTTTCGGCAAAACACAATACATCATTTCCTGCATTGAAAGCTTCCCATTCGAGTTGGCCTTTTTTGTCATACAATTTAGAAACACTGTGCATATTCAAAGCATCGGAAATCACCAAGCCATCATACCCCAACTGATTTCGCAAAAGGCCTTCAATAACGGATTTCGATAAGGTTGCCGAAGTGTTTTTTCCATCATTCAAAGCAGGAACTGCCAAATGCCCAATCATAATCGAATCGACATTATTCTCGATTCCTTTTATAAAAGGAACCAATTCTTTATTCATTAATTCTTCCAGAGTTTCTTCTAGAACGGGCAATCCCAAATGCGAATCAACGCTTGTATTTCCATGTCCTGGAAAATGTTTTAAGCATCCTAAAACGCCAACTTCTTTCAAGCCACGTAAATATTCTAGGGCTAAATTGGAGACTTTTTCTTTGTTTTGACCAAAAGAGCGATAGCCAATCACGGGATTTTTAGGATTGTTATTGATGTCTGCCAAAGGCGCTAAATTATAATGAATCCCCGCCGATTTTAAATCCAAACCAGTTCGTTTTCCAACTTCGTAAGCCAAATATTCGTATCGTTCCGGTAAAGCGCCAAGCGTAATGGCATAAGGATATTGTGGTGTTTTTTCGACCCGCATGGCCAATCCCCATTCGGCATC
>Ga0315270_10001395_pt1 | contig 12805 bp, 10 predicted proteins | sample C1_bottom_MG_FD_204932 | JGI IMG/M metagenome (GOLD analysis project Ga0315270, IMG submission 204932) | Sediment microbial communities from Yellowstone Lake, YNP, Wyoming, USA - C1_bottom | ecosystem: Environmental > Aquatic > Freshwater > Lake > Sediment | place: USA: Wyoming | collected... | reverse complement strand
ATAACATTGCGCAGAAGGAGTCGACAGGACTTGTGCAGGACACCGTCGCGCAAACTATCAAGACAAACGTGACGCTGGTTGAAAAATCGCAAATATCACTCAAAAAATCTGATTACCTGGTCGGCCTGCAGACACTCGGGATATCCGACGCGGAGAGGATCGCCCTCAATAACAAGTTGAGTTCGGATGGTTACGGTCTCGACAGCATCACCTGGTCCTACCCCGCCGGAGAACGTCCATCGTGGTTTGCGACACGCTCTACGGTTTTTTATTACTCGGCATCGGCGCTGCCTGCTGCCCAGGAACTCGCGCGACTCTTGAAGACCGAGACCAGGCAAGATTTTGTGGTGCAACGCGGAGCGGGGCTTGGCGTCGATCCAAGTCGCAGGGATGTGACGTTGTTCGTTCACTTCGTCAAGGATTGACCCAATAGCTTTCTTGACAGTGTATGTGGAGAAGCGCCATGAGATCTTATCTGCCCCAAACTTATTGACGATTACATAATTGAAGACAGAACTTCTGTATTTTGTAGGGTGGGCTACGCCCGACACGGCGGGCCGGGCCCGCCCTACGGGAAAATCTCAAGATTGTCATGAATTATGTGAAGGCCAATAATTTAATGCGGGTCTGCGCAAAAGCGCGCAGAGGCTCAACGACACGTTAACGGTGCCAGCCAGGTCAGAAAAGACCATTGGAAATTTGAGCAGTTGAAATTGGTAGCACCAGGTGCTACCATTGGCCATGATGAAAAGGTTGCCTAAAACAGTAGCTGAGAAGTTGGCCGTGCCAAGACGAGCGTTTAAAACCGCCTGGTTTGCTAAAGAAGCTTACAAGGCAAAGATTACAGATGAAGTGTTGTGCCGTGCCATGCAGCAAGTTATGCAGGGGCAGGCTGATGATCTGGGTGGTGGTGTATTCAAAAAACGATTGAACGATAACATGCACCGTTCGATCATCTTGGCCAAGGCGGATATATATTGGATATACGTTTACCTCTATGCCAAGAAGGATCGAGAAAACATCAATCGGGAAGAGTTGTCTGGATTTAAGAAGTTGGCGAAAGATTACTGTAGTGCTGGCGAAGACAAAATATCCGCACTTTTGAAAGAAGATGAATTACTGGAGATTTGCCATGACGAATAAATCTACTAAAGTAAAACCTACAAGCGGTGCTTTTGCGGCCATCCATGCGGCAGCGCAAGGATTACACCGCGTAGGATCTATCAATAAAACGACCATGCGTGAATACGATGCCTTGTGTTTGGATTTGGTTCCTGAGTTTAATGCCAAGGACATCAAGCGTATTCGAGAACTTGCTCACGTCAGTCAGCCTGTATTCGCTCGCTATTTGAATACCAGCGAATCCACTGTACAAAAATGGGAGGCTGGTCAGAAAAAACCGAGCGGAATGGCCCTTAGACTATTGCGTGTGGTAGAAAAGCACGGGCTCGCTGTTCTCGTGTAAACCACTCATACAAAAATTCTTACACCCTTTAGCATGGTGCAGGGGACGCGCCGTGCGAATCAACTGCGCTTCATGGCCCATTGTTTTGCAACTTCAAGATCCTGCGCAGGAAAATGTCTGATTTCGGCTAACGATGCCGTCATACACGTTGCTTCAGAAATCAGCGCGCTCATGAACACGTTGGCGTCGCTCTCTTTGGCGTTGTCAGAAAATGATCTTGACCAGCCCCTCGAGCAATTGGGTCAGCGGGATCATGGTGAGCACCAGCGGTGCGATCGGGGCGAGCGTCGCTACCGCGAGTCCAACGGTTGCTTGCATGCTTATAGGCGCGAAACGCATGGTCCGCACCACTTCGTAACTGTTGCCCAGATCGGCCAGTGACTGAATGTCGGCGCTGCCGACCAGATCTTCATCGGCGCGCGCACCTCCGTGCAGCCACTTGGCATCGAACTCGCGCACGTATCGCGCGGCCAGGGTTCCGTAATCGAGCAGGCCTGCCCGCTTTGCTGCCGCAAGCTGTGGCGCAAAGAACAGTAACGGGCTGATCACCACGCACAGCATGAAGATGACTACAACGACGATCTCATACATGAACTGGGGTAGCGTGGCTCCGGTGAAAAAGATGCGATTGGCGATCTGCCCCGCCGCCAGTGCGCCGTGCGCCGCGGCGAGCATTGCGAAGGGAATCCACGTGCTGGCAAGAAATCCCAGGCCGCCGGTGCGATCCGGATGTGCGGAATCCAGGCTCAGCTCGATGCGCGATACCTGCCATAGCAAACGCGCCCAGATCAGCATATGCAAGTACCAACGTAACAACAGGAACTGGGCGATCGGCAAGCTGACGTAGCCGTACCACATTCCGGCGCGCGTCAGCGTCGAGCCTTCGGCAGAGGGTGTCGCGTACCACGTGGCTGCATCGAGTACCATAAAATTCCGCCAGATGATCAGGATGCCTATCCCGTATACGATGGCGATCAGCAGCGCCTCGGCCAGCACCGAGTTGCGCTGCCGGAATGCGGCCGCTATGGCGGCCTCAAAGCGCGCCCTCGAATTCTCGGGCACCAAATGCCGTGCCGCGAATTGCCGCAGCAGGGGAGGCAAGTGCCGGCTCGTCGTGACCTCGGCCATGATCAACAGCGGCAACGCCACCAGGAAACGGATATGTGCATGCACATCGAAAAGAAATGGTACGGCCGCACTCCCGCCCAGCAGCTGTCCTTCCAGAGCGGAGATAACCAGCAGTGGCAACCATGCAAGCATCGCGAGGGTGATGATGCGTAGTCGCGCATTCATCAGGATAGCGACGGGAAAGTGTGCCCACCGTAGCAGTTGAAAGAACAGCCCTCTCTGGACAAACGAAAGGTCGGGCGGATCTTGCATGGGTTTCAAATCAACGGTGGGATCAGGCATGGAAGGTTCCATTCTTGTTCGCTGTTAGAAGCGGTAGGCCACTGCCACGAACGCAAGCATCCCAAGCGTTGCGATCAGGACAGCGATCAATTGCGTGCCTGAGCGGGGCATGCCGGGGTACTCTTTCCGAATCGCGTTCAGGTCCCGCCGGTGCTCGAACGTACCCAGCAGAAGCGACAACAGACCGATGCCGATCAACACCAGCCCGAACTCGCGCGGACCGATGAGTGACGTTTCGATGAGTGGCTCTTTCAAGTCTGTCCCTGTCACTTCCAACTGGAAAAACTTGTAGACCGCGAAACCGAATGTGATCAGTGACGTTCCGGTCCTGACCCAGGCCATCATCGTGCGTTCGTAGGCGATACGCGTGCGCTCAAAAGCCAGCCTGGTGGTCGTGTCGAGCGTGGCTGCGCGGCCCTCAGATTTGTTTGCCATGCGAGTGCTCTCTTGTTCGGTTCACTTGGAGTCGCGGTCTCATATCAGCCCCATCGCCTTGAGCGAGTTGTGGATGATCTGGAGTCCCAGCGCCACCTGAATGACGCCGAGCACGGCACCCAGGATCGCCAGCGCAGCGCCCAGCAATGGGCGTATATGCGGCGTCAGTAGCATCACGATCAGGTTCAGCACCATGATCGCGAGCACGATGGCACCGATGGTCAGTTGGGTCTGCAGGTCCGGGCTGACTGCGAGGAACACGACCAGTGCCGCGATGCCGTAGGGTGTGACGATGGTCGGGAAAGCGAGCGGTGTCATCGCCATGTTCAATGATGGAGTCGCAGCCGGGCCAGCGATCTCCTCGTGGTGCGCTGCTGGCGGCGCGAACTGCTGAAGGACGGTCTGCAGTGCCACAAGAAACAGAATGATCCCGCCAGAGAGAGCCAGAACGGGCACCGGAATGCTGTAACTGCTCAGGAAGCCCTCTCCGAGAACGGCGGCGAGCAAAAGGGCGAGACTCGCAAACAGTGTCGCCCGCAGCGCGATCTGGCGCGTGAAATTTGCATCCATTCCCTTCGTTATTCTCGAGAAGGGCGCAATGATCTTGAACGGCCCGAGCATCAGGAACAGGAAGGTGAAGATCTGTGCGATGGGGCGCGTCATCGGCTCATGGTCGGTGACGGCTTCCGCAGCCGTTGCGGCGCTTGCGCCGATCAGGCAAACAACACCGGCAGAGAACACCATGAAGAGACGTTCAGCTGTCACACCAGTTATTTTCATGGTTAGAACCCCACACTTTTTGGTTTGGATCTATCCGAGCCGATTCCCGGATGCCAGCGGCGCAGCGGCTTTTGGAAGTTTCGAAGTGGTTTCCTTCTTCCAGCGATCTTCGAGTAGTTCTTTTGCCGCCTGTTCAAGGAATTCCGGCGCGGCCCACTTATGCACATCAAAGTCATTCTTGATGTAGCCGTGGCTCAGCATGAAGTCCTTGCCGATCTCGACCGAGGCAAGATTCTGCGGCGACAGGTTTGGCACCATGTCGATTTCCTTGATGCCCCGGTATGTATCCTCGACGTCCAGGTAGAACGTCTGTTTGTCGAGGATCGCCGCCGCAGCGTGCTTGTGCTCGTTGGCCCAGCGTCCCACCTTGATCATGCCTTTCATGAACGTGACGACGAGCTCGGGGTGCTTCTCGGCCATCACATCGGTACAAGTTATGGCGGCGGGAATGTTGGCCACCTGCAGGGTCCAGTCCGGATACCTTGAGAGATCCTCGATCGCCTTCATTTTGCCCGTCGCCTCCTGAAGATGCTGGAAAGGTTTGCTTTGGGTATAGATCGCATCGACTTTGCCACTCAGCAATGCAGTTTCCAGCGGACGGAAAGCGAGGTCGTATTTGTGATTACGCTTGAGCCACAGTTCAGATGCGTTTTCCATCGGATCCAGCATCTTGGGATCGTTGTACCAGTCGTCCGCATAAGGGAATTCCACGATCTCCACATCCTTGCGGGTCATGCCGTTAACCCTCAGCATCAGCTCGATGCCTTGTTCCTCCTGGATGCGCCACCAGTCATTTTTGACCTTGTTCATGCTCTTCGAGAGGCCGATCTTCTTGCCCTTCAGTTCGACCATCCGGTAGACGTCGTCGCGGGCGCGCACCATCATGCAGCCGCCTTCATGTGGTGCGTGCGTCACGCCCAGGAGCCGGGTCCGGCGGATATCCGCGTGTACGTTGATGGGCGGAAATAAACCGCCGAAGCGGATCAGGTTGTCGAGGTTGTGGATGTAGTGCGGGTACCAGTCGTTCTCGCGGACAGAGCGCAAGAAGCCGTACTTCACGCCGATCTTCTTGTACTCCTCCCGGGTCCAGCCCAGTTCCTGATCCACATTGCTGGCGGACACGAGCGGGCAGTTGGTGTAATAGACCTCTTTCCAATCCAACTTCACGGTGTTCAGCTTTGTGTTTTTGAACGTGGTCTCGGGAATCTTCACCTTTGACAGATCCCCCGGCGAACATGCTGTCGCACCCCCGCTTTTGTTTGCTTTGCTAGCCATGATTAATCTCCTTGGATGAGTTTGATCATTTGCACATCATCGATTCCGGCGATAAGCCGGATACACCGGCTAATTCAGAACAGCTACACGAATGTTAGGCAATGACCCGATCGAATGCTATTGGGCTTTGGTCCTATAGGGCACCTGATCGAGCACCATGAAGATCGCCCGCAGAGCCTTTGATGAAACCTTGAAGGGCTATGTCCTTAAAACCGGAATCCTGCGCCGAGATAAAATCCGCTCGCAGCCATGTCCCAAATAAAATTGTTGTCCCGGAAGTCCTGATAGAGATACCGGTAGCCGGCCTTGGCGTTCACGCTTTTGGAAAATTGCCAGTTCACGCCTGCCAGCAACTGATAGGTGAGATCGGAGCCGATACCGAAACCGCCGATGTCAGCATATCCGGCAAGGGTCCACGCCTCGGCGAGTGGTACCAGCACACGCACGCCGATCACCGGATCCCACCAGTTCTCTGTGCCGCTTACACTGCGGCTACCGTCCGGCAACAGCGAGCCGGCGGTCGCGAGGTTCAGCTTGGCGTCAAGTTGTGTGTAGCGTGCGGCGCCGATCACATCGACCCTGGTATGCTCATCGAGCACCCGGTAGCCGGACGTGAGTTGGTATAACTGCTCTGTCATCGTAGCTTCCAGACTGCCGGTGTTGGTGTTACCGAGTGGACCTTGCCACGAGTTGGCACCCTCGTTTTTTAGTTTGAAGTACACACCATCCACGCCGAACGTCCAGCGGCCTTTACTGGCCAGAAACATCGCCATGAATCCCGCGTCCAGGTTTTCGAGGATGTCACTGAAACTACTGTCAATGTCCGATGTGACGCTGCCGACGCCGGTCGTACCCTTGAGTCCCGCACCCAAAACTAGGGTGTGAGCTCGAACTGCCAAGCGTCTGCATCACTGGGCGCCGTCGTCTGCGCGGCGGCGGAGGTAGGCACTGCAATAGCAAGTGTCGTGCCGAGCAGAATGGCCGCAAAGCGGTCACGATGCATTATGTGTCGTATGGTCATTTGCTCTGCCTTCTTCACCGTAGTTTTCGACTCGACTTATCAGCTAGTGTCATTACCAGCTGCTGCCTGGATAAGTTCAGTGGCACGTCAACATGATCGGATCATGTTAGAACTCGGGCAATATTCTCGCAATGAGACCTTAGTCCTACTGGTCAGAAGATCGCGTAATGGATACGATCTCACAACTCGCATTCGGGCCAGACTGCTCTTATGCAGTGTGATAGAGACTACAATTTGAATTCATAGATCGTTCCGGGACAGATTCCGCATGAGATACATGACGCAATACAATTCCGGCATCGCCCTGGTGTGCATGCTGCTGTGCGGTTCCGCTTTCGCCGCGGCATCCGGCAGCGCCGCGTCGGGTTGCGCAGCTCGCGATCTTGGTTTTGATCTGGGCGCGGTCGGTTGGGCGCATCAGCCGCTGTCGAAGCTCAAGCGCGACACTGTCTACACACTGGTTCAGGAAGATGGCCGCACCGTGTTGCGCGGCGCAGCTGACAGCGCTGCCTCGGTCTACGTTGCGCGCTTCAAAACGGCGGTGGCTGTGCCCGCAGACCTCAGTTGGCGCTGGAAGACTGCTGCGCTGGTTCCGGGAGCAGACAACCGCGTCAAGAAGCGCGAGGACGCGCCGCTGCGCGTGATGATAGCGTTTGACGGCGATATATCCACGCTGCCCGAGGGCGAGCAGAAACTATCAAAGCGGGCCAAGAATCTCACCGGTCGCGAACCTCCTTATGCCCTGCTGATGTACATCTGGAGCGACCAGGTCGCGGTGGAGAGCATCATCCCGTCCGCCCACTCCAGCCAGGTGAAGATGCTGGTGGTCGCATCCGGGACGAGCGGTCTGGGAAGTTGGCAATCGGTGCGGCGCGATGTGGCTGCGGATTACCGGCGTGCCTTCGGTGCAGAGCCGGGTCCGGTGCTCGGCGTCGGGGTGATGACAGACACCGACAATACCGGCGAGAAAGCCGTCGGCGAATATGCCGACATCCGCTTCGAATGCAAGGGCAAGTGAACATGCTGCGCGTGATCACGATCGCAACTCTGCTGCTGGTCGGCGGCTGCGCGAGTATTCCCGAAAACATCGAGCGCAGCGAGTCGCACGCGCTGAGCGGCACCGAGACGACCCGCCTCGGCAAGGTAGCCCAACCGTTCCTGAAAGCACATCCCGGCGAGAGCGGATTTCTTCCGCTGCGAAGCGGCGTTGACGCGTTGCTCGCGCGCATGTTGCTGGCTGAAGCAGCAGAGCGTTCACTGGATGTCCAGTATTACATCTGGCATACCGATCTGACCGGGCGCTTGTTTGCGAACGCGCTGCTGCGTGCCGCCGATCGCGGCGTGCGGGTGCGCGTCATCCTCGACGATGTCGGCGCGCGGGCTGATGACGAGATCCTCCTGAGTCTCGACGCACACCCCAATATCGAGATCCGCCTTTTCAATCCGGTCGCCTCGCGCAGCTTCCGCGGCCTGGGCATGCTCACCGATTTCTCGCGTGTGAACCGGCGCATGCACAACAAGAGTTTCGTCGCGGACAACCAGCGTGCCATCCTGGGTGGACGCAATATCGGCGATGAATACTTCGAGGCGCAAAGCGAGGTTGCCTTCGGCGATCTTGACGTGATGACAGTGGGCCGTGCCGTCAGCGACGTCTCCGATGCATTCGATCGCTTTTGGAATGCACCTGCGACGATCCCGGTCTCGGGGTTGCTCGGCCGAAGCGGCGAAACCGCAGACCTGGACGCACTGCGCACGACCCTCGCCGCGTTCGTCGAGGCGCAACGCGACAGCCCCTATGTGACACGCTCAAAATCCCAATTTGCTGAGATGATGGCGGCGGGTACCGATGCCTTCTTCTGGGGCAAGGCCCATCTCCTCTATGATGACCCTGCCAAGATCACCCGCGCGCCCGAGGATACCGAGGGACACCTGTTGCCCCAGTTCGCCAATCTCGGCTCCAAGGTCAACAAAGAGTTGCTGATCATTTCGCCCTACTTCATCCCCGGCAAGAAAGGTGTGGCCTGGCTGGACGGGCTGGTAAAGCGCGGCGTGCGCGTCACGGTACTGACCAACTCACTTGCGGCGACCGATGTCGGCGCAGTGCATGCCGGCTACCAGCAATATCGGGAAGCCATGCTGGAAGCGGGTGTCAGGCTCTATGAGATCAAGCCTGATGCGATCGAATACGAGCGTGAAAAGCGCGGAAAAGGCGGCATCAGCGGTTCGCGTGCTTCCCTGCACGCCAAGACCTTCGTGTTCGACCGGCGCTCGGTCTTCATCGGCTCGCTCAATCTCGATCCGCGTTCGATCCAGCTCAATACCGAGATCGGCCTCGTGTGCGAGAGCGCGCCCCTGGCCGAGGAATTGGCCGGCAATCTTGAACAGAATCTCGACAAGATCGCCTGGCGTCTCGAGCGTAAGGTCGATGAATCGGGCGGCGCGCACATCGTCTGGGTAGAGACGGATGCCAAGGGCATACGGCAGCGCACGGAAGAACCCGAGGTGAGCACCTGGCGCAAGTTCTCGGTGTGGTTCCTCGGGCTGCTGCCGATCGAGTCCCAGCTTTAAGGAAATCGCAGGCAAGCTGTAATTCCATTGCCACTTTAAAAGTACGTTAGCAGCGGTCAGAAATAAAGGCGACATATGAAGCGGTGTGGCCGGTGGTTTTGTGGGAGCGGCTTTAGCCGCGAAGCGGTCGCATATCGCGGCTAAAGCCGCTCCCACAAAGGCTGGCGCTCACTCCAACTTGTGTAGCCATTATTTCTGACCGCTGAGTAATTCAGTTAGGTTTGACTGCTCCGGCGGTCGTTAAAGCGCAACATTAAAATTCAGCAACATCATCCGGCCCCCGCGCAAGCTCTCCCCCTTGCAGGGGGAGGGCTAGGGAGGGGGTAGAAACCAAGCATGAACACAATCGAAATTTCTACCCCCATCCCAACCTTCCCCCTGCAAGGGGGAAGGAGTAAAAAGCCCGCCGCCTTCAGGCGGCACACGGTTTTATCGGCCCCTTTGAGGGACTCACCCAATAAGCCCCCGGCTTTGCCGGGGGTAATTTAATTCTTAGGTCGGGTGGAACCCGACCTATAAAGAAGCATGTTTCATCTAGAAATGGAATAAGCCAGACGAGTACCTCTACGCTCACGCCGACCGGCCATTTCTGGCCGGCAGGACCAAAGTCCCATAACTCAGCGGGTGCGTTTTAGAATAAGATTCCATCACTTGCAATTATTGACGGGCAAGGAACCTATGCCTTGCTACTTACCCTTATGAAACCAATCGTGCAAACCTCATCGTTCAAAAAGCGGCTTGCGTCCAACCGGTGGCTGACCGGTGCGCTAGCGTCGCTGCTGATGTTGTTGCAGTCTTACGCCCACGCCTCGATGTTCAAGGGCGAGGCGCTCGACAGCGTGGCCGACGTGATGAGCTGGATCGTGCTGATCATTGCGCCCATCGCCGCCATCGCCGTGTTCCTGTTGATCCATATCCTGCCCGAGAAGATCGCCGAGAAGAAGCAGCATCCGCAGACCGACGCGATCAAGACCTTGTGCCTGCTCTCGCTGTTCTTCGGCGGCATGCTCTGGCCGCTGGCCTGGCTGTGGGCTTACTCCAAGCCGGTCATGTACAAACTGGCTTATGGCACCGACAAGCTGGAGCATGGCCATGATGCCGCTGGCGGCGCCGCTAAAGGCGCGGACGATGCAGATGAGTTGAAGCGGTTGCGCAAGCAGGTGACTGAACTGGAAACCAGATTGGCCGGTAAGCAGCCTGCTGCCAAGGAACAAAAGGCCTGATATGGAAATCATTCTGCTCGGCATCTACTCGTTCTTCGTCTGGCTGATCTTCTTCAAGTTCAAGTGGCTTCCTTGGAATTTCGTCAGCCAGGTCATCGTCATCACTCTCCCCATCGTCGGCATGACGATGCTGATCCTGTTCCTGAATATCATCGCGCCTTCCTCGCATGACGTGCGCGTGATCAATTACGTCGTGCCTGTCAACACGCGCGTCGGCGGCATGGTCACCGAAGTGCCCATCGAACCCAACCGCCACATCAAGAAGGGCGACGTGCTATTCAAGATCGATGCGACACCTTTCGAGATCGCGGTCAAGAACGGTGAAGCGAATATCCGCAGTCTGCGACAACAATTGAAAAGCACGCAGGCAGACAAAGTGACTGTCGCCACAAAACTCGGGTTCGCACAAAAACGGCAGCGTCAGTTCACGGAACTCGCCGGCTCCGGCGCGGGTAACAAGTTCGATCAGGAACAGGCGGAAACCGATACTCAAAATCTGGAGAGCGGACTTGAAGCTTCCACCGCCAACGAGGGCAAGATCCAGGCGCAGATCGCCAGCGCGGAAGAACAACTCGCCGACGCGAAATGGCAACTCAGCCAAACAGTTTATTACGCTCCGGCTGACGGCACGGTGGTTTCCCTCGCGCTGCGCCCCGGCGCGATGGCAGTGCCATTGCCTTTGGTCCCGGCCATGACCTTCGTCGAGGACGAGCAGTGGATCATGGCTATCTATGCGCAGAACGAAGTTCGCGCGATAAAACCCGGCCAGGAGGCAGAGATCGCACTCGCGATGTATCCCGGGCGCATCATCAAATGCAAGGTGGACTCGATCATGTGGGCCACGGCACAGGGACAATTGCCGATCGGCGGGGCCAGCACCTCCGCAGGAATCGCGCCCATCCCGCCCAATAGTTTGGCGGTGCGGTTGCTCGCGGACGAGAAGGACAAGGACTTGTTTCTTGCCTCCGGTGCGCGAGGTTTTGGCGCCGTTTATTCGGATAGCGGCGAGATGATACATATCCTTCGCAAGATCATCCTCCGCGTCGGCGCCAAACTCGACTGGCTGATCCTCAAATTGCACTGAGGCCCGAAGCATGAAAAGCAAACCACTCTACGAAGGTGTGGATTCATTCGAAGTGTGGACTCCAGTCCGCGTGCCGTCTCTTGCTCTGCTTTGCATGACGGGCATGTTGTTCAGCGCCGGCTGCGTGACCAAGGCTCCGCCCACCCGCGCCGAGATACAGCAACAATCAGCCACCACCTCCAGTTTGAATGAGACCAGCGCCTGGAAGGCCGGCGGAGCAGAAGGCAAGATCTCGGACAACTGGCTCGCCACTTTCAATGACACGCAGCTCGACGCGCTCGTCAGTGAAGCAGTCGCCAACAACCCTGATTTGCGGGTTTCCGCCACGCGTGTCGAGCAAGCCTCGCAATATGTCGAGCTCTCCAAGGCGGCGTTGCGCCCCACAGTGAACCTGCTCGGCATGGGAGGGTACAACCTTGGAGATGGCAGCTCCGCGCTGCAGGGAGCCTTTCTCGCCGCGTCATGGGAGCTGGACCTTTGGGGACGCCTTCGTTACGGGCGCAATGCCGCGCAGGAAACCTACGCCTCGACACAGGCTGATTTTGAGTTCGCCCGCCAATCGCTCGCCGCCACCACGGCCCGGAGCTGGTTCAGCGCCAGTGAAACCTGGTTGCAGCTGCAGATCGCCGAGGAGATGGTGAAGTCTGCGCAGCAACTCGTTTCCCTTGCAGAGATGCGCCAGAAAGTGGGCGTCGGCAAGGAGCAGGATGTCACGCAGGCGCGCGCCAACCTGGGTAATTTCCAGGACAATGTTGCACAGATCAGATTGGCTCACGCGCAAACTCTTCGCGCGCTGGAATTGTTGCTGGGGCGCTATCCCGCCGCCGAGCTGAAGGCCCGCCGGGAGTTGGACGCATTTCCCGGCCCCATTCCCGTGGGCATGCCGCTGGAGATGCTGGAGCGCCGCCCCGATATGATCGCTGCCGAGCGCCGTGTCGCCGCCGCCTTTAACCGCGTGGGCGAAGCCAGGGCCGCACGCCTGCCGCGGCTCAGTCTCAACGCCAGCGTCTCTGACATCTCCAGCGAAGTCCTCCAGCTGCAAACCGATTATGAAAATCCGAGCTCCGGCGTCGGCGGGAAGATCCTTATCCCGATCTATCAGGGAGGCGCGCTCAATGCACAGGTCGAGATCCGCACGATCGAGCAGAAGGAAGCCGTGGCCCAATACGCCCGCATGGCTTTGCGTGCCATCGGCGACGTGGAGAATGCCCTCGCTGCAGGAAAGACCCTGGCGGAACGCGAACAACTCCTGCAGCGCATCGTAGCCGACAGCCAGCGCACCCTCGATCTGGAACAAACGAGTTACCGTATCGGTAAATCAGATCTGCGCTCGGTCCAGCAACAACAATTGAATCTCTTTGCAGCGCGCCTGAGCCTGTTGCGAGTGCAGAGCGAACGGCTGAGCCAGCGCGTCAACCTCCACCTCGCGTTAGGCGGACGTTTTGAAAACACCAGTGAGTCAGCTCCGGCCCCGGCGGAGACCACGGTGGCAACAGTGGCGGTTAAACCATGATTAAGGAAGCGCTGAATAGGTCTCAACTATG
>Ga0315270_10001394_pt1 | contig 12807 bp, 8 predicted proteins | sample C1_bottom_MG_FD_204932 | JGI IMG/M metagenome (GOLD analysis project Ga0315270, IMG submission 204932) | Sediment microbial communities from Yellowstone Lake, YNP, Wyoming, USA - C1_bottom | ecosystem: Environmental > Aquatic > Freshwater > Lake > Sediment | place: USA: Wyoming | collected... | reverse complement strand
ATGTGGCGCCGGCCGATACGGCGGTGCTGTCGATCACCAAAATCATCGGTGGCGACGCCTACAACATCATTCCGCAGACCGCGCTGCTGGCCGGCACGGCGCGCGCGTTCTCGCGCGATGTGATGCTGCAGATGGAGGCCGCGATGAAGCGCGTCGCCAAGGGTGTGGCCGAAGCGCTGGGCGCTACTGCCGAGGTCGATTTCCGCGCCAATTTCGCGCCCACCGTCAACAATGCCGAGCAGGCCGAGTTCGCAGCGGCCATCTGCACTGAACTGGTCGGTGCCGACAAAGTCCAGCGCAATCCGCCGCTCAGTATGGCGTCGGAGGACTTCTCGTTCATGCTCGAGAAGGTGCCGGGTTGCTATATCAATATCGGCAACGGCGGCGGTCCTAGCGGCTGCGAAGTGCACAACCCGGGATATGACTTCAACGACGCCGCGCTGCCGCTCGGTGCGGCGTTCTTTGCTCGCGCGGTCGAGACCAAGCTGAAGGCCTGATCGCGTCGGGATGATTCGCGCGGCTCAGAGCGGATCGAGCGGATAGATCGGCCGTCGCACGTTCTTGAAGGCGAGCGCCGTGTAGTCCGATGTGCACACACCGGTGCCATCGCATTCGACCACCGCATGTGCGAGCTTGCGCAGTCCGGCGCGCCAATGTACACGGCTCTTGAGCATCAGAAAGCGCTTGCGTTCGGGCGCGATGCCGACCGCTGCAAAGGCAGCCAGATCGTGCGGCTCGACATGATTGGAGATGACGACGATCTCGACCTTGCCGGTGTCGAATACCACCGTCGGTCCCATCGAGATCAATTCGCCGCGCCCCATCGGTCCGCGGTTGCGGAATTCGCCGTCGCAGATGAGCCGCACGCGTCCGGTCACGCTGCGCGGCTGGCCTTGCAGACCGATCGAGGGCATGTCGAGCTTGCCGCCCAGTTCCAGCGTCAATGTCGCGCCGACACCGGCCTCGATCATCTGCGCAACCGCTGCCGGATCGAACACCGCGAAAGCGGCGACGTCTTCCAGTCCGGCGTCGATGATGGCGCCCAGCACCGTCATCGTGTCCATGGTGCCGCCTGAGGCGCAGTTGTCGCTGTGGTCGAGCAGCACGACCGGTCCGCTGCCCTCGGGCTTGGCCAGCGCCAAGGCCTGCGCGCGCATCATCGAACTCGACAGTGGCTCGGTTTCATAGACAAAGGCTGCGCGCTGCGCCCACGCCAACGCCAGCAATTCGTCGCACCAGGCTTGCGCCTGAGCGGGGTTGCCATCAGTGACGACCACGGCTGAGAGGCCCGCGTATTCGATGTCGGCATTCGGGAAGCCGACAAAGAGGCTGGCGCTCAGCGCGCCTTGCGCTTCGATTTCGCGGCAGCGCGCCTGCAGCTCGCGGTTCGGTGAATCGTCGGTGCCCTGGCGCATCACATGCGGCAGCATCGACTTGCGGCCCCAGGCCATGCTCGGTCGCGCACGGCCTGCCAGCAGATTCATCACCGCGCGTCCGGCGCGCAGTCCGGTCTCATACACATCCACATGCGGATAAGTCTGGTAGCCGGCGATGACGGTGGCGTTGGCGGCGCAGTCGTCATACAGATTGGCGTGCATGTCGAGTGCCACGCCGATCGGCACATCGGGTGCGATCGCGCGCAAGCGGCGCAGCAGCTCGCCTTCGCCGTCGTCGAAGCTCTGCGTGACCATCGCGCCGTGCAAGTCGAGCAGCACTGCGTCGCACCCTCTGGCCACCGCCTCGCAGATGCGGCCGGCCATGTATTCGAAAGCGCTGTCGTGCACCGGGCCGCTCGGCCAGGCCGAAGCGGCGATGGGCACGTCGATCTCGGCGCCGGCGGCTTCGGCCAGCTCGATGAAGGCGGCGATGGCCGAACCGGTGCCACGATAGGCCTTGATCGCAGCCTCGCCTTCGGGCGGATGCTCGCCGCTGACGGCAAACCTTGCCAGCGGCGTCGGTACCGGCGAGTACGTGTTCGTCTCGTGCTTCATTTGTGCGATTACCAGCTTCATGCGTGCTCCTTATCGGCTGTGCTCAGCCTACCTCAGAGCCAAGGCCGCCGACCCTGGTGCATACCCAGATTGCCAAGTGCAAATGCTGTGACAGACTGGACGCCTACTCGTGAACCAGAGGGATGCAGTGATGCCAGATTCGAGCGCGATCCATTTCCTGCCGGCCACCGAACTGGCGCGCCGCATCCGCCGGCGTGAGCTCTCGGCCAGCGAACTGCTGGCCCTGATGCGCAGCCGAATCGAACGGCTCGACGGCGCCATCAACGCCGTGCCGGTGCGCGACTTCGAGCGCGCAGCCGTGCGTGCGGCTGAGGCCGACGCAGCGCTGGCGCGCGGCGAGTGCTGGGGCCCGCTGCATGGCGTGCCGATGACGGTCAAGGAAAGCTTCAATGTGGCCGGTCTGCCGACCACCTATGGTTTCAGCGCCTATGCGAACAATATCGCCAGCAGCGATGCGCTGACGGTGCAGCGCCTCAAAGCCGCCGGCGCGGTGATTTTCGGCAAGACCAATGTGCCGACCTCGCTCGCGGACTGGCAGAGCTTCAACCCGGTGTATGGCACGACGCGCAACCCCTGGAACCTGGAACGCACACCCGGCGGCTCATCGGGCGGCGCTGCGGCCGGGCTGGCGGCGGGCTTCAGCGCGCTCGAGTTGGGCAGCGACATCGGCGCATCGATCCGCAACCCGGCGCATTACTGTGGCGTGTGGGGTCACAAGCCGACTTGGGGCGTGGTGCCGCAGACAGGGCATGAACTGACCCCCAAGGTCTGCGCCGACAGCTTCGACATCGCGGTGGCCGGGCCGCTCGCGCGCAGCGCCGCCGATCTGGCGCTGGCAATGGACATACTCGCCGATGCGCCAACGGCCATGACGCCGCTCGGCCGCGTGCCGGTGGCCTGGCGCGACCCCGGCACGCCGCCGCGGCTGTTGCGTGTAGCGATCCTGTACGACGACGCCGAGGCCGAAGTCGACGCCAGTGTGCAGAACGCGCTGCACGCCTTGGCCGACTGGCTGCGCAGCGAGGGCGTGCAGGTGGCCGAGGATACCCGGCCTGTGAACAGCGCCGAGGCCCATGATGTCTATCTGCACTTGTTGCGCGCCGCCACCGGTAGTCATTACGACGAAGCCACTTATGCCGAGGCGCAGGCGGTGGCACGCACGCTGTCGCCTGACGACAAGAGCTACAAGGCGCGCCACTACCGCGGCAACACTTTCACTCACCGCGATTGGGTGCAGATGGACGAGCGCCGCGCGCGCTTGAGCCAGCAATGGGCGCAATGGTTCGAAAGCTTTGACCTGCTGATCTGCCCGGTGGCCACCACGCCGGCGTTTGCGCACAACCAGCAAGGCCCACGCTGGGAACGCATGATTCCGGTGAACGGCCACACCCAGCCCAGCACCGACGCCTTGTTCTGGGCCGGCTATCCCGGCATCGTCGGCTTGCCCGCCACCGCCGTGCCGATCGGCTTGAGCCCTGAAGGCTTGCCGATCGGCGCGCAAATCATCGGCCCGGTGTTCGGCGACCCGCTGTGCCTGCGCTTCGCCGCGTGGCTGGAGCAGGGCTGGCGCGCTTTCGTCCCGCCGCCCGGCCTGGCTTGATGCTGCGGCCAGGGACATCACTTTCGATGCAAGGATTTCGACATGCTCACACCTGATCTTGCCCAGCAACTGCTGCGCGCCGTCGACGATGGCTTCCAGTCGCAGTGCGACTTTCTGGCCGACTTGACGCGCTTCCCGTCAACGCGCGGCTTTGAGGCGACGGCACAGGATTTCATGGCCGCAGCGATGCGCGCGCGCGGACTGACGGTCGACCGCTGGAAGCTCGATGTCGAGGCGATCCGTCATCTGCCGGGCTTCTCGCCGGTGGCGGTATCGTATGACGACGCCTGGAATGTGGTCGGCACGCACCGCCCCAAGGTATCAAAGGGACGCTCGCTGATTCTCAACGGCCATATCGATGTGGTGCCGACCGGGCCGCTCGATATGTGGACAGCGCCGCCGTTCGCGCCCTATGTGAAGGACGGCTGGATGTACGGTCGCGGCGCCGGCGATATGAAGGCGGGCTTGGCGGCCAATCTGTTTGCGCTCGATGCGCTCGCCAGGCTCGGCTTGGCGCCGGCCGCCGAGGTCTATCTGCAATCGGTGATCGAGGAGGAATGCACCGGCAACGGCGCGCTCGCCTGCCTGCAGCGCGGCTATCGGGCTGAGGCGGCGCTGATCACCGAGCCGACCGACGGCACGCTGACCAGCGCGCAGGTCGGCGTGATGTGGTTCCAGGTCAAGGTGAAAGGCAAGCCCGCGCATGTGGCTTATGCCGGCACCGGCGCCAACGCGATCGAAGCCTGCCTGCCCATCATCAAGGCCTTGCACGAACTCGAACACCGGTGGAACGAGGTCAAGCACCCGGCGTTTGCCGAGCATGAGCACCCGATCAATTTCGTTGTCAGCAAAATCGAAGGTGGCGATTGGACATCGAGCGTGCCGTCGTGGAGCACTTTCGACATGCGCATCGGCCTCTATCCGGGGCAAGACCTGGCACAGGTGCGCAGCGAGGTCGAGGCCGTGGTCGCCGCTGCCGCGCAGCAAGACGCCTTTCTCAAGCAGAACCCGCCGCAGGTCAGCTATCACGGCTTCCAGGCCGAAGGCTACGAACTGCCGCAGGGCAGCGACGCGCAAGTCCTGCTCGAACATTGCCATGCGCAAATCGTCGGCAGCGCCTTGGCGCAACGCGCGCTCACTGCCACCACCGATGCGCGCTTCTATGGCCTGTATGCCGGCATCCCGGCGCTGGTCTATGGGCCGCGCGCCGAGAACATCCACGCCTTCGACGAACGCGTCGAACTCGACTCGATGCGGCGCGTGACCAAGACGCTGGCCTTGTTCATCGCGCGGTGGTGCGGGGTGGAGGGGCGCGGCTAGACCAGCAGGCCTCAACCTAAGCACTGCACGCCGCGCCAGGCCTTTGCGCGACGACTCAAAGAAGCCGCTACGGCGCTGGAATGATCAGTCCTCCGCGTCCTGGCGCTTCAGACGCTCGCTGTGCCAATAGACATCATCGCCGCCCAGGCCGTCGAGATTGGCGCGGTTCAGCACGCGCGCCAGCACGAACAGCAGATCGCTGAGCCGGTTCAGATAGTGGCGCGGCGCCGCGTTGATGGCTTCATGCGCGTTCAGGGTGACCACGGCGCGCTCGGCGCGGCGCGCGACGGTGCGGCACACATGCGCGATCGCTGCGCTGCGCGTGCCGGCCGGCAATATGAATTCCTTCAGGCGAGGCAGCGCGGCGTTGTAGTGGGCCAGCGCTTCGTCCAGGCGCAGCACCGCGTCCTGCTTGAGCAGCTCATAGCCGGGCATGCACAGCTCGCCGCCCAGATTGAAGAGCTCATGCTGGATGACGACGAGAAGCTCGCGCACATCGTCAGGCAGCGGCTCGGCCAACAGCACGCCCAAGTGTGAATTGAGCTCGTCCACATCGCCCATCGCCATCACGCGCAAATGGTCCTTGGGGACACGGGTCCCGTCGCCCAGGCCGGTGGTGCCGTCGTCGCCGGTGCGGGTTGCGATCTGTGAGAGTCGGTTTGCCATGCCGAATCTTATTACTTGTGGCTCCGACCCCAGGCGAGCAGGTGCCTAGAATGTGTCAATCGCCCGGAGACTGATATGAACGCCCCACTTGCACATGACTTGCCAACACACGTACAGCGTTCCATTCCAGCGGTCATGCTGGAGGCGCTCAAGACCCGCTTTGGCGAGCGTTGTTCCACCGCGCTGGCGGTGCGTCAGCAGCACGGCCGCGATGAGTCACCGCTCGATGCGCCGCCGCCCGAGGCGGTCGTGTTTGCACAGAGCAACGAGGACGTGGCCTTTGTCGTGAGCCTGGCGTATGCGCACGCCGTGCCTGTCATTCCATTTGGCGTGGGTTCGTCATTGGAGGGGCATTTGCTGGCGGTGCAGGGCGGCGTGAGCCTGGACCTCTCAAACATGAACCGCATTCTTCGCATCAACGCCGAGGACCTGACCGTCACCGTGCAGGCCGGCGTGACGCGCAATCAGCTGAATAACGAGATTCGCCACAGCGGCCTGTTCTTTCCGATCGATCCGGGGGCGGACGCCAGCCTGGGCGGCATGGCGGCCACGCGTGCCAGCGGCACGAACGCGGTGCGATACGGCACGATGCGCGAAAACGTGTTGGGCCTGACGGTGGTGAGCGCCACCGGTGAGCTGATCCACACCGGCACGCGCGCACGCAAGTCCAGCGCAGGCTACGACTTGACGCGCCTATTTGTTGGCAGCGAGGGCACGCTCGGCGTGATGACCGAAGTGACGCTGCGCCTGTATCCGCTGCCCGAGGCGATTTCGGCCGCGGTGTGCTTTTTCCCGAGCATTGATGCGGCGGTGCAGACTGCGATTCAACTGATACAGATGGGCGTGCCGATCGCGCGCTGCGAGTTGCTCGACCCGCATGCGGTGAGCGCCGTCAACAAGAAGGACAAGCTTGGCCTGCGCGAAGCGCCGATGCTGCTGATGGAGTTTCACGGCAGCCAGGCCAGCGTGGCCGAGCAGGCGCAGACGGTGCAGGAGATTGCACGCGAATACGGCGGTGAAGACTTTGAGTGGGCGACCACGCCCGAGGCGCGTACCAAGTTGTGGACGGCGCGCCATCAAGCCTATTTCGCGGCGCTGCAAACCAAGCCCGGTTGCCGCTGCCTGACGACCGACACCTGCGTGCCGATTTCATGCCTGGCCGAGAGCATCAACGAGTCGATCCGCGAAGCCGACGAAGCGGGCCTGCCCTACTTCATCGTCGGCCATGTGGGAGACGGCAATTTCCACCTCGGCTACTTGGTCGACCCGGCGCTGCCGCAGGAACTAGAAACCGCTGAGCGCCTGAGCCGCCAGATGGTGCAGCGCGCCTTGCGACTGGAAGGCACTTGCACCGGCGAGCATGGCATCGGCCTGCACAAGATGGGCTTTCTGATCGAAGAAGCCGGTGCGGGCGGCGTGGCCTTGATGCGCCAGCTCAAGACTGCGCTGGACCCGCGCAACATCATGAATCCGGGCAAGATATTCTGACCGGCCTCAGCTGGCCGCAGGCGCCGCCACCGCCCAGCTCTTGCTCACTTCGCCGCGGCTGTTCACGCTCTCCAACAGCACGCCAAAACCCCACAGGCGCGCCACATGCTTGAGCACCTCGTGGGCGTTGTCGTGCAAGGGCCGGTCGTGATGCTGGGTGTGACGCAGCGTGAGCGAGCGGTCGCCGCGCAGATTGACGTTCCAGACCTGGATATTGGGCTCGCGTGAACCCAGGTCGTATTGGCGCGACAAGGCCTCGCGCAGCTCGCGATAACCGGTTTCATCGTGTATCGCCGAGACTTCAAGGTCTTCCTTGCTTTCGTCGTCGCGGACCGCAAAGAGCCGGAACTCGCGCATCAGGCGCGGCGACAGGTACTGGCCGATGAAGCTCTCGTCCTTGAAGTTGCGCATCGCGTGGTCGAGCGTGGGAAGCCAGTCGCTGCCTGCCATGTCGGGAAACCATTCGCGGTCTTCGGCGGTGGGGTGTTCGCAGATGCGCTTGATGTCGGTGTACATGGCAAAGCCCAGCGCATAGGGGTTGATGCCGCTGTAAGCGCGGTGGCCTATGGGGGGCTGCGCCACGACATTGGTGTGCGACTTGAGCCATTCGATCATCATGCCGTCGGCCAGATAGCCATCGTCATACATCTGGTTGAGCAGTCGGTGGTGCCAGAAGGTGGCCCAGCCTTCGTTCATGACCTGGGTCTGGCGCTGCGGATAGAAGTACTGCGCCACCTTGCGCACGATGCGCACGACCTCTCTTTGCCAGGGCTCCAGCAGCGGTGCGTTCTTCTCGATGAAGTAGAGCAGATTCTCCTGCGGCTCTTCGGGAAAGCGTTTGGCGCTGGTGGCTGCTTCAGGCGTTTCGCTGCGGCGCGGCAGGGTACGCCACAAGTCGTTCACCTGGCGCTGGGCATAGGCCTCGCGGTCTTCGCGCCGGGCCTGCTCGGCGGCGAGTGAGAGTTTGGCAGGGCGGCGGTAGCGGTCGACGCCGTGGTTCATCAGCGCGTGGCACGAGTCGAGCAGTTCCTCGACCTCGGTCATGCCGTGGCGCGACTCGCATTCACTGACGTAGTTGCGCGCATAGACCAGGTAATCAATGATGCTCGACGCATCGGTCCACATGCCGAACAGATAGTTGCCCTTGAAGAAGCTGTTGTGACCATAGGCCGCATGCGCAATCACCAGGGCCTGCATGGCCAGGCTGTTTTCTTCCATCAGATAAGCGATGCAGGGGTCGGAGTTGATCACGATCTCGTACGCCAGGCCCATCTGCCCACGGCGGTAGTTCTTTTCAGTGCTGATGAACTCCTTGCCATAGCTCCAGTGGCGGTAGATCACCGGCATGCCGACCGAGGCATAGGCGTCCATCATCTGCTCTGCGGTGATGATCTCGAGCTGGTTCGGGTAGGTGTCGAGTCCGAAACGCTCGGCGGTCTGGCGTATCACCGCATGGTACTGATCGATCAGCTCGAAGGTCCAGTCACTCGGAGACGGCAGGCGTGCGCTTGGGCGTTGCGCGAGCGGCGCCATATGGCGCGGCGGCGCTGGACGGTGGCGACGGCCGCCAAACTCTTCCGTGTTCGGTGCCCGTCCCACATGGCGGCGGTTTTCCAGGGGGATCATGCGTTCGCCCCTTCCTTCTTGAATAGTTCGCGGAAGACCGGATAGATCTGTGCCGGCTCGGTCACCTTGCGCATCGCAAACGGCGAATCCACTCCCAGCAGGTGCTGGTATTCATCCCACAGGTTCTGCTCTTCATCGACCACCTGGACGTAAGCGAAATAACGGCACATCGGCAGGATCTTGTCGGCCAACAACTCGCGGCAGCGGCCGCTGTCGTGATGCCAGTTGTCGCCGTCGCTGGCTTGCGCGCCGTAGATATTCCATTCGCTGGACGCATAGCGCGCGTGGATGATTTCCTCCATCAACAGCAGCGCGCTCGACACGACGGTGCCGCCCGTCTCGGTGGCATGGAAGAAGTTTTCCTCGTCAACCTCTTGTGCCTGCGTGTGATGGCGTATGAAGACGACTTCGATTCTCTCGTAGTGCCGCGTCAGGAACAGATACAGCAGGATGAAAAAGCGCTTGGCCAGATCCTTGCGTGCTTCGTCCATCGATCCCGAGACGTCCATCAGACAAAACATCACGGCCCGGCTGCTGGGCACGGGCGTGCGCACGCGGCTGCGAAACCGCAGGTCTATCGGATCGAGAAAGGGGATGCGCTCGACCCGGGCACGCAGCGCCGAGATGCGGTCGCGCAACTCGGCCGCCTGTGCCTGAATCACCAGGTCTTGCTGATCTTGTTGGAGCAGCAATTGAAGCTGCTCCTCGCATTCCTGCAATTCGCGCCGCGAGCTCATGCCCAGCGCGATGCGCCGCCCCAAGGCGCCGCGCATCGATCGCACCACGTGCAGATTGGTGGGCGTTCCGTCGGTCACGAAGCCGGCGCGGTGCGACTTCCACTCGGGCGTGTCCTTGAGTTGAGTCTGGACGAGGTTGGGCAGTGCCAGGTCGTCGAAAAACACCTGCATGAACTCTTCTTTGCTGAGGTGGAAGACGAAGTCGTCGTCACCCTCGCCCGAGTCGCTGGCCTGGCCGCCCGCACCTTTGCCTGCGCCACCGTCGGGGCGCTTGATGCGGTCGCCGCGCATATAGTCTTTGTTGCCGGGATGGACGGTCTCGCGCAGGCCTCCCTGGTCATGGCCGAACACGGGTTCGCTGAGATCGCGCTTGGGGATGTGCACGTCTTCGCCACGCTGCATGTCGCGAATGCCACGCCCATCCACGGCGCGTCTCACGGCCTCGCGAATCTGCTCCTTGTGACGGCGCAGAAAACGCTCACGGTTGCCTATCGACTTGTTCTTGCCCGACAGGCGGCGGTCGATTATTTGCTGCAACATCAGGAGCTCTTCCTGACCCGCAAATACCACTCGCACAGCAGACGCACCTGCTTGGGCGTGTAGCCCTTGTCCACCATGCGATTCACGAAATCCTCGTGCTTCTTGACCTCGTCGGCACTGGCCTTGGCGTTGAAACTGATGACCGGCAGCAGCTCTTCGGTGTTGGAGAACATCTTCTTCTCGATCACCGTGCGCAGTTTTTCGTAGCTGGTCCACGACGGGTTCTTGCCTTCGTTGCCGGCGCGGGCGCGCAGCACGAAGTTGACGATTTCGTTGCGGAAATCCTTCGGGTTGCTGATGCCCGCCGGCTTCTCGATCTTTTCCAGTTCGGCGTTCAAGGCAACGCGGTCAAACGCTTCACCGGTATCGGTGTCGCGGTATTCCTGGTCCTGGATCCAGTAATCGGCATAGGTGACATAGCGGTCGAAAATGTTCTGTCCGTACTCGCTATAGCTCTCCAGGTAGGCGGTCTGGATTTCCTTGCCGATGAAATCGGCATAGCGCGGCGCCACCAGCTCCTTGATGAAGCCCACATATTTCTGTTCGAGTTCGGGCGCAAATTGCTCGCGCTCGATTTGCTGTTCGAGCACGTACATCAGATGCACCGGATTGGCGGCGACCTCGGTGTTGTCGAAGTTGAAGACTTTGGACAGGATCTTGTACGCAAAGCGCGTTGAGATGCCGCTCATGCCTTCATCGACGCCGGCATAGTCTCGGTATTCCTGATAGCTCTTGGCGCGCGGATCGGTGTCCTTCAGGTTTTCGCCGTCATAGATCTGCATCTTCGAATACAGCGCCGAGTTCTCGGGTTCCTTGAGCCTGGTGAGGATCGCGAACTGCGACATGATCTTCAATGTGCCGGGCGCGCAAGTGGCGTTGGCCAAGGACGAGCCGCGCAGCAGCTTCTCGTAGATCTTTATCTCTTCGCTGACGCGCAGGCAGTAGGGCACCTTGACGATGTAGATGCGATCCAGAAAGGCCTCGTTGTTCTTGTTGTTGCGAAAAGCCTTCCACTCGCTTTCGTTGCTGTGCGCGAGCACGATGCCGTCGAACGGTATCGCGCCAAAGCCCTCGGTACCCTTGTAATTGCCTTCTTGCGTGGCGGTCAGCAAGGGGTGCAGCACCTTGATCGGCGCTTTGAACATCTCGACAAATTCGAGCAGACCCTGGTTGGCCAGACACAGGCCGCCCGAATAGCTGTAGGCATCGGGGTCATCCTGGGCGTAGGTTTCGAGCTTGCGGATGTCGACCTTGCCGACCAGCGAGCTGATGTCCTGGTTGTTTTCATCGCCCGGTTCGGTCTTTGAAATGCCCACTTGCTTGAGCACGCTGGGGTAGCGCCGCACGACCTTGAACTTGCGAATATCGCCCTGGAATTCTTCGAGGCGCTTGACGGCCCAAGGGCTCAGGATGCGGTTCAGGTAGCGGCGCGGAATGCCGTATTCCTGCTCCAGGATCTGCCCGTCCTCGGCGGCATCAAACAGACCCAGCGGCGACTCGTTGACCGGCGATCCCTTGATGGCATAAAACGGCACATGCTCCATCAACTGCTTGAGCCGTTCGGCGATCGAACTTTTTCCGCCGCCCACCGGACCCAGCAAGTAGAGGATCTGCTTTCTTTCTTCCAAGCCTTGCGCGGCATGGCGGAAGTAGCTCACCACTTGTTCGATGGCGTCCTCCAGGCCGTAGAACTCGGCGAATGCCGGGTACAGCTTGATGGTCTTGTTGGCGAACAGGCGACTCAAACGCGGGTCGTTGCGCGTGTCGAGTTGCTGCGGTTCGCCTATCGCCTTGAGCATGCGCTCGGCTGCGGTCGCATAGGCCAGCGGGTTGCGCTTGCACTCGGCAAGATAGTCTTCGAGCGAGAGCTCTTCTTCGCGCGTGCGCTCGAACCGGGCCGCAAAGTTGCTGATCACGTCCATGCTGGTCTCCTGTTGACTCAGGGCAGGACTCTCGGGGCGGGGATGACCCATCAAGTCGCTGGGGAAGTTCTGATGAGGTCCCCTTGGGGCGCCATCAGAGCTTTCCGGTCCATCAGCAAAGCCTAAATCGTCGCGTTTCCCAGATTCGACTGGTGTGGGTGGGCAGGGTCATCCTCTGCAATTTCGTGCCTTCTGTCGCCCTGCTGCAAACAAATATACGCAGCGCGCCAGCCGATGTCTAACACTACACCCAACAGAGTTGGATTACCCGGTTTGAGTTCCGCGTTTAGTGTGAACTGATTGGCAGATCCTGCTTGCGCTGACGCAAGATTGCCGCGCATGCTGTCAGGGTCTTGACATCGAATCAGCGGCTGGAAAGCCCCAGCTTTTCGAGCAGACCGTTGAGCTCATCGAGCGAACCGAACTGAATCGCCAGTTCGCCCTGCTCGCCGCGCTTCTTGATGCGGATCTCGACTTGCGCCGTCAGCAGGTCCGACAGCTCGTGCTCGATGCGGACCAGGTCGCGCGACTTTTGGCTGGCTGCGCGCAACAGCGGCTTCTGGCGGGTAGCGCCGATCCGGGCCACCAGCTTTTCGGCCTCGCGCACGCTCAAGCCTTTGGCGGAGATTTCATTGGCGCTGAGGATCTGCTGTGCGCCGTCGAGCGGCAGCAAGGCACGCGCATGGCCCATGTCCAGGTCGCCGGCCATCAGCATGTGCTGCACAGCGGGGGAGAGTTGCAGCAAGCGCAGCAGATTGCTGGCGGCGCTGCGCGAACGGCCGACCGCTTGCGCGGCCTGCTCGTGGGTCAAATGGAACTCGGTGACCAGGCGCTGCAGGCCTTGTGCCTCTTCGAGCGGGTTGAGGTCCTCGCGCTGAATGTTTTCAATCAAGGAC
>Ga0315270_10001393_pt1 | contig 12809 bp, 7 predicted proteins | sample C1_bottom_MG_FD_204932 | JGI IMG/M metagenome (GOLD analysis project Ga0315270, IMG submission 204932) | Sediment microbial communities from Yellowstone Lake, YNP, Wyoming, USA - C1_bottom | ecosystem: Environmental > Aquatic > Freshwater > Lake > Sediment | place: USA: Wyoming | collected... | reverse complement strand
TGAGTCAGTACGGGCGGCCTGTGATTTTTGATGGTTCCCACAGTGTGCATGGTAATGACGTATTTCCGAACGCGACCCAACTTAAGCACCGGGATTTTATTCGACCCTTAGTGCGCAGCGCGGTGGCAAACGGTATTGATGGCTTGTTTATCGAAACGCATCCTGAGCCGGATAAAGCGTTGAGCGATGCAGCCGGTACGCTAGCGCTGGCGGATTTAGATGCTTTGCTAAGGGATGCCACGCGTATCGATGCGGTGCTGGGAGAGTCGGCATAATGTTGCGGATCGCCAAAGCGTTGAGTTCGACATCGCAACGGAGTCTTGTCAACGATGCAAGAGAGGTGAGATGCGATGTCCTCAGAATGATTCACCACGCGAAATCGGGCAACCCGGGCAGTGCACTATCGTGCGTTGACATATTAACGTGGCTATTACGGCACGAAATGCATATCGATGGCCGAGAACCGCGCTGGCCATTGCGCGATCGCTTGGTGTTATCGAAGGGCCATGCTGCTCCGGTATTTTATTCGTTAGCGGCAAAAATAGGCTGGATTGCGGCGGATGAGTTATTGGGTTTTCGTCGTTTTAATAGTCGGCTACAAACTCATCCTGAGTACGATACTTTGCCATGTGTTGATTACACCAGTGGAAGTTTAGGTCAAGGTTTAAGCGCCGCCAACGGCATGGCCATTGCGGCGCGTTATCTTTGTAGTGCCGAACCGCGTTTCTTTGTGTTGTTGGGCGATGGGGAGTTACAAGAGGGACAGGTCTGGGAAGCCGCCATGACCGCGGGCCATTATTGTTTGGGCAACGTGATTGCCATCGTCGATCGTAATTTTTTTCAAGGCGACAGGGCCGTAAAGTCTGAGATGGATATTGAGCCGCTGGCCGACAAATGGCGAGCTTTTAAATGGGCCGTTGCTGCGGTGAATGGACATGACTATGCCGCATTGGCGACGGCGTTGAGTAACTTGCAGAGTGAGCCAGAGAAGCCAAAGCTCATTATTGCGGAAACGGTGAAAGGACGCGGTGTTTCGTTCATGGAAAATAATAATAACTGGCACGTGGGTGGTCCGAAATTTACCGATGAATTATTAGCGCAAGCACTTGGTGAGTTATCAGCGAATTAAAGGAGTAGGTGCGCGAAATGGAGAAACACAATCTCCGACAAGTCTATGTCGAAACATTGATTCGCTTCGCGCGGCAAGATCCGCGCATTGTGTCTTTAGATACCGATTCGCGTGAGGCGACCTTGTCGGATCGCTTTGCCGCAGAGTTTCCCGAGCGCAGTTTTTCGTTCGGCATCGCGGAACAAGACATGGTGTCAGCCGCCGGTGGCATGGCCACCATGGGTCTTATTCCGTTTGTCAATTCGTATGCCATGTTTATCGCGATGCGCGCACTGGATCAAGTTCGCAACGCCGTCGCGTACCCTAATCTGAACGTCAAATTTGTGCTGAGTCACCACGGGCTGGATGTTGGCTCGGATGGCGTAACGCATCAGCTAACAGAAGATGTGGCGATATTCCGCACCATACCCAATTTGCAATTGCTGCATCCGGCGGACAGCACCGAGATGCGACAAATGGTCGAGTATGCAATCCAGATTCATGGACCGATCATTATTAAATCCGGCAAGTCGGCAGTGCCGATGGTGATGCCGGCGGACTATGTCTGGCGCTATGGCGAGCCGGCGTTAGTGGCGGACGGAGAGAAGATCGCCATCATTGCTAATGGTGTCATGGTGCACCGTGCTTTGACGGCGCGTTCTATTGTGCAGAAACAGGCGAATTTTTCGCCGCGGGTGATTAACCTGAGCAGCTTAACCGATGTCAACGCCGACACGCTGTTGCAGCTTACCGACGGCGTATCTCACGTTGTGACTGTGGAGGATCACTCAATTTACGGTGGTTTGGGTGGCATCATCAGTGAGATTTTGAGCGAACATCGTCCAAGTCATGTGGTGCGCATGGGAATGGGTCGCACCTTTGCGCAAGCGGGAACACCCGATGAATTGTTCGCGCGATATGGATTGGATGCCGCAGCCATCGCACGCAATGCCATCGCATTGACACAGCCATGAAGTCTCAATTCTATTATCCATCCCGGGTCATCTTAGAGTCGGGCGGCTTTCGCCGCGTTGCGGTCGAGTTGCCTGCGGCGGCCAAACGGATATTGGTCATTAGCGGCCAGCAGGCGATGCGTGCTGCGGGTGTGCTGGCCGAGATCGAAGTGGTGCTCAAACAAGCTGGCAAGCAGTGTTTTTTTTACGAAGGCGTGAATACCAATCCCACCGACGTGGAAATTGATACGATCTGCCGCGCGCGAGCAGAGTTTGCGGCCGATTGCGTGATCGGCATAGGAGGCGGCAGTAGCCTCGACGCCACCAAGTTAGTCGCGATGCAGGCAACCAATGGCGGCTCCGTTTGGGATTACATCAACCTCGCGGAACGGCCTGCAAAAAAATTTGAGAGCGATGCACTGCCGATCATCGCCATTCCAACCACATCCGGAACTGGATCCGAATCGACACCGTTTGCCGTGCTCACGCACAGTGTGACGCGAATGAAAAAAGGCGTCGGTAACGCAAAGTTGTATCCATCGCTGGTCATTCTGGATCCTGAGTTATTGTGCAAAATGCCACCGCGCATTGTGGCGATCACCGGTTTAGATGCCTTCGGCCAAGCGCTGGAAGCGTACACCTCCGGTCGGGCTACGTTTCATTCCGATTACTACGGATTGTCGGCGTTGCAATACCTTATTCCCAATTTGGAGCGCAGTTGGGCCGAGCCCGATAATCATGAGGCGAAAGCCGCTGTGGCGTGGGGCGCATTTTTGTCGGGCTTGGCGATCGGTTTGGTAGACGTCAACTTGGCGCATGCGATGTCTCACCCGATTTCGGCACATTACGGTATGCAACATGGCTTGGCGGTTTTTAATTGCACGATTCCCGCCATTCAATTCAATCGATCTTGCGTAGCAGAAAAATATCATCGTGTCGCCGCATTGTTTCCGGGCGAGAAGCGCGATCGATCTGACTTGGTCGACGTCTTGATTGATCGTTTGCAGGCATGGTCCGATCAGTTCGGTTTACCGCTGGGCTTAAAAAATTATGAGATACCGGCTGCTGATCTAGACATCTTTACGCAAGATGCTTTGCAAATAGGCGCAATCAAAACCAATCCACGTCCCGTGGCGGCGCATGAACTACGAGTTTTGTATGAACAGGCGTGGAATGGCGATGTCCACTAAGACCTTACTCATTATTGGTGCAGGCTTGCAGCAAATTCGCGCGTATCAGCGGGCGAAAGAATTAGGTTTGCGTGCAGTGGGCACGGATCAGAACCCAAATGCCCCGGCCTTTGCATACGCAGATGAGCGCTTGTTGTGCAGCACGCGGGATCCGGAAGAAACACTGACTGTGGTTCGTGCTTACGCCAAAAAAAATGCCATTCACGGTGTTATGACAATTGCCAACGATGTGCCGCTGACGGTTGCAAGTGTTGCGGAACATCTAGGCTTGCCGAACATCGGCGTGGCGTCCGCCCGTCGCGTGAGCCATAAGGCCGTTATGAAATCCTGTTTCGAGGCGGCGGGTGTGCCAACTCCGCGTTACGTGGTGATGCGGAATCGAGATGAGTTTTTGGCTGCCGTTGCGTCGCGCGGGTTTCCTTTGATACTCAAGCCGAGCGATGGCCGCGGTTCGAAGGGTGTCTTGTTTCTAGATGAAACCATTGATTTGAATTGGGCATGGAACACGTCCTCTGCCGCCTGCGCAAACGGTGAATTGATGCTCGAGGAATGCGCAGCGGGACCGCAGGTCAGCGTGGAAAGTATTTTCATTGATGACCGTTATGTGCCGATTGCATTCGCCGATCGCAACTATGACCGTGTGCCGCAGACTAAACCGTACATCGTCGAGGACGGGGGGGTGATCCCATCGGCGATTGACGTTATCACTCAACAGAAAATATCACGCCTAGTTGAAACGGCCGCTCGTGCATTGGGTATTCATTGGGGTAGTGTCAAAGCAGATATCGTGTTGACGGAGTCAGGCCCAGTGATTATTGAGCTGGCGGCACGTTTGAGCGGCGGCTTCTTAGCAACGCATCATATTCCACTTGCTTATGGCGTTGATCTGGTCGGGACAGTGATTCGTGTGTCGTTAGGCGAGAAAATCACGGAGGCTGATGTTCAGCCACAGATACGTTGTTATATCGGCGTGCGCTATATGTTTGGGGATGCCGGTCGAATCAAGCGTATTTTCGTGCCCAAATTCACCGATCCAAATATTGTCGTAGAGCAGTACTTGCACGAGGGGGATGAATTGCCCGCTTTGCTCAATGCCGGTTGCAATGCCGGTTTTGTGTTGGCGTTGGCCGACACGCATGCGCTTGCTGAAAAAAAGGTGAAGGAGGCGATCGCGCGTGTTGAAATCGTCACTGAACGCCGCTAATCACGAGCCGCAAATCGCGGAGGCTGCAGCGCCGTTTTCTCTGTATTGCATTTTTCACCTCAACATCGCGTATTCCTCCATCGAAGAAGAACAGCGAACACAGGTGCTGGAGCGCTGCTACTGGCCTTTACTCCATCTAATTCGCAACACGCAATTGCCGTGCGGCATTGAAGCCACGGGTTATACCCTCGAAGTCATCGAGCAACTTGATCCCGCATGGTTGCGCGAGTTGCGTGCATTGATCGAGTTGGGTTGGGTGGAGCTCATCGGGAGTGGTTACACACAGCTCATTGGGCCGTTAGTGCCGAGTGCCGTCAATGCGGCGAATTTGCGTCTTGGTCATTTTGTGTATCAGCGCTTGCTCGGCAGCAAGCCAAGTATTGCATTGATCAACGAGCAAGCGTTTTCCGCCGGCTTGGTCGAACATTATCTTGCGGCAGACTATCGCGCAATTGTTATGGAATGGGATAACCCAGCGAGTCAGCATCCGCAATGGTCACGGGAATTGGGTTGGCGCCCGCAACGGGTATTGGGCAACAACGGCGCGAGTATTCCGGTGATTTGGAATCACTCGATCACGTTTCAGAAATTTCAACGTTACGCCCACGGTGAGATGAGTCTGGGCGACTATTTGGATTATCTGCGTAAGCAACATGTGGGCGAGCATCGCGTGCTGGCGCTCTATGGCAACGATGTGGAGATTTTCGATTTTCGCCCCGGACGCTATCACACGGAAGCGCCGTTAATGCAGCAGAGCGAGTGGGGCCGGATTGGCCATTTATGGCACATGCTCAAAGCGGAGCCTGGATTTAGTTGGATTAAACCCAGTGAGCTGCTCGCACGCGTCGATGTAACAGGCGAGCCATTGCAACTGGGCAGCGCGGCGCAGCCGATCCCGGTGAAGAAACAACGCAAATACAACCTGGGTCGCTGGGCGATCACGGGTCGTGATGATCTTTGGTTGAATACGGTGTGTCATCGCTTTGCCCAAAAAATTATCAATAATACAGAGCTGGTTCAAGACGATCAGTTGTGGCGTCAGTTATGTCGTTTGTGGGCCAGTGATTTGCGTACGCACATTACGTCAAAGCGTTGGGAGCATGCCTTAGCTGACGTGCAATCGTTGGCCAAACAATTGGGCGTCGTCTTGCCGGACGAAGATCAGCCGACTCTCGTGCCTGCGAATTGTGCAAGAGTAAATGACAGATTTGAAATTTCGCGCGATACGGAGCGCCATCTTCTGCAGGTAAAGAGTCCGCACGTGCATGCCGTGTTTAATACGCGCCGCGGTTTGGTGTTGGATAGCCTGGCTTTTGCGGAACATGATTTTGCCCCGGTAGTGGGAACGTTGCCCCACGGCTATTTTGATTCGATTGATCTCGGCGCCGATTTTTATACCGGCGGTGTGGTCGTTGAATTGCCTGGCGAGCACAAACGCATCACCGATTTGGATTCAGTAGAGCCCGAAGTGATCGATCTTACGGATCGACTGATGGTTTCATGCTCCGCCAAAACTGCCAAAGGGATCATTCGTAAAGAACTGACCATTTACGCGCATCAATCGCGTATCGACTATGCTGTTTCTTTTCCTGCTTGGTCTCGGCCGAAAGGAACCGTGCGCGTAGGCTATGTCACTTTGTTGCCGGAAGCATTTGCAACGCCGCTTAAATACGCCTGCCACAACGGTGGCCGAGAAATGGAAGTCTTCGAGCTGGATAGCCAATGTTTACATGATCAACCTGTGTCGGCGTTAGTCTCCTGCACCACTGGACTGGGCGCAACGGCGGGCGAGATACAAATTGGCGACTCTACACGATCGATACGCCTCAAATGGAATCCAGCGCAATGCGCCGCGTTTCCAATGATTCATCATCAAGCCAGCAATCCAAGTTCGTTGACACGTGTCGTGTTTTCGCTCGCCGAAATTGACGACACAAGCCGCGACGGTGGACATTTGCAACCATTTAGCGTGTCACTCACGCCTGCTTCAGGTATCGGAGCATGACGTTGTTAAAGAAAATTTCCGATTGTGTGCTCTACCACGATCCGCGTTTTTACGCGTCCTTTCCCGCGGTAGTCAATATTCAAGAGAATCGGCTATTGCTGATGTTCCGCCGCGCCCGGGATTTGCGTTGGTTATTGCCGACTGAGCTTGCCGAGGAACAGATAAAGCTGCGCAATCAGGTCGACCATGTCGACAGTCGCTCGCAATTGACGCAAATGATTTTCGATCAGCATGGTCATGTCTTAGAGCCAGCACAAGCATTACCGGTTAATCCAGAGGCGGCGGATCAAGATGCTTCATTGTTGCGATTGCGTAACGGGACGCTACTCGTTGCGTCGTTTTCTTGGTATCCCGTGGCGGCGTCGTTAGAGCCTGTTGTAAAACATTGGCCGAGTTGTCTGACTCCACGCGTTGGTCGTGGCTCGTTGTATTTGTTTTGGGGCGGGTTTGTACGGCTGAGCCACGACAACGGCAAGAGCTGGAGCGAACATCAGTATCTGCCTGTGTTACCTGATACCGAAGATCTTGTGCCGGGTAAGCGACCGCACTTCGGCGGCGCTATTCGCGGCCAGGCGATAGAAACGGCGAGTGAAATATTGTTGGCGACGTACGGCACCGGCTCGCATGTGTATGCGTCGGCAGACGATGGCGTGACGTGGCGTTATCGTTCGTGCATCGCCGAGGATGAATCCAAGCGCTTGCAGCTCAATGAGCCGTCGTTGGTAGCGTGTCCAAGTGGAAAGTTGGTAGCGTTTATGCGTTCCGAGGGCGGTGATGATCGACTTGTTACCGCTGAATCATTCGACAATGGCTACAGTTGGACGCAGTGGCGTGAGCGTGAGGTAATGGGTCATCCCTTCCACGTATTGCCGTTGCGCAATGGGCAAGTTCTGCTCAGTTACGGTTACCGGCACAAGCCATTTGGCATTCGCGCGCGCTTGCTCGATGCGGAGTGCGACAATGTCAACACAGCGCCAGAAGTGATTCTAAGAGACGACGGCGCGTGTGCTGATCTCGGCTATCCGTGGGCGGCCCAATTGGACGATGGTCGCGTAATGGTTGTCTACTATTTCACGGGTTCGGACGGTGTTCGTCATATTGCAGCGACGTGGTGCGATACGGGCAACCTGCCCGGTAGTCTTGGGTAAATGTTTCGATTTGGAATAGGAATTGCAGAATCTATTTCCGTCGCTTTCAGCGCCAAGTTATCGGCGGTTCATCGCCCTTGGGTTCGGCTGATGGCGTTCCCTTTCCCAATGCTTGGCAGCAATTTCAGTAGAGCGACATATGGCAAAGACCCTCAATCTCCAAACCGCATTGAATCATCACACCGCCGGAGAGCTTTCGGCCGCGGAGCCGATTTACCGCAGTATTCTCGCAAAAAATTCCACTGATGTTGAAGCCAACAGCTTGCTAGGGGCGTTGTTGCTGCAAGCGGGCAAGCTAGACGATGCGTCGATATATTTGCAGCGCGCTTTGTTAAAACAGCCGACTCATTACATCGCTCACAATAACTTGGGTCATGTTTACCACGACCTCGGTAAGCACGAGGAAGCGGAAGCAGAATACCGCCGTGCCCTAGAAATTAATCCGAGTTTTGTACAAGCATGGAATAACTTAGGCTGTTTGCTGAGAGAGCAAAAAAAATTCGCTGAAGCCGCCGAGGCGTTTGCCCAGTTGCAATCCATCGCGCCTGACTATGCGCCGGCTTATTATAATCTTGGTCTTATTGCACGTCAGCAGCGTGAATTCGATCGCGCTATCGAATGTTTTTCCCATGCCTTGAAAATTGATGGTAACTATGGCGATGCCCATAAGGGACTAGCCCTTTGCTATTTCGACACTGAGCGTTACGAAGACGCTGTCCGCTCTTGGCGGGCGGCTGCCGCGTTGGCTCCCCACGATCCGGAAATGCTATTACAGCTTAGCCTGGCGCTGTGTAAAGCCGGCCAATACGACGACGCATTTCAAATGGTGGAGCGCGCGATGTCGTTACGCCCAGGTTACGCGGAGGCGTACGCGCAGCTCGCCTCGATTTGGCAACAGCGTGGTGACTTGGAGCGGGCGCTTGAAAATTACCAAGTGGCGATTAAATATAAGCCAAACTATCTCGAAGCATTGTCCAATATGGCGCATGCGCTCTATGGACTCGATAGATATTCCGAGGCGCTGGATACGTGCACTCAAGCACTAGCAATCGATCCACAATTTTTGCCTGCGCGAATTAACCGCGGCGCCGTGCTCTTGCGGCAAAATAAGCTCGTTGAAGCGGAAGAAGTATTGCGAGCATGTCATGCTGAGTCGCCGGAACATGTCGATGTGCTGGTTGATCTTGGCTCAGTCTACGATCTGCAAGCTAAGAAAAATGAAGCATTGGCGATATTGAACAAGGGGGCTCGGCTGCATCCAAGCAACGCTGCGATTCATTGGAATCGAGGTCTATTGTTGCTTTCGATGGGTCAGCTTGCTGAGGGATGGGACGAATACGACTATGGGACACAGACGAAAGAGCGGGCACTCGCGCAACGTTATCCTTTTCCCATGTGGCGGGGTGAGGATCTACACGATAAAACCATCATCGTTTATGCCGAGCAAGGGCTAGGGGATGAAATTCTCTTTGCCTCCTGTTTTCCCGATCTGATTAAGCTTGCGAAGATTTGCATCATTCAATGCGAGCCGCGTTTGGCGAAGTTATATCAACGCTCATTTCCAACAGCGATGGTTCATGGCGGCGCGAGGGATGAAGGGACACAGTGGTTAGATGGCTTGCCGCCGATCGATGTACAGTGTCCTATTGGCAGTTTGCCGCGCTATTTGCGGCGGTCCATCGATGCTTTTCTTCCCATTAATAATTTTTTGAGACCCGATGCGGAACGCGCGCAGCACTGGCGCGATGTTCTCGCAACGCTAGGTCCAGGCCTTAGGGTTGGATTTGCTTGGCGGAGTGGTTTGCGTACACCGCTGCGATCAACTGGGTACACCGAACTTGACGATTGGGCGCCGATTTTCAGGGTGCCGGGATTGCAACTCATTAACCTGCAATATGGAGACTGTCACGCAGAGCTGCGCGAGGCGGAAGTTCGTCACGGTGTTCGGTTACATCATTTTTCGGAATTGGATCTATTTAGTAATATCGATGATTCGATCGCGCTAATAAGTTGTTTGGATATTGTGATATCGGTGGGGACTTCAACATACAATTTTGCCGCGGGTGTAGGCAGGGAAACCTGGTTGTTAACACCTCCGGGCGTAAGTTGGGTGAATTTGGGCGTGAACGCGATACCTTGGTATCCAAGCTTGAAATTGTGTCAGCAGAAAGAGTTGGGTAACTGGGTTAGTGTGTTCGAAGAACTCGGAACGAGATTATCGGAACGCGCAAAACTACCTGCCGACGCGTTGCGAGAGCATGTTATAGAGGGCGAGGTAGCGCCGGAAAAATCTAAACCCATTTCACTCGTTCGCTCATTCACGTTGCAGCAAGCAGAGACAAGCGGCTCCTTAGCGCCCGTGGACAAGCAGATTGATTTGGAGAAATGGAAAGCCCGTGGTGCGGAATGCTTTCAGACTGCGCGATATGCTGAGGCAGAAAAATATTTCCGGTTTTGGGTGCAAAGGGAAAATGATATCGCCTTGCCTCATTATAATCTCGGCAACGCGCTCCATATGTTGGGGAAAAACACGGAGGCTATAAAACACTACGAGCAAGCCTTGCGATTGGAGCCTACCAATTTACTCGTGACGGCTAATTTGGGAATTGTGTTGTTTAAGCAGGGCGAGTCTGAGCGTGCGCGTGGCTACCTTGAGACGGTTGCATTGCATATGCAGAGCGATGTGAATGCGTTATTAGCGCTAGCACATATATACATTGACCAGAACCGATTGCATGAGGCTGTTGATTGTTTGCAAAAAATTGATGCTGTTCGTCCCGGCCGCGGGGATGTCCACGTATTGCTCTCCAAGTCATATCAATATTTGGGGGAGTTAGACAAGGCGTCTTACCATGCGTCTTTGGCTCTATGTGCAAATCCAAAAGATCATGCCGCACGTCACAACCGCGGTCTTATGCTGCTGGCCCAGGGCGACTTGGAACGCGGGTGGGATGACGTCGAAAGCCGATTCTTTGTCGACAGTGGGGCGCGTCTTACGCCGTACTTCCAGCGCTATCCCCGTTGGCAAGGCGAACGCCTCGATGATAGCAAAACACTATTGGTTTACGCTGAACAGGGGCTCGGGGATGAGGTGCTGTTTGCGTCTTGTTTGCCGGAGTTAAGCCAGCGCGTCAAGCGTTGTATTGTGCAATGCGATCCGCGGTTACAGACATTGTTCGCCCGCTCGTTTCCGCAGCTGGAAATAAAAAGTGCATTTCGTAGCGCGGAACCGTCTTGGTTAACTCGGGAAATAATTGATCTACAAATACCAGCAGGTAGTTTGCCACGGTATTTTCGTCGCCGCTTGGAGGACTTTCCAACTTCAGGTTCTTTCTTAGTAGTCGACGACAAAAAAAAACGGCTTTGGCAAGATCGTCTCGCGGTTTTGGGACCACATTTGAAAGTGGGAATTGTTTGGCGCAGCGGTTTGCGGACGCCACTGCGAGCGCCGAGTTACACATTGATTGGTGATTGGGCGCCCGTATTAAAAATACCGGGTGCACAATTTATAAGCCTGCAATACGACGATTGTGCCAGCGAAATTCATGACGTTGAGAAAGAAGTTGGCGTTCGGATTCACCAATTCTCTGACTTGGACTTGTTTAACGATTTGGATAGTGCAGCGGCGTTGATCGCGGTATTGGACCTGGTCATTTGTGTCGGTGTATCGACCTATAACTTTTCTGGTGGCTTAGGTAAGAATACATGGTTGCTGACACCTCCCGGTAAGGGGTGGGTCAACGTCGGAACGAATCGTATTCCGTGGTATCCATCGGTTTCTCTTTTTCAACAAACGCAGTTAGGCGAGTGGGCGTCCGTTATGCAGCGCGTCGCGGCACAACTATCAGCGCTGGTTGCGGAAACAGAGCAAGTAACACAGTTTGCGCAGCCTGATACGGCTGCGATGCAGCCTCCTGCGCCAATGAGTAACGAAACTATCCGCGGCGAACTGTCTCTGCTACGTCAACTGATCAAGCCAGGCGATACTTTGATTGATGTGGGCGCAGGTTGCGGCGAATTTTCTCTTTCACTCGCCGATGTAGTGGGTTCGACGGGGCGAATCATCGCTGTTGAATCTTATGAATCAAGTTTTGCGCAGCTGGAGAAAAATGTTGCTGGTCGAGCCAATGTCCAGTTATGCCAGGTAGCGGGTGAACATGGAATCCTCCAAGAATTCCCGCCTGAGGTTACAACCGCCGATCGCTGCGATGTGCTCCGTATCGGGCACACTGTCGATTGTGTAGCCGCATTGCGTGCTCTGACGGCGATGCTTCACCGCTGCAAGTCATTTATAATGATGGAGAACGTTGTCGAGACAGCGCGCGACGAAATCTCTGGCATGTTGGCAGGGCTCGATTATGCGAGCCAATTCACGTTTTTGCCTGGTACTGTGAGTCCCCACGGCGCTGCAGGCTTGAACACTAGCCAAGAATTCCACTGCGTGCTGGCGTTCCCGCAGCCAGCAAAATCGCGGGAAAATCCCAGCACGAAATATCGCGAACTGCTGGATTATTATCGCGAGATGCATGCCGGTGGTTATACGCGGGTCATTGATGGTCAAAAGATTGATGTTCAGCCACAGGATACTTTTCCAGGTAAACAATTGCCCACCTATGCACGGCCCATAGCCGCCATGATTCGTAACACACGGTCACGCACCCTCTTGGACTACGGCGCTGGCAAGGGACATCAATACGAATGGGAGATTACTCTCGACGGACAGCGATACAAAAACATTCGCGAGTATTGGGGTGGTGTCGAAATTATTCGTTATGAACCTGCATTGCCAGGGCAAGATCGCTTACCGGATCAGCCCACTGACGGTGTGTTGTGCACCGACGTGCTGGAACATGTACCGGAAGCGGATTTGCCCTGGGTAGTCAGAGAATTGTTTGCGCACGCCAACAAATTTGTTTTCGCCAGCGTAGCGTGTTATCTCGCATCGGCACGCTTGCCCAATGGTGACAATGCCCATTGCACGGTTCGCCGCGAGGCTTGGTGGCGAGGGTTATTTGAGAGCATTTCTTGTCAGTATCCGGGCGTTAGCTATTTGGTTTCATTGATTGGCGAGACGAATACTTCGTTAACGGGTAAGCGCTCAATGCCGCACACCTACCGCAACACCTCACAAATTTCGTAAACTCTCCGGATCAAGGTTCCACGGCAATAAACGTTCGATGTCTTCAACGGTTTTGGCTTTG
>Ga0315270_10001392_pt1 | contig 12812 bp, 11 predicted proteins | sample C1_bottom_MG_FD_204932 | JGI IMG/M metagenome (GOLD analysis project Ga0315270, IMG submission 204932) | Sediment microbial communities from Yellowstone Lake, YNP, Wyoming, USA - C1_bottom | ecosystem: Environmental > Aquatic > Freshwater > Lake > Sediment | place: USA: Wyoming | collected... | reverse complement strand
CGTAGACGTCGCTGCGTTCGTCGCCGCGTTCGCCGACGAACAGTTCCGGCGCCATGTAGCTGGGCGTGCCGGGAATGTCTTCGTCCGGCGCTTCGCGCATGCTGGGCAGGCGCGCGACGCCTAAATCCAGCAGTTTTACGCCGCCGTTGGTTTCGAGCATCACGTTGTCGGGTTTGATGTCGCGGTGCACGATGCGCAAGCGATTCAGTGCGCCAACCGCCTTGCATAATTTAATGCCAAGCTCCACGCCCTGCGCCAGGCTAATTTTTCCGCCGCCGGTGATGCGCTGCTCCAGCGTCTTGCCCGCGTAATACGGCAGCACCGAATACAGACGCGTTTGCCGCCCCGGCGGCAATTCCAGCAACTTGACCACGAACGGGCTGTTTACGCGTGCCGCGATCCATGCTTCGCGCACGAACGCGCGCCGATAGGCGGCATCGTCCGCGACGCGCGGCTGCGGAAATTTGAGCGCGACGATGCGTTCGTCGCGCGTATCGCGCGCCTTGAGCAAACGGCTGTAACGGCCGTTGAAGATTTCTTCGAGCATCTCGAACGCGTCGACCTGGTCGCCCACTTTGGGCGGGTCCAGCAACGGCAGCGCTTCGATCGCACGTTCCAGATCGGCCTGATCCGAGTCCGGCAAACTGATAATGTCAATAACCAGCGCCGTGGCGTTGTCGTTGCTGCCCGCGTCCAGCGCGGCCTGTACCAGACGTTGCGCATCTTCCTGGGGATCGCTGCGCCGCGTCAGTAACTCCAGAAACTCGCGGCGCGGCAGCGCTTCGTACACACCGTCGCAGCACAATACGTAGCGGTCGTGAACTTCCAGCGCGTGCACCTGATAGTCGGCGCGGATGTTGTCTTCCAGACCGACCGCGCGGTACAGCACGTGATTCAGATTCGGATGTTGATGGGTGTGGTCTTGCGTCAGGCAATCCAGTTGCCGGTCGCGCAGGCGATACACGCGCGTGTCGCCGACATGCAGCACATGCGCCTGACGACCGCGCAATATCAGCGCGCTGAAGGTGCTGGCCATGGCTTTGAGTGCCAGGTCGTTGCGACCTTGCGTCACGATCCAGCGATTGATGCTGGACAACGCGCGCGCCGCCGCGTGTTCCACGCCCAAGGTTTCCGGCATGCTGAAATACGCATCGATAAATCCGCGCACCGCCAACTCGGCGGCAACGCGCCCGCCTTCATGACCGCCGACACCGTCGGCGATCACGGCCGCAATGCCTTGCGTCGCCGCGCGATGATTGTGCGGGTCGTACACCGCGACGTAATCCTCGTTGCGCTCGCGCTTGCCGGTGGCGGTGAAAAATCCGATGCGGGTTTGCAGTGGGTTGCGGGTCATTTTCTTAGTGTAAATTTTGTCGGGCGGATTAGCGATGCGTAACCCGCCGACACGGCAAGCGGCAGGTTACGGCGCTAACGCGCCTAACCTACCCGGCCTGTTTACACTCGCGCCCCCGACACCGCGCCCCACGTCGTGCGCCAGCGTTTCTTCACGCGCACCATGCCGATCAGCCCCACCAATGCCAAGGCGCTAAAAATCCAGAAGCCGAACGCGAAGTCGCCGGAAAGTGCTTTGGACCAGCCCAGCGTTTTGGCGAGCACGAAACCACCCAGCCCCCCGGCTGCGCCGACCAGCCCGCTCATCACGCCCATTTCCTTGCGGAAGCGCAGCGGCACCAGTTGGAATACCGAGCCGTTGCCCATGCCCAGCGCCATCGCGCCGATGAAAAACAGCAGCACCGCAAGCCAGGCGATGCCGGGCATGTCGAGCAGATTCCAGCCGGCGACTTTGGCGGCGCTGACAACGTCCACCGCCGGTGCCGGTCCTTCCGGCAGCAGCGAGATGGCGAGATAACTCAGCGACACGATGGTGAACAGTATTTGCAAAGCCTTGATCCCGCCGATGCGGTCCGCCACGACGCCGCCGATCGGCCGGAACATCGACCCGGCAAACACCACGATGGCGACCATCAACCCGGCCGCGACGCCGGACACGTGGTACCAGGTATTGAAGTACAGCGGCAGTGCCGTGCCCTGGCCGACGAAGCCACCAAAGGTGATCGAGTAAAAAAACATGAACCACCAGGTGTCCACATCTTTGAATACGACGCGATAGTTCGCCCAGGTCACCGGCGTGGGGCGATCAGGCGCATCCTTGGCCATCCATGAATACAGCACGAACACGATGAGCACCGGGATCAACAGAAAACCGAACACCGTCTGCCAGCCAAAATGCTCCGCCAGCCACGGCACGAACAATGAGTCAAGAACCACGCCCATGTTGCCGGCACCGGCGATGCCCAGCACCATGCCCTGATATTTCGGCGGGTACCAGCGGCTTGCCTGCGGCAGCGCCACGGAAAAGCTCGCGCCGCCCATGCCCAGAAACACACCGAATAGTTCCACCGCGAATTTCGAATGCAGCCCGAACAGCCACACGTAGGCAAGCGCGGCGGTCACGATGAGTTGTCCGAATTGACCGGCGCGCTTCGGCCCCCAATGATCCGCCAGCGTACCCATAAAAATGCGCAGCACCGCGCCGGATAAAATCGGAATAGCGACGATGGTGAACTTGTCTTCGATGGGCAGTTGCAGCTCCTGCGTGATGTACAACGCGAGCGGCCCGAGCACCACCCACACCATGAAGCTGATGTCGAAATACAAAAACGCCGCCAGCAACGTGGGCCAATGCCCGGCTTGTTTGAACTCGCGAAAATTCATTTGCTGTACTCCTGTAAGCGAGCGCACCAATGCGCCGCATGTGACAAGCCATTCAGCAAGCGATGTGCCAGCCCACAGGAAAAATGAAAAATGCCGGGAAAATCAGGGGAAGAACACTAGAAGTGCCCTATGAGCGCATTGCGCACCCACGCTGTCAGTGCGCCAAATTGAACGCAACAAGACGCCATGCGCTCCTCATTGGTGCGCACAACACACTTGGCGACGCTCTGATTAATTCACCATTCCCAACGACCGTCATTCCCGCGAAAGCGGGAATCCAGTGATTTCAGACCTTTCTGGATGCCCGCCTGCGCGGGCATGACGGCAACACAAATTAATATCAGAGCTTCCTTAGTGAACTCCTGCTACGCCGCGTGCTTGTGGCGCTGATACAGAAACTTCAACAGCTCGCCGCGTGCGTGCACATAACGAGAATCCTCCGCCAGGTCGAGGCGGTTGCGCGGGCGCGGCAAATTCACTTCGAGAATTTCACCGATCGTTGCCGCCGGACCGTTGGTCATCATTACGATGCGGTCGGACAGCAGCACGGCTTCGTCCACATCATGCGTCACCATCACTGCCGTTGCTTTCAGGTTGGCGATGATGCGCAGCAACTCATCTTGCAGATGCGCACGCGTGAGCGCGTCGAGCGCGCCGAACGGTTCGTCGAGCAGCAAGACTTTGGGCTGCATCGACAACGCGCGCGCGATGCCAACGCGCTGTTTCATGCCGCCGGAAATTTCGTGCGGATGTTTGTGGATCGCATGCGTGAGGCCAACCAGCTCCAGGGCCTCCTCGGCGCGTTTTTTCAGTTGTGCGCGCGACTCGGTGCGGCCGAACACCCGCTCGACCGCCAGATACACATTACCCAGGCACGTAAGCCACGGCAGCAGCGAGTGGTTTTGAAACACGACAGCGCGATCCGGCCCCGGCCCGGCGATTTCGCGTCCGGCGCACAGCAACACGCCCTCGGTCGGCAAGGTCAACCCGGCAATCAGATTCAGCAGCGTCGATTTGCCGCAACCGGAGTGGCCGATGATGGAGACGAACTCGCCTTGTTGAATGGTCAGATGCACATCGCGCAGCGCGACGAATTCGCCGCGCTTGGTGTCAAAGCTCATTTTGACATTTTCGATTTGTACGAATTTTTCCATGGCTCTCTCCAGTAATACGACCCCACTTCCCCCTTTGACTGCGGAAGGGTCGCTGCGTAGTAGCAGCGGGGCACCCACCGGCGTACCCCTTGCGGGTAAAAAGGGGGACCGAGGGGGATTTTAGTTTCGGCGTACCGCTCAAATCCCCCCTACCCCCCCCTTTTCAAAGGGGGGATTAACACTCAATATTCAAACCGCTTTGCGGCCAGCAGCAGTAACTGTTCGAGCAACAAGCCAACAATGCCGACGACGAAAATCGCGACGATGATGTGTTCCACGTTCAGGTTGTTCCATTCGTCCCACACCCAGAAGCCCAGGCCGACACCGCCGGTGAGCATCTCGGCCGCGACGATCACCAGCCACGCCACGCCGATGGATAGCCGGATGCCGGTCATCATGTACGGCAGCACGGCCGGAAATAAAATGCGCGTGAAGATTTTCCACTCGGACAAGTTCAGCACCCGCGCCACGTTCATGTAATCCTGCGGCACCTTGCTCACGCCCACGGCAGTGTTGATGATCATCGGCCAGATCGATGAAATGAATATCACCCAGATGGCTGCCGGCTGCGACTCCTTGAACACCAGCAAGCCGATCGGCAACCAGGCCAGCGGCGACACCGGCCGCAACAGACTTACGATCGGCGCAGTCATGCGGCTCAGGAACGCGAAGCGGCCGATCATGAAGCCGAGTGGAATGCCCACCAGCGCGGCCATGCCGAAGCCGAGCCCAACCCGTTTAAGCGAGCCGATGATATTCCAGCCGATGCCCTTGTCGTTCGGCCCGTGGTCATAAAACGGGTCGCTGAACAACTGCACCGCCGAGTGCCAGGTCTTGGCCGGGCCCGGCAGGTTGGGACTGATCTGCGCCACGAACGCCCACAACGCAATGAACATGACCAGCCCGATAACCGGCGGCAAGACATGCCGCAACAATGCGTCACGATTGTCCCGGGCACGCCGGTTTTGCAGCGCGGCGGGGTCGATTTTCGGCACCAGATGCGGTGTTGGGGCTGGCGGTGCGTCGTCCGGAACGGCCGGCGCATCCGCAACACGGGAGTGCATTTTCACGACGCTCATGAGCTCTCTCCGCTACACCTTGATCTTGAAACCATCGGCATAGGCCTTGGGATTCTTGCCGTCCCACACCACGCCGTCGAATAATGTCGAGCTACGCAACGGATCGCCCGGCACCGATATTTTCAGTTGCGACGCGGCCTGCTTGTACAGCTCGATCTGGTTCACCTTCTTGGCCACGGCCAGATAATCCGGATGTTCCTTCAACAAGCCCCAACGTTTGTGCTGGGTCAGAAACCACATGCCGTCGGACAGATACGGAAAGTTCACCGCGCCGTCGTTGTGGAACTTCATGAAGTTCGCATCCTGCCAGGTCTTGCCATTGCCATTGTCGTAGTTGCCGAGGAAGCGGCCTTCGATCACATCTTCCGGCGCATTCACATACGACTTGCTGGCGATGACTTTCGCCACGCCCGGACGGTTGGCCGTGGTGTCGATGTACTTGGCCGCTTCCAGCACCGCCATCATCATCGCGCGCGTGGTATTGGGATTTTTCTGGGTAAACTCCAACGTTGTTCCGAACACTTTTTCCGGGTGATCCTTCCAGATGTCCTGAGTGGTGGTTGCGGTGAAGCCGATGCCGTCGGCGATGGCGCGCGCGTTCCACGGTTCGCCCACGCAATAGCCGTCCATGTTGCCGACGCGCATATTGGCCACCATTTGCGGCGGCGGCACGGTGATGGTCTTGACGTCCGTGAACGGGTTGATGCCGTATTGCGCCAGCCAGTAGTAAAGCCACATGGCGTGCGTGCCGGTCGGGAAGGTTTGCGCAAACGTGTAATCGCGCTTGTCGCCGTCGACAAGTTTTTTCAGCGACGCCCCGTCGCTGGCACCCTTAGCCTTGAGCTGGTTCGACAGCGTGATGGCCTGACCGTTGTTGTTCAGGTTCAGCAACACCGCCATGTCTTTTTGCGGCCCGCCGATGCCCAGTTGCACGCCATAAATCAGACCATAAAGCACGTGCGCGGCATCCAGTTCACCGTTGATCAATTTGTCACGCACTGCCGCCCAGCTCGCTTCCTTGGTCACTTCGACTTTGAGTCCGTATTTTTTGTATAGACCCAGCTCGCCCGCCATCACTACGCTGGCGCAGTCGGTGAGCGGAATGAAACCGATTTTCAAATCGGTTTTTTCCGGTGCGTCGGAACCGGCGGCCCACGCAACGTTGCGCAAGCCTGGTGCCAGGCCAAGTGCGGCAATGCCGGCAATCGCGGCGCCGGTCTTGACGAATTTACGCCTTGCCGGGTCGGTAACATATTTTTTGCTTTGTTGATCATCGTAATCAGTCATGCTGCAGGCTCCTGTTGTGTTTCCGGCTTCGCCGCTATGCGCATCCCTGCGCTCTCGCGGCATACACTCCATCCCTGGAGATAAAAAAACGGCGCCATTCCCGCGAAATAAAACAAATTCGCGACAATGGACGCCGTTGTCCGCACATACGCACCGCCGTTGGTACGTTGTGCAAGCGTGCAACCCGCCATTGGGCCGCACGCGTTGTTCGTAATCGTCTGTCTAACCCAGTAATTCCGCCGCACCAATGATCTGGTGCGCGACCTCGATTATTTTCTCGTTGCGATCCATCGCCAGCTTGCGCAACAGGCCATAGGCCTGCTGCTCATCGCATTTGCGGCGCAGCATAAGGATGCCCTTGGCGCGTTCGATCACTTTGCGTTCCGCCAGCGTGATTTTCGCCTGATCCAGTGCCTCGCGCAGCGCCTGATTTTCTTCAAAGCGCGCAATGGCCACTTCAACCAGCGATTTCACGCGCGTGCCGCTCCAGCCATCCACCACGAAGGAGCTCACGCCAACGCGCATCGCCTGGCGAATCATGTGTTCGTCGCTGCGCTGCGCAAAAACCAGAATCGGTCGCGGACAATCCCGGCTGATGACACGCAGATCATCCAGCACGTCATGACCCGGCTGCTCCATATCGATAATGATGACGTCCGGTTGAATCTCATAAATCTGTTCGACTAAATCGCGGGTACCACACAACTTCGCAACCACGAGATAAGCGGATTCAAGCAAGGCTTGTTCGAGCAACTGCGCCCGTTCAACTGATTCGTTGATCAGCACGACCCGCCGTTGTTCGCCGTCGTGTTTGAGTTTCATGGTTGCATCGCGCGTCATGCTGTTCATGGAACATGTCATTACAAAGCCCATGCCAACGCCCACGGCTTGTCTGAAAACAGCGTAAATTCAGCATAAATGCACGCGCACCGCCATTACGGGCGCGAGCACATGCACGTTATTTGCACCAAAGCAGGGATCAAGTACGGACTGTGGAATTAAATTAGTGCGCGGACACGAATGCGTCGGACTGAATGTCGCGCAAGGCGGCGCCGGCAAGAAAAGCATTGCGCTTGGCAAGCTTGACCATATCGGGGTGGCCGCACAGATACACCCGCCAGCTTTTCAGATTGGGATGTTGCTGCAACGCCGCAGCGTCGGCGCGTGCGGAAATATATCCGTCAAGATCCGGCTCGCCGGACAAGCACGGCATGTAACGAAAATTTTCGTGTGTCTCGGCCAGCGCACGCAACTCATCCACCAGGTACAAACCGGTGCGCGCGCGGCTACCATGAAACAACCACACCGGATCGCGGTGACCGGAACGCAACGCCTCGCGAATCACCCCATAAAGAGGCGCGAGACCGGAACCGGTACCAATGAGCAATAAGGGATGATCCAACGCGTCGGGACGGTAGTAGCACTCACCGCGCGGCGTGCTGACCTGCACCGCGTCGCCTTCTTTAAGCTGGTCGTGAATCCAGCTACTCATCTGTCCACCGGCATTGCGCTGCACGTGTAATTCGAGATAGTCGTCCTGCTGCGGAACACTGGCGAGAGAATAACTGCGGATCAGTCCGTCGTCGCGACGCACATTCACAAACTGTCCGGGACGATACTCGATGGGCTGTGCCGCCTGCAAACGCAGACGTGCGATTTTGTTGTTCAACCTGACCAGCGACTGCACCTTGGCCGGTACCAAAAACAACTCCGGCGCATCGAGGGTTACTTCCATATCGGTCTGCGGCACACAACTGCACGCCAGAAAATAGCCGTCCGCCTGTTGCGATTCTTTCAGACCTTTTTGCGCCTCGGCGGGCGGCGCTCCCCGTACCGAGCGCATCATGCACGACTGGCAAATACCGCTCTTGCAGGAATGCGGGACCGTGACACCATGCCGCGTTAAACATTCCAGAACCGACTCGTTCCCGCGCAGTTCGTAGCCGCGCGCTTCGAATGTCAACTTCGGCATGGTGTGCTCCGGGGTATTACGGATTAACGGCCCAACACATCATTGCGCACGCTGTTGGCGATGGCGGCGACTTTGGCGATTTCGCCATCTTTGACGCCGAGTTCTTTCAGCGTACTGCCGAGATTTTCGATCACCGCATCGACATGCGAGTCGTTCAAGCCCATCTTCACCAGGTGTGCGTGACCGGTGCGCATATCCTTTCCGGTGTAGTTATTGGGACCACCAAACACCATGGTCAAAAACGCTTTTTGTTTGCTCGCCTGCTTGTCCATGTCCACGCCTTCGAAAAAACGGCTGATGCGGTTGTCGGCCAGCACTTTGCGATAAAAAATATCCACAGCGGCGTTCACTGCGGCTTCACCACCCAAGGTTTCGTAGAGCGACTGCGTCATAGGTATATCTCCTGTTAAATCGACTTGTGTTGTTTTATCCCAGTGCGAATACACTCGAATGACCACCACCACGTTATAGATGTATTTCAAATACATTTATAAAACAACGCTGGCGACCCCGTCAACAAAAAAGTTTTCCCGGGTGGTTTCATTCAGCTTCTTCACGCCCGGTAGAGTGCCCCAGTCTTTCACCACACTCAAATATTTTTGCACATGAAGTTGACCCGTGTGGTCGGCAATTTTCACGGCGCGGGTTACTATGCTCGCCATGAAATCCATGACATCCGAATTTCCGCTGCGCCCCGATCTGATTTACCTCAATCACGCCGCCGTGGCGCCGTGGCCCAAGCGCTGCGCCGAAGCGGTGCAGCGCTTTTCCGAAGAAAATGTCACGACCGGTGCGCTGCACTATCCGCGCTGGAACGCCGTCGAGAAACAACTCAAAAATCGTCTCGCCGCCCTGCTGAATGCACCGTCCGCCGATGATATCGCGTTATTGAAAAACACTTCCGAAGCGCTCTCGGTGGTCGCCTACGGTTTGGATTGGCAGCCCGGCGACAACGTCGTGATCAGCGACCAGGAATTTCCATCCAATCGCATTGTGTGGGAATCGTTGGCCGCGCGCGGCGTGCAAACGCGGCGCGTCGATCTGCGTTCGGCCGGCTCCGCGGAAGACGCGTTGATGCAAAACATGGATGCACGCACCCGCGTGTTGTCGATCAGCTCGGTGCAATACGCCAGCGGGCTGCGGATCGACTTGCCGCGCCTGGGTCGCCATTGCCGTGCGCACGGCGCGTTGTTCTGCGTCGACGCGATTCAAAGTCTCGGTGCGTTGCGCTTTGATGTGCAGGAGATCCAGGCGGATTTCGTTGCCGCCGACGGTCATAAATGGATGCTCGGCCCTGAAGGCGTGGCGGTGTTTTATTGCCGCGCGGAACTGCGCGAGCGCCTGCGCCTGCATCAGTTCGGCTGGCACATGGCGGAAAATTCCGGCGACTACAGCGCCGACGCATGGACACCCGCGCACAGCGCGCGCCGCTTTGAATGCGGCAGTCCCAACATGCTGGGCATACACGGGCTGGACGCAAGCGTGTCGTTATTGCTGGAAGTCGGCATGGATGAAATCGAGCGGCGCGTGCTGGAAAACACCGCGTTTCTGCTCACGCACATCGCCGCGCTGCCCGACTTTGAACTCATCACCGACGCGGCGCCAGGCCGCTTCGCCGGAATTGTCACGTTCCGCCACCGCCGCGCCGGTCAGGCGTTGCTGCACAAATACCTGACCGACCAAGGCGTGTTCTGCGCGCCACGCGGCGGCGGCATCCGCTTCTCGCCGCACTTCTATGCATCGCATGCTCTATTGCAGCGTGCCGTGGATATTCTCGCGGGCTTTACGATATAACTTCACGGTGGGCGTCATGCACATTCATGATTTTCGTCTCGTACCGTTTAACGTCCCCGGCGCACCTGTTGGCAGCAACACTCCGCCGCTCGCTATCGAGATCACCGGCACGGTTGTGCTGGACGCCGGCACGGTGAGCGTTATTTATCGCATCAGTGGTGCGACCGAGCGCGTCAAATTCGCAAGCACCGGCACGCACCCGTCACGGAAAAACGAATTGTGGCGCACGACCTGTTTCGAGCTGTTCGTGAAATTACCGGCCGGTCCGGAGTATTGGGAATATAACCTTGCGTCGAGTCGCGACTGGAACGCATACCGCTTTTCCGCTTACCGCAGCGCATTGCAGCAGGAGCCGCACATTGCCGATGTCACGATAGCAACCGAAAGTTCGCAAGCGAATCTCTCCAGCCTGCGGGCGACGTTGCCGTTACCGCCGCCCCTGCTGGATCAGAAGCTGGCCATCGGCATCAGCAGCGTGATCGAGGATCGCGCGGGCCACCTGCATTACTTTGCGTTACGACACGGCGGCGTTAAACCGGACTTTCATGACCCGGCGGGTTTTGTCCTAAGCTTTGATCCGGCGTCGGCATGATTTCATAGCAGCAGGAAAAATTATCAACATGATCACACTCGGCATTGATCGTCTCACCAGCGACCCCTCCCTGCAGCGTAAATATGCCGGCAAACGCATCGCCATCGCCGCGCATCCGGCGTCAGTGAATGCCGACGTGCAACACAGCATCGACACCCTCAAGCAGCGCACCCGCCTGAACATCACCGCCGCATTCGGACCACAGCACGGCATGCGCGGCGACAAGCAGGACAACATGGTGGAGTCCGAGGATTACCTAGACCCGGTGCATGGTGTGCCGGTGTTCAGTCTGTACGGCAAGGTGCGCCGTCCGACGGACGCCATGATGGCGTCATTCGATGTGCTGCTGTTCGACATTCAGGATCTGGGCTGTCGCATTTACACCTACGTCACCACCTTGCTTTATCTGCTCGAAGCCTGCGCGCACCACAAGAAAGCGCTATGCGTGTTGGACCGGCCCAATCCCGCCGGTCGCCCGATCGAAGGCAATCTGCTGCAACCGGGTTGGGAAAGTTTCGTCGGCGCCGGTCCCATCGCCATGCGTCACGGCCTCACCGTGGGCGAGCTCGCTCAATGGTTCGTGCATCATTTCAAGCTGGACGTGGAGCTGGATGTCATCGCCATGTCGGGTTATGACCCCAATCCCGCGCCCGGTTACGGCTGGCCGTGCGGAGACATGCCATGGGTCAATCCCAGTCCCAACGCGTCGAGTCTCAACATGGCACGTTGCTACGCGGGTTCGGTGTTGATCGAAGGCACGGAGTTGTCCGAAGGACGCGGTACCAGCGTGCCGCTGGAAATGATGGGCGCGCCGGATATCGACATGGCGGCGGTACTGAAAAAAATGAGCGCATTCGCGCCGCACTGGATGCGCGGTGCCCACCTGCGTCCCTGTTTTTTTCAGCCCACCTTTCACAAACACGCGGGCAAGCTGTGCCAGGGCTTTCAGATCCACACCGATTTCTCCGGCTATCGTCACCACGAATTCAAGCCGTTTCGATTGACGCTGCTGTTCCTGAAAGCCATACGCCTGTGCACTCCGGATTACCGGTTGTGGCGCAACTTTCCCTACGAATACGAAACCGAACGGCTCGCGTTCGATGTAATCAATGGCGGGACGTTCATCCGCGAGTGGGTGGACGACGTTAACGCCGACGCGCAGGATCTGGAGCGCGTGTTGAGCGCCGATGAAGCGCAGTGGCTAGCCTCCGTTCGGGACTACTGGTTGTATTGATTCCCCGTGCCCCGTGACGGCATGGCCGCTGATGTCCGCCCAAATCAAACATTTTTCCTGCTCGCTTCCCACGCCAACATCGCCGCCTTGCGCTCGCTGCCCCAGCGATAGTGTCCGGTCTCGCCTGTTTCGCGAATGATGCGGTGACAGGGAATGAGATAGCCGATGGTGTTGGCGCTCAGCGCCGTACCGACGGCACGTTGCGCATCAGGTGCACCGGCCAGGGACGCAAGCTGACTGTAGGAGGCTTGTTGTGCGGGGGCTATTTTCAAAAGCGCTTCCCAGACTTTTAACTGGAAGTTGGTACCGCGCAGCACCAGATGCAGCTTTCCAGTTTGTGGAACGGACGGGAAAATCTGCGTGATTAAACGGGCCGCGTACTCATCGTCTTGCTGCAACATCGCCGCCGGCCACTGCATTTGCAGCGCTTTCTGCTTCGTTCCGGGCGCGCCGTCGTGGAACTCGAAGTAACAGAGACCTCTTGGCGTCCAGCCGAGCAGCGCGTCGCCAAACGGTGTGGGTGCGCAGCCGAAGCCAATGTTAACTCCTGCGCCCAAGGTCTTGATCTCTCCGGGCGTCATCGCTTCGCATGAAACCAGTAAATCGTGCAAGCGGCCCGGACTGGAAAGCCCCGCCGCATAGGCCGCACCAAGAATGTCCGAAGATTCCCGCAGCGCCTGCCGGGCGTACTCCTTCGTGACATATTGCAAAAAGCGTTTGGGCGACACTCCGGCCCATTCCGCAAACACGCGTTGCAAGTGGTACTCGCTCAAGTTTACGGCGGCGGCAATGTCGCTCAGCGCGGGCTGCCGATGGGCGCGCGTGCGGATGTACCGAATGGCGCGCGCCACAATCGCGTAATGCCTTCCGGTATCGTCGCGTGAGTTGCCGCGCATTCGCATCAGCCTCTTTAGCAAGAACGAACGTCAGTATGCGAAAGCACGGTTATGGGCACCACCCGATT
>Ga0315270_10001391_pt1 | contig 12821 bp, 15 predicted proteins | sample C1_bottom_MG_FD_204932 | JGI IMG/M metagenome (GOLD analysis project Ga0315270, IMG submission 204932) | Sediment microbial communities from Yellowstone Lake, YNP, Wyoming, USA - C1_bottom | ecosystem: Environmental > Aquatic > Freshwater > Lake > Sediment | place: USA: Wyoming | collected... | reverse complement strand
CGCTCTGGCCGACGATGCCGAGCAGCAAGTCGTCACGCGGTTCTTTTTCCTGTTCGGTGTGCTGGATCAGCAAAGCGTTGCGCAGTTGCTTGCGGATTTTTTCCGGGCTGCACGGCTTGGCGATGAAATCGAGCGCGCCGAGCGCGCGCGCATGGCGCGCGTTGGATTCTTCGTCCTGCCCGGACAGCGCCAGGATTTTGATTGGCGGCGCATGTGCCAGCAGTTCGGCGATCAGGTGGAAGCCTTCTTCCGGGCGGTGCGGCGTGGGCGGCAGGCCGAGGTCGATCAGCGCCAATTGCGGGCGCGCAGGCAAATCGCGCAGCAGTTTGATGGCCTGGCTGCGGCTTTCCGCGGTATAAATGTCGAACTCGTCGGCCAGCGACAGGCGCAGCGATTCGCGGATCAACGGATCGTCATCCACGATGAGCAAGCGGGGAGAGGCCGTGCTACCGGGTGTGGGGGATGGGTGCGGTTTATTCATAACAAGTGCCGTAGCATAGCCCTCAATCGCCACAAGCTCAATATGCCGTTATGTCACGATGTGTCACAAGCTAAAGAGCCGCAAGCCAAAGAGTTGTGGCGGAGGCGCGGCGTAGATTAGAATGGCGCTTCCAATCAACAGGGTTCTGCATACGTGTCATCACAAACGCTGGTTGAAATTCGCGACGTCAATTTCGCCTACGACAGTCGCCCCATCCTCAAAGGCATCAACATGGACTTTCCCAGGGGCAAGCTGGTTGCCGTCATGGGCCTGTCCGGTTGCGGCAAGACCACCATCCTGCGCCACATCGGCGGCGTGCTCAAGCCGACCAAGGGTTATGTGAAAGTGGACGGCAAGGTTATTCATGAGCTGGACCGGGGCGGGCTGTACGAGATGCGGCGCAAGATGGGGATGCTGTTCCAGTTTGGCGCGCTGTTCACCGATATGACGGTGTACGACAACGTGGCGTTCCAAATACGCGAGCACACCGATTTGCCGGAAGAGATCATCCGCGATCTGGTGATGATGAAGCTGCGCGCGGTGGGGCTGTATGGCACACAGGATTTGATGCCCGCCGAGCTTTCCGGCGGCATGGCGCGGCGCGTGGCGCTGGCGCGCACCATCGCGCTGGATCCGATGCTGATCATGTATGACGAGCCGTTCGCGGGCCTCGATCCCATTTCGCTGACCGTGGTCGGGCAACTGATCCGCCGCCTGAACGATGCGCTGGGGGCAACGTCCATCGTGGTGACGCACGACATCCAGGAGTCGCTGAAGATCGTGGATTATGTTTATTTCGTGTCGAATGGCGCGATCATCGCCGAGGGCACGGCGGATGACATCCGCGCTTCCGGCGAAGCCTTCGTCCACCAGTTTGTTCACGGCGAAATGGACGGGCCGATCCCGTTCCATTATCCTGCGGGCGATTACCAACAAGGTTTGAACCTGCGGGCCTGATATAAATATGCCAATCATAAAAAGTGTAAGAAGATTGGGCGCGCGCACCATCGGCGCGATTTGGCGGCTGGGCTATGCCACGCGCTTTTTCGCGCTGACGCTGATGTATTCCGGCACCAGTTTCCGCCGCTTCCGCCTGACGGTGCGCGAGTTGTTCTTCAGCGGCGTGATGTCGCTGATCATCATCCTGGTGGCGGGCATGTTTGTCGGCATGGTGCTGGGCTTGCAGGGCTACGAGACGCTCAAGCGCTACGGCTCGGAATCGGCGCTGGGTTCGCTGGTGGCGCTGAGCCTGGTGCGCGAACTGGGGCCGGTGCTGGCCGCCCTGCTGTTTGCCAGCCGCGCCGGTTCGGCGATGACGGCCGAGATCGGCCTGATGAAAGCGACCGAGCAGATAGACGCGATGGAACTGATGGCGGTGAACCCGATCGCGCGCGTGGTGGCGCCGCGCTTCTGGGCCGGGGTGATTTCCATGCCGCTGCTGTCCGCGCTGTTTTCCGCGATGGGCGTGTTCGGCGGCTATGTGGTGGGCGTGGTGCTGATCGGCGTGGACGAGGGTTCGTTCTGGTCGCAGATGCAATCCACCGTGGATTTTCAGCACGATATTTTGAACGGTGTGATCAAGAGTTTTGTATTCGGTGTGGCGGTGACGGTCATCGCGCTGTTTGAGGGCTATGACGCGCCGCCCACCGCGGAAGGTGTTTCGGGAGCGACTACGCGCACCGTGGTGCAATCGTCGCTGGTCATCCTGATGCTGGATTTTATTTTGACCGCATTCATGTTTCGAGGGGATTAGTTATGGAACGTACCACACTGGATTTGTGGGTAGGGATATTCGTGGTGGTGGGATTCGCGGCCCTGGTGGGGCTGGCATTCAAGGTGGGCAACCTGAGCACCTACAACGTATCCGAGACTTACCAACTGCAGGCATATTTCGCCAATATCGGCGGTTTGAAGCCGCAGGCTTCGATCAAGAGCGCGGGCGTGCTGGTCGGGCGGGTGACCGGAGTCACGCTGGATACCGAACGCTACGAGGCCAAGGTGACGATGAGCATAGACCAGCGCTACCAGTTTCCGAAAGATACTTATGCCAACATCCTGACTTCCGGTCTGTTGGGCGAGCAATACATCGGCCTGGCACCCGGCGGCGATACCGACATGCTGAAGGGTGGGGACACGGTCAAGCGCACCCAGTCTGCCATGGTGCTGGAAGATCTGATCGGTAAGTTTATATACAGCAAAGCGGAAGACGGCTCTGCCAAGAAATAATTCATGTTGCTGCGGGAGAAGAGGATGAAAAAATTTTTAACCTTGCTGTTTGGTGTGGCGCTGACCGCCACGATGTCCGGCGCGAAGGCCGACATCCAGGCACCGGACGCGCTGATCCGCGATACGGCGCAGGAAGTGCTGACCATGGTCAGGCAGGACAAGGAGCTGAAAAAAGGCAACCAGAAAAAACTACTGGAACTGGTGGGCGCCAAGGTGCTGCCGCACTTCGATTTCGAGCGCATCACCAAGTTGACCGCCGGCAAGGCGTGGCGCACGGCCACACCGGAACAGCGGCAGGCGCTGGTTGCCGAATACCGCACGCTGCTGGTACGCACTTATACCGCGGCCTTTGCCGGTTACCGCAACCAGACGCTGGAGGTCAAGCCGCCGCGTATGCAGCCGGGCGATGACGAAGTAACCATCAAGACGCTGATTCTGGCTCCGGGTTCGCCATCCATCGCGGTGGATTATGAAATGGAAAAAAAGGACACCGGCTGGAAAGTGTTTGACCTGTCGGTGGAAGGCTCCAGCATGATCGCGACTTATCGCGGCACCTTTGCCGAGCAAGTCCAGCAAGGCGGCATAGATGGCCTGATCAAGAGCCTGGCCGACAAGAACCGCGCCAATGCCGAAGTTTCGATACACAAGGCCGAATCCAAGTGATCACCCGCGACGGCGACAAGCTGAAATTGTCCGGCCCGCTGACCTTGCAGACGGTCAAGGCGCTATTCGACCAGGGTTTGCAGGCGAACGGAAAAACAAGTCTGGAAGTTGACCTGTCGCAGGTCGAAGCGGTGGATTCCGCCGCCGTCAGCCTGATGCTGGCCTGGTTGCGCGAGGCGCAGCGCGGCAAGATCAAGCTGTGTTTTTCGCATATCCCGGATAACCTGTTGAGCCTGGCCCGGCTGTACGGTGTCGCAGAGTTGCTGCCGCTGTGCGGCGACGCAGCCTGACCGCACTCATTACCTCTCTTTCTTAGATGTCTCCCGCCGTTGATGTCCGCCAGGTGTGCAAGCGCTTCGGCAGCCTGCAAGCCCTGGACAACGTGGACTTACGCATCGAGGCGGGCGAATTCTTCGGCCTGCTCGGCCCCAACGGCGCGGGCAAAACCACGCTGATCAACTTGCTCTCCGGCCTGGCGCGCCCCGACAGCGGGCAACTCTCCATACTGGGTTATGACGTAGTCACGCAGTACCGCGACAGCCGCCGTCTGCTCGGCGTGGTGCCGCAGGAACTGGTGTTCGATCCTTTCTTCACCGTGCGCGAAACGCTGCGTCTGCAATCCGGCTATTTCGGCCTGCGCAACAACGATGCCTGGATAGACGAGGTGATGCACCACCTCGATCTGGACGACAAGGCCGACACCAATATGCGCAAGCTTTCCGGCGGCATGAAGCGCCGCGTGCTGGTGGCGCAGGCGCTGGTGCACAAGCCGCCGGTGATCGTGCTGGATGAGCCGACCGCCGGGGTGGATGTGGAATTGCGTCAGACCATGTGGCGCTTTATCCAGCGCCTCAACCGCGAAGGCCAGACGGTGTTGCTGACCACGCATTACCTGGAAGAGGCCGAGGCGTTGTGCGGTCGCGTCGCCATGTTGAAGCGCGGAAAAATCGTGGCGCTGGACAGCACGCAGAATCTGCTCAACAGCGTCGCCACCTGCCGCGTGCAGTTGCGCCTGTCCGGCGCATTGCCCGCCGCCTTGTCGCCACAAGTGACGGAGCAGAACGGCGACAGCTATGTGCTGGCGCTATCTTCCTATCCGGCGCTGGAAACCGTACTGGCGCAATTGCGCGAGGCCAACCTCACCGTGCTGGAAATGAATTTGCAGCAGCCCGACCCGGAAGAAGTGTTCCTGCAAGTGGTGGGCAGCGCATGAAGACCAGCTTCACTACCCTGTTTTACAAGGAAGCGCTGCGCGTAAAGAAGGTCGCGTTCCAGACCCTGCTCGCGCCGATACTGACTTCATTGCTCTACCTGCTGATTTTCTCGCATGTGCTGGCGCAGCATGTCGAAGTCTATCCCGGCGTGCGCTACACCGCGTTTTTAATTCCCGGACTGGTGATGATGTCGGTGTTGCAGAATGCCTTCGCCAACAGCTCGTCCAGCCTGATCCAGTCCAAGATCACCGGCAACATCGTGTTTGTGCTGCTGGCACCGATCGCCTATGGCGAATTTTTTGCCGCCTATGTGCTGGCCTCGGTGGTGCGCGGGCTGGTGGTGGGCGCGGGGGTGTATCTGACCGCGTTATTTTTTGCCGTGCCGCCGATGCTGCATCCGCTGTGGATCATGCTGTTCGCCGTGCTGGGCAGCGCCTTCCTCGGCGCGATGGGTGTCGTCGCGGGCATCTGGGCGGAGAAATTCGACCAGCTCGCGGGCTTCCAGAATTTCATCATCATGCCGCTGACCTTCCTTTCCGGCGTGTTCTACTCCATCCACTCGCTGCCGGATTTCTGGCAGGGCCTGTCGCGTTTCAATCCGTTTTTTTATATGATAGACGGCTTCCGCTACGGTTTCTTCGGCGCGTCCGATATTTCACCCTGGTTCAGCCTGGCGGTGGTGTCGGTGTGTTTTGCGGCGATGACGGGGTTCACGCTGGCGCTATTGCGGTCGGGTTATAAATTGCGGATATAAATTCAGAAAAGACTTTTCCGCAGATTACGCAGATTGACACAGATTTCCGTTAATCTTAGCTAATCTGCTTATTGATCTTTCCATAATTGAAGACGGTGCATCAGTATCTCGTGGGTCGGGTTTTAACCCGACATGTCGGGCTGAAGCCCGACCTACGGCAAGTCGCTTGTTGTAACGAATTATAGAAAGCTCAATAATCTGCTTAATCTGTGGACATTGGTTTCAGGAAAATAAAATATGGTTACACCGGAAAGTATCAAACAGCATATCGAACAAGGCATGACCGTTACGCATCTCAGCGTGGACGGCGATGGTCGGCATTTCGAAGCTATCGTGGTCAGCGAGGAATTCGCGGGCAAGAGCCGCGTGCAACGTCACCAGCATGTGTTCCAAGTGCTGGGCGACAAGATGCGCGACGAGATGATCCATGCGCTGTCCATCAAAACTTACACGCCGCAAGAGTGGCAACAACAGAAATAAATCATGCAAAAATTAGCGATACAAGGCGGCACCCCCTTACGCGGTGAAGTCCGCATCTCCGGCGCGAAGAATGCCGCGCTGCCCATCATGTGCGCCGGGCTGCTGACGGCGGACGAGCTGCGGCTGGACAACCTGCCGGATTTGCACGACGTGGTCACCATGCGCAAGCTGCTGGAACAGATGGGGCTGACGGCAGCAGTCGAGCCGGGCGCGGTGACGCTGTGCGGTGCAGCAGTGAATAAACTGGAAGCGCCCTACGATATGGTGAAGACCATGCGCGCCGCGATCCTGGTATTGGGGCCGCTGATGGCGCGCTTCGGCGAGGCGCGCGTGTCGCTGCCCGGCGGCTGCGCCATCGGCTCGCGCCCGGTGGACCTGCACATCAAAGGTCTGCAGGCGATGGGCGCAGAAATTCACATTGAGCACGGCTACATCCACGCCACCGCAAAAAGATTGAAAGGCGCGCGCATCTTCTTCGACATCGTCAGCGTCACCGGCACCGAGAACCTGATGATGGCCGCCGCGCTGGCCGACGGCGTGACCGTGCTGGAGAACGCCGCGCGCGAACCCGAGGTGATAGACCTGGCGAATTGTTTGCGCGCGATGGGCGCACAGATTTCCGGAGACGGCACCGATGCCATCACCATCACCGGTGTGGAGAAGTTGCACGGCGCGACGCACCGCATCATGCCGGACCGTATCGAGAGCGGCACCTTTCTCGTTGCGGCGGCGGCTACCGGCGGCAGCATCACGCTGACCGAGACGCGCGCCGACATTCTGGATACCGTGCTGGAAAAACTCACCGAAGCCGGTGCGCAGATACGCGTGGAGGGCGACCGCATCCACCTGCAAATGAACGGCCGCCCCAAGTCGGTCAACCTGCGCACCGCACCCTATCCCGCCTTCCCCACCGACATGCAGGCGCAATTCATGGCGCTGAACGCCGTGGCCGAGGGCAGCGCGATGGTGGTCGAGACGATTTTTGAAAACCGCTTCATGCACGTGCAGGAACTGATCCGCCTCGGCGCGCAGATAGACGTGGAAGGCAACACCTGTGTGGTGCGCGGCGTGGCGCAACTGGAAGGGGCTACCGTGATGGCCACCGACCTGCGCGCCTCGGCCTCGCTGGTCATCGCCGCGCTGGTGGCGCAGGGCGAAACGGTGATAGATCGCATCTATCATCTGGATCGCGGGTATGAGCATATTGAGGCCAAGCTGGGACAGCTGGGGGCGAATATTCGCCGGTTGAAGTAGCGGGCTGCATCCCTCGCCCCTTGAGGGCGAACGGTCCGGCCCCCTCTCCCAACGGGGGAGGGCTGGGGAGGGGGAACACTCTGTGTTTGGAAATTAACGTTGGAGGTTGTCTGCCGGTTCGCGCCGGTGGTTGCCCGGCAGCAAGTTTCTTTTCTTGTCTTGCCAAGAAAAGTAACCCAAAGAAATCGCCCCCGGTGCGCCGCCGCTTCGCGGTTCCCTCGATCAACCGCAAACAAGCGGGGCTGCGCAACTCGACCTCGCTACGCTCGGGACTCGAACAGTGTTGGCTACGACATAACCTGAAGGTTAGTCTCCACCGCAACAAGCCGCTACGCGGCGTGTTGTCGCCTAAACCTCCGCTTCCTTGCGGCTGATCGAGGCGGCGCACAGGGGAAGAAAAGCGAGAATCAAAAACCTTAAAATAGGGAGGGCAACAAGTTGCCATTCCTGTTGAGACAGATAGGCAAAACAGTTCGACTCGGGTACGTCGAAGTCCATTGGGATGGCTGATGGTGCTGGAGATGGAGCAAAGAAGTAAAAGGCTGTTATCATGAAAACAATGATATTCAGGATCATAAGCAAATGACCGAAAAAGCAAAATTTGCAAAGAAGCTGGAGAGGTTCGTTACCGAACTAAAAGATCACGTAAGCACTGACGACGGCCAATGGACTGTCAAAGGATTCATTGATATTTTCAAGAATGTTTATACGATCTCATCGGATACCAAGATCGTGTCGAAGATTCTCGAAATTCATCTCTTTCCGAAAATCTTGGCGTTTGCACAAGCCAATAAATACAAAGTTGTTCTTGCGGAGCATCAGAATTACTACCCCGATATATCGTTTGTTAAAGCCAGCGACGAATCCATAAGATTTGCCGTTGACTTCAAGACCACCTACAGAAATCCCACGAAGCCGCATTTATGCAATGGATTTACTCTGGGTTCGCATGGGGAGTATTTTGAGAATAGAACCAGCTCTAAAAATATTCAGTTTCCTTACGGCTCATATTCAGGCCATTTCTGTCTTGGCATTATTTACGACAGGACTGAGGGCGCAACGATTGATGAGACAAGGGCCCATGGCATTGACGAACTGCATTCCATTGCTTCCGTAGCAAAGAATTTCCAATTCTTTGTCACAGAAAAGTGGAAGATTGCCAGCGACAAAGGCGGCAGCGGCAATACTGCCAACATTGGCAGTATCAATAACATTGACGACATCGTCCACGGCAAGGGCATGTTCTCAAAGCTTGGCGAGCACTGGTTTGATGAGTACTGGATGAATTACAAGAAAATCACCGTTCAGGACGGAAAAGGCGGAACGAAAAAGATTTCCACTCTTCGGGAATTCGTTGAGTACAAAAACGGCGACGTTTCTTTGGTCGTAGATAAAAGGAATGGCGAGAAATAATTATGAAAGTTGGCGTACCACCAATAAAGTCGCAGGGCATTAAAACCAAGCTTGTGCCTTGGATACAGAGCATCATTCCGAGTGATTTCGAGGGGGCATGGATTGAGCCTTTCATGGGAACCGGAGCTGTTGCTTTCAACGTTGCGCCACGGCGCGCCATTCTATGCGACACGAACCCCCATTTGGTCAACTTTTATTCTGGCATTGCTTCGGGTGAAATAACGCCCGAGGTGGTAAAGGAATTCCTTGGGCGCGAAGGAGAGTTGCTTTTGTCCAAGGGCGAAGCGCACTATTATTTTGTGAGAGACAGGTTTAATTTAGAACACTCACCACTGGACTTTCTGTTTCTCAATCGTGCAGGCTTTAATGGCATGATTCGGTTCAATCGAAAGGGAGGCTTTAATATCCCGTTTTGCAGAAAGCCACAGCGATTCGCACAGTCCTACACAACAAAAATAACCAATCAGGTGAGCTGGGTTAGCAAGCTCATCAAGATGAAGGAATTCACATTCAAGTGCCAGGACTTTAACAAGACAATTGCAGAAGCCACTTCATCGGACATTATTTATTGCGACCCGCCATACATTGATAGGCATGTTGATTACTACAATGGGTGGGATGACTCTCACGAAAGAGAGCTGTTTAATAAGCTTTCGGATTTCAAAGGGAGGTTCATATTATCAACATGGCATCACAACGATTACCGCGAAAATGAATACGTAAAAAGCCTTTGGTCGGAGCATAGTGTGCTTACGCGGGAACATTTCTATCACGTTGGCGGCAAGGAGGCGAACAGGAATCCTGTTATGGAAGCATTGGTCACAAACTTTATTGCCACTTCCACCGAACGCCGCAAAGAAAGCCAAGCGCAATACATGTTGCTTGAAACTCCTGCGAAATATGTTGCTGCTGCATAACTGCCTGTAAAATGCTCCCTTTGCAAAAATAACCCAACCATGACCATCACCATCGCCTTATCCAAAGGCCGCATCTTCGAGGAAACCCTGCCGCTGCTGGCGGCGGCGGGCATCGTGCCGAGCGAAGACCCGGAGTCTTCGCGCAAATTAATTCTGCCGACCAACCGCGCCGACGTGCGGCTGATCATCGTGCGCGCGTCCGATGTGCCGACCTATGTGCAATACGGCGCGGCGGACATGGGCGTGGCGGGCAAGGATGTGCTGAACGAGCATGGCGGCACCGGGCTGTATCAGCCGCTGGATTTGAACATCGCCAAGTGCCGCATGATGGTGGCGGTGCGCAACGATTTCGATTACGACTCCGCCGTGCGCCAGGGCGCGCGCCTGCGCGTGGCGACCAAGTATGTGCAGACCGCGCGCGAACACTTTGCCGCCAAGGGCGTGCATGTGGATTTGATCAAGCTGTACGGCTCGATGGAACTGGCGCCGCTGGTGGGACTGTCCGATGCGATTGTGGATTTGGTCAGCAGCGGCAATACGCTGAAGGCCAATAACCTGAAGGCGGTAGAGGAGGTCGCGCAGATTTCCTCGCGCCTGGTGGTGAATCAGGCTGCGCTGAAATTGAAGCGCGATGTTATCCAGCCGATGCTGGATGCGTTTGCCGGGGCGATAACACAATGAACATCAAACGACTCTCGACCAAACAACCTGACTTCGATGCGCAACTGAGTGCGCTGCTGGCGTTCGAGGAAACCGCCGACGAAAAGCTGGAGGCGACTGTTGCCTCCATCCTCGCCGATGTGAAGAAACGCGGCGATGCAGCCTTGCTCGAATACACCCAGCGTTTCGACCGACTCAATGTGAGCCGCGCCGCTGCGCTGGAATTGCCGCAAGCCGAACTGCGCGCCGCCTTCGCCGGCTTGCCCGCCGCGCAGCGCACCGCGCTGGAGCTGGCCGCGCAGCGCGTCACCGCTTATCACCAGAAACAAGCGCAAGGTTCGTGGATCTATACCGAGGCCGATGGCACCATGCTCGGCCAGCAGGTCACGCCGCTGGATCGCGTCGGCCTGTATGTGCCGGGCGGCAAGGCGGCGTATCCCTCTTCGGTGCTGATGAATGCGCTGCCCGCGAAAGTGGCGGGCGTGGGCGAACTGATCATGGTGGTGCCGACGCCGGATGGCGTGAAGAATCAGCTGGTGCTGGCGGCGGCGTATCTCGCCGGCGTGGATCGCGTGTTCACGGTCGGCGGTGCGCAGGCCGTGGCAGCGCTGGCCTATGGCACGGCGACGATTCCGAAGGTGGACAAGATCGTTGGCCCCGGCAACGCCTATGTGGCCTCGGCCAAGCGCCGCGTGTTCGGCGTGTGCGGCATAGATATGATCGCCGGGCCGTCCGAGATACTGGTGATCTGCGACGGGCAGACCAATCCGGACTGGATCGCGATGGATTTGTTTTCGCAGGCCGAACACGACGAACTGGCGCAGGCGATTTTATTGTCACCGGATGCGAAATTTATCGAGGCGGTAGCGGTCAGCGCCGACAAGCTGCTGGAGCAGATGCCGCGCAAGGAAATCATCAGGATCGCGCTGCAGAATCGCGGCGCGTTGATCCAGGTGGCCGATCTGGACGAGGCCTGCAAGATTTCCAACCGCATCGCGCCGGAACATCTGGAGCTGTCGGTGGAAGACCCGCAAGCCTGGCTGCCCAAACTGAAACATGCCGGGGCGATCTTCATGGGGCGCTACACTTCGGAATCGCTGGGCGATTATTGCGCGGGGCCGAACCACGTGCTGCCGACCTCGGGCACCGCGCGCTTCTCTTCTCCCTTGGGCGTGTACGACTTCCAGAAGCGCAGCAGCCTGATTCAGGTTTCCAGGCAGGGGGCGCAGACGCTGGGGGTGATCGCGTCAGAGCTGGCGTTCGGCGAAGGTTTGCAGGCGCACGCGCAGTCGGCGCTGTACCGCAAGTAAATTTCCGTTACTCGCCGGGCTTGCGTTGCGCCCAAGTGGTGCTGCCGATCACGAATTGCGGTTTGTGGTTGAGCTTCAGGTAAGCGCGCCCGAGGTATTCGCCTATCATGCCGATGCACAGGGTCTGGATGCCGCCGATGAACAGGATGGTGGCGATCAGCGAGGCCCAGCCTCTGGGCAGTTCCGGGTACAGCAGTTTTTGTCCGATCACCACCACGATCATCACCAGGCTCAGCGCGGCGAGGGCGAATCCGGCATAGGTGGCGAAGCGCAGCGGGAATACCGAAAAGCTGGTCGCCATCTTCATCCACAGCGACAGCAATTTCCCCAAGGTGTAATTGCTCTTGCCCTCATAGCGTTCCTGATGTTCGATGTCCACGGTGGTGATGGAGCGGGTCACGTCGAGGATGAGTCCGTCTATATAGGTGTAGGGGCCGTCGTAACGGATGACTTCCTGCGCGATTTCGCGGTGCATGCCCTTGAATGACGACAGGTACAGCCCCTTGGGTTTGCCCAGCAGCAGCGTGGCCATCCAGTCGTTGAACTGGCTGCCGAGTTTTTTCCATGCGGCATGTTGCCGGTTCAGGTAATTGGTGTAGCACACGTCGTAGCCGGAGGTGAGCGCGCGCAGGATGTCGGCGATGGCGCTGGGCGGATGCTGCAAGTCATCATCCATCAGCACGATATATTCGCCGCGCGCATGGTGCAGCCCGGCCATGATCGCGTTGTGCTGGCCGGCGTTGCGGCGCAGCGAAATGCCTTTGACGAAGGGCTGTTCCTCGGCCAGCGCGCGGATGACTTGCCAGCTGCCGTCCGGGCTGCAATCGTTGACCAGCAATAATTCGAAACGGCCATCCAGCCCTTCGGCGCGCATCTCGGCATGGATTTGCGTGACCAGCTGCGGCAGGATAGTCGCGCTGCGGTACACCGGCACGACGATGGAAAGTTTGTAGTCCTGTTTGTCGGCGGTTTGAGTCATGCTCTATTTTCCCGTGATGGCGGTATGGGTCAGGCGCAGTCCTGCGTCCAGTTCAATCTTCGGTTCCCATTCAAGCTCGGATTTGGCGCGGGCAATGTCGAGCACGCTGACGGGAATGTCGAATTTGCGCGCGGCGCTGTAGCGCACGTTGGCGGTTTTATTGGCGGTGCGCTCGACGGCGGCGATGATTTCGCGCACGCTGTGGCCGCGACCGGAACCGATGTTGAAAATGCGTTCCGATCCACGGTATTTCGCGGCCTGCAGCAGAGCGGAGACGGCGTCGCCGATGTAAAGGTAGTCGCGTACCACGGAACCGTCGCCCCACACTTCAATGGCCTCGTCATGGGCGACGCGCGACAGGAAAGTGCCCACCACGCCTTGCGCGCGGTTGGCTTCCTGTCCCGGCCCGTAAGGATTGGCCAGGCGCAGCACGCGGTATTCCAGGCCGTGCAGCAGGTGGTAGAGCGCGA
>Ga0315270_10001390_pt1 | contig 12827 bp, 11 predicted proteins | sample C1_bottom_MG_FD_204932 | JGI IMG/M metagenome (GOLD analysis project Ga0315270, IMG submission 204932) | Sediment microbial communities from Yellowstone Lake, YNP, Wyoming, USA - C1_bottom | ecosystem: Environmental > Aquatic > Freshwater > Lake > Sediment | place: USA: Wyoming | collected... | reverse complement strand
GTACGCCTGGGGCGGCAATGTCGGCGTGGAGATGATCAAGGAAGTCGCCGACAACATCGCCGGCCACCGCGGCGTGATCATGAATCCGAAGGCCGCGGCGCAGCTCGGCATTCTTGATGGCGACGCGATCGAGATCAGCACACCTCAGCGCAGCGTGCACGGCCGCGTCGTGCTGCGCCAGGGCATACGCCCCGACACCTTGCTGCTGATCGGCCAGTTCGACCATTGGGTCACGCCGCTGGCCAAGGGTTTCGACATGCCCAGCATGAACTCGCTGGCGACGATGTCGATGGACCTGACCGACGCCACCGGATCGGGCGCCGACATCGTGCGGGTCAAGATTCAGAAGGCGACGACGATGGATGGCGAGGCGGGCCGAGCGCCGGGCCGCCCCAAGCCGGCCCGCACCCCCTCGGGGGGTCGGCCGCAGTACTCGGCGGACGGGGGGCACCAATGACCCGCTGGGCCATGGTCGCCGATCTGCGCCGCTGCGTCGGCTGCCAGACCTGCACGGCCGCCTGCAAGCACGCGAATGCCACGCCACCCGGTGTGCAATGGCGGCGCGTGCTCGACATGGAGTTCGGCGAATACCCCGATGTGCAGCGCGCTTTCGTGCCGGTCGGTTGCCAGCATTGCGACGAACCACCCTGCCTCGATGTGTGCCCGACCACCGCCACGCGCAAGCGCGCCGATGGCATCGTCACCATCGACTACGACTTGTGCATAGGCTGCGCTTACTGCGCGGTGGCCTGTCCCTACCAGGCGCGCTACAAGACCGAACGCGCCAGCTTCGCCTACGGGTCGGCGACGCAAACCGAGACATTGCGCTTCGACGCCGCAAGGCTGGCGGTAGCGACCAAGTGCACCTTCTGCGTCGACCGCATCGACGCCGGTCTCGCGAAGGGCCAGACGCCAGGCGTCGACCCCGAAGCGACGCCCGCCTGCGTGAATGCCTGCATCGCCGACGCGCTCGCCTTCGGCGACCTCGAAGATCCGAAGAGCAAAGTCTCGCAGTTACTCGCCGAGAACCAGCATTTCCGCATGCACGAAGAGCTCGGCACCGGGCCGGGCTTTTTCTATTTGTGGGACAAGGAGGATGCGTCGTGAAGCAGTCCTCAACGCGCGGGCCGACGCACTCGGCCAAGGAGGCCTACAACTTCGGCCCGAACCCCTGGCAGCAAACGAGTTGGGACGGACGCGCTGCCGGCAACTTCATCGGCGGCGGTGCGGGCGGCGGGCTGATCGTGTTCAGCGCGCTGTCGGGCGTGCAAGGCATGGCGCTGACGCTGATGCTGCTGGCCGGGCTGGCGTTGGTTGGTGGCGGCTTGTTGAGCGTGTGGTTCGAGATCGGCCGGCCGTTGCGCGCGCTGAATGTGATTTTCAATCCACGCACCTCGTGGATGTCGCGCGAGTCTCTCGTCGCTTTCGCGCTGTTCCCCGCAGGGCTGGCCGCTGCGGTCGGACTTCCCGGCGCGGCTGCGCTGGCAGCCTTGCTGGCATGCCTGTTCGTCTATTGCCAGGCGCGCCTGGTGCTCGCTGCCAAAGGCATACCGGCCTGGCGCGAACCCGCGCTGCTGCCGCTGCTGCTGATCACCGCGGGCGCCGAGGGCGGTGGATTGTTCCTGCTCGCGCGGGCCTTGCCGCTGCCGCAAACCCAGCCGGGTGTGCATTGGCTGTGGGCGCTCTTCATGGCACTCGTGTTGGCACGCGCGCTGCTGTGGCTCGTCTGGCGCACGCGCCTGGCCGGAGTTGCTGCGCCGCGCGCCTTGGCAGCGATCGACCGCGCCGGCGCGCTGCTGCTGATGTTGGGCAGCCTGCTACCGCTGGCGCTGGTGGTGCTGGTGGTGAACGGGCCTTCAGGCGTAGCAGCCACTGCCTGGCTGCTCGGCGCGGCAGGGCTGGCCGCAGCACTGGCCGGCGCCTGGTTCAAGTTCACGCTGATCACGCGCGCGGCTTTCAACCAGGGTTTTGCTTTGAAGCGTCTGCCGGTGCGGGGAACCGCTCATGTGTCGGGAACCGCGCCCAGCGATCCGAAAGGAGTTTGACCATGAACTCGACCCGGACTGAACAGGCCGGCGCGATGCTGCATCCCGATCTGGAGTGCATGCCACGCGAGCAACTCGCCGAGCTGCAGCTCTCGCGCCTGCAGGCAACGCTCAAGAATGCCTACGAGCATGTGCCGCTGCATCGCGCGCGGCTTGCCGCCGCAGGCATGCGCCCCGACGATCTGCGCAGCCTGGCCGACGTGCAGCATCTGCCTTTCACGCTGAAATCCGATCTGCGCGACCACTACCCGTTCGGCATGTTCGCGCGGCCTGTGCAAGAGCTGGTGCGATTGCACGCTTCGTCGGGCACCACCGGCAAGCCCACCGTGGTCGGCTACACCGCCAGCGACATCTCCAACTGGGCCGATCTGATGGCGCGATCAATGGTCGCCGCCGGCGCGCGGCGTGGCGACATCGTGCACAACGCCTATGGCTATGGCCTCTTCACCGGAGGACTCGGCGCGCACTACGGTGCCGAGCAGCTCGGCGCGGTGGTGGTGCCGATGTCGGGCGGTGCCACCGAACGCCAGGTCGCGCTGATCATGGACTTCAAGGCGCGCGTGCTGTGCGCCACGCCGTCGTATGCGCTGGCCATCGCCGAGTGCGCCGAGCAGCACGGCGTCGATCTGCGCACAAGCGCGCTCGAGATCGGCCTGTTCGGCGCCGAACCCTGGAGCGCGGCGATGCGCGCCGAGGTCGAAGCGCGGCTCGGCTTGAAGGCGGTCGACGTCTACGGTCTGTCCGAAATCATGGGGCCAGGTGTTGCCTGCGAATGCCCGTGCCAGAACGGGCTGCACGGCTGGGAGGATCATTTCCTGTTCGAGGTCATCGACCCCGAGACCGGCCGCGTGCTGCCCGAGGGCGAGGCCGGCGAACTCGTGATCACGACGCTGAGCAAAGAAGCGCTGCCGATGCTGCGCTACCGCACGCGCGACATCACGCGCTTGAGCAGTGCCGCGTGCGACTGCGGCCGCACGCACCAGCGCATCATGCGGATCACTGGGCGCGACGACGACATGCTGATCATCCGCGGCGTCAACGTCTATCCCTCGCAGATCGAGGCGGTGCTGGTGGGCAGGCCGCATCTGGCGCCGCATTACCAACTGGTGGTCGAGCGCCACGGCAGTCTGGATCAGGTGCGTATCGAGGTCGAGGCCCATGCCGGTGTCGGCAGCGCGCTGTTCGAAAGCATCGCTATCGATGTCGGGCATTACATCAAGTCGATGATTGGCATCACAACCGAGGTGCTGGTGCAGCCGCCCGGCGCGATCCCACGCTCGCAAGGCAAGGCGGTGCGCGTGCGCGACCTCAGACCGAAAGCATCATGAGCAAACACCTGCTGGCATTGAACGTGAACGGCCAGCCGCGCGAGGACGCGGTCGCCGATGGTCTGCTGCTGGTCGACTATCTGCGCGAGGTGACCGGACTGACCGGCACCAAGCAGGGCTGCGACGGCGGCGAATGCGGCGCCTGCACCGTGCTCATCGACGGCGCGCCGCACTTGGCCTGCCTGACGCTGGCGGCCACCTGCGAGGGCCGGCACATCGAGACCATCGAAGCGCTGACGGTTGAGGGCCGCATGGGCCGGCTGCAGCAGGCTTTTCACGAACACCTGGGCACGCAATGCGGCTTTTGCACGCCGGGCATGATCATCGCCGCCGAGGCGCTGCTGCGCCGCGAGCCCAAACCCAGCGAGGCGCAGATCCGCGATGCGCTGTCGGGCAATCTGTGCCGCTGCACCGGCTACGTCAAGATCATCGAATCGGTGCAGGCCGCCGCGCAGCAGCATGGATAAGCGCGTACAGGCCGTTCTAGAGGCGCAGCACAGCGTGGGCGAACGCACGCCGTTGATCGACGGCATCGAGAAGGTCACCGGCCGCGCGCGCTACACCGCCGATCTGCCGCTGCGCCAACCGCTGATAGGCCGCATGCTGCGCAGCCCGGTCGCGCATGGTCTGATACGCGCGATTCACACCGAGCGCGCGCGCGCGCTGCCGGGTGTGCGCGCCGTCATCACCGGAGCGGACTTCGCCGCGCCCTATGGCGTGATCCCGATCGCGCAAAACGAATGGCCGCTCGCACGCGACAAGGTGCGGTATCGCGGAGAGCCGATAGTGGCTGTGGCTGCGGTCGACGAAGCGACCGCCTTGGCGGCGCTGGCGCTGATAGCGCTCGACATCGAGCGCTTGCCGGCCTACTTTTCTGCGGCCGATGCGCGCGCGCCGGATGCCGTCGATCTGCACGCGAAAAAGCCCGGCAATCTCGAACGCGAAGTCGACCAGTTGTTCGGCGACGCCGATGCCGGCTTTGCGGCCGCCGATCTGGTGCTGGAGCAGAACTTCCATTACGCCGAGGTCGCGCATGGGCAGATCGAGCTGAATACGGCGATCGCCGAGTTTGAACCCGAGACCGGGCGACTCACCACGCACTCGGTGACGCAAGTGCCTTATTACCTGCACCTGACGCTGGCGCAATGCCTTGCCATGGATGCGTCGAATATCCGCGTCATCAAACCCTTTGTCGGCGGCGGCTTCGGGCATCGCGTCGAACCGCTCAACTTCGAGATCGTGACCGCCGCACTGGCGCGCGCGGCCGGCGGCACGGTCAAGCTCGAGGTGACGCGCGAGGAAGGTTTTCTGACGCACCGCGGCCGCCCCGAGACCGATGTGCGCATGAAGATCGGCATGAGCAAGCGCGGCGAACTCTTGGCAGTCGACTGCGAAGTGACGCAGCGCGGCGGCGCCTATGCCGGCTACGGACTGGTGACGATTCTCTATGCCGGCGCGCTGCTGCATGCGCTCTACAAGATGGGCGCGGTGCGTTATCACGGCTTGCGTGTCTACAGCAACACGCCGCCTTGTGGCGCGATGCGCGGCCATGGCGCGGTCGATGTGCGGCATGCGTTCGAGTCGGTGCTCGACGCGATGGCCGAGCAACTCGGCTTGGATGCGTTCGCAGTGCGCCGCGCCAATCTGCTCGTGCCGCCCGAGCGCACGCTCAACGATTTGCAGGTCAACTCGTACGGACTGCCGGCCTGTCTGGACTGGGTCGAAAAAGCGTCGGGCTGGCGCGAGCGCCACGGCAAGATGCCGCGCGGTCGGGGCCTCGGCTTGGCGTGCTCGCACTATGTGTCGGGCTCTGCCAAGCCGGTGCACTGGAGCGGCGAGCCGCATGCGGTGATACAGCTCAAGCTCGACTTCGACTGCGGCATCACGATACTCACCGGCGCGTCCGACATCGGCCAGGGCTCAAGCACGCTGCTCACCCAGGTGGTGGCCGAAGTACTGTCGCTGCCGATGGGCCGCATCCGCGTCGTCGCCACCGACAGCGCGCTCACACCCAAGGACAACGGCTCGTACTCGTCGCGCGTCTCGTTCATGGTCGGCAATGCGGCGCTGCGCGCCGCGCAGAACCTGCTGGCCTTGCTGATTGCCGCGGCTGCCAAGAAGTTGGGCGTGAGCGCCGAGCAGATCGAATGGCTGGGCGAGCGTTGCGTCGTGATGGGTGGCTCGCTGGACAGCGAGAAGGGCCTGGACTTCGCCGCCGTCGTCGAGGCTGCGCTGGTCGACACCGGCAGCCTGATGGTCAAGGGCAGCTGGTCGACGCCGATCGAGACGCAGGGCGGCAAGTTCCGCGGCGCTGCGGTCGGCTCGACGGCGGGCTTCTCGTACGCGGCGCAGGTGATCGAGGTCAGCGTCGACGAAGACACCGGCGTGGTGACGGTCGAGCAGGTCTGGGTCGCGCACGACTGCGGCCGCGCCATCAACCCGCTGGCCGTCGAAGGCCAGATACAAGGGGCGGTGTGGATGGGCCTCGGTCAAGCGCTGAGCGAGGAGACCCAGTACTTCGAAGGCCTGCCGCTGCGCGCCAATTTTCTCGACTACCGCATCCCGACCATCGTCGAATCGCCGCCCATCGCCGTGCATCTGGTCGAGAGCATCGATCCGCTCGGCCCCTTCGGCGCCAAGGAGGCCAGCGAAGGCTCGCTGCACGGCGCGCCGCCGGCGCTGACCAACGCGATCTGCGCTGCGCTCGGGCTGCGTCTGTCCGAATTGCCAGCATCGCCCGACCGCGTGCTCGACGCCTTGGTGGCGCTCAAGCGCAAGCAGCGTCAGCAACAGCGCAAACAAGCCAGCACGGAAGGCGATTGACACCATGGAATCCTTGCTGAATTTCGAGCTGCGCCAGCCGGCCACGCTGCAAGAAGCGCTGCAAGCGCTGGCGGGCACAGTCGACGCACGCTGGCTGGCCGGCGGCACCGACCTCGTGCCCAATCTGCGCCGCGGCCTCGAACAGCCGCCGCTGCTGGTCAGCTTGGCCCGCGTCGCGGGCATGCATGACATGGCCTTCGATGCCAACGGGCTGCGCCTGGGCGCCGGGGTCACGCTGGCACGCCTCGCATCCGACGCAGCGGTGCAGCTTCACTACCCGGCCATTGCCGAAGCCGCTGCGGCCGTCGCCGGGCCGAGCCACCGCAGCGCCGCGACGCTGGGGGGCAATCTGTGCCAGGACACGCGCTGCGTGTTCTACAACCAGAGCGAGTGGTGGCGCTCCGCCAACAGCTATTGCCTGAAGCGCGGCGGCGAAACTTGCCATGTCGCGCCGCAGGGTACGCGCTGCCATGCCGCGTTCTCGGGCGATATCGCGCCAGCGCTGCTCGCACTCGGCGCCGAGGTCGAGCTGGTATCGATGCGCGGCAGCCGCATGTTGCCGCTTGCCGCTCTCTACCGCGACGACGGCGCGGCACACCTGACACTTGAACGCGACGAGTTGCTGCTGCGCGTCTCACTGCCCGCACCGTCAAGCGCACAGCGCTCGGGCTACCGCAAGGCACGCACGCGTGGCGCGATGGACTTCCCGCTCGCCGGCGTGGCCTGCGCGCTGGCGGTGCAGAACGGCGTGCTGACGCAATTGCGCCTGGCATTGACCGGCACCAACTCGCTACCTTTCGTTCTCGACGGAACCGACGCGCTGCTCGGCCAGCCGCTTGCCGACGCGGGTCTGACCGCGCTCGGCAAACTGGTGCAAAAACAGGTGAGCCCGATGCGCAGCACCGCGACTCAGTCCAACTACCGTCGTTTGGTCGCCAGCGCTTTGGCGCAGCGCCTCGTGCGCCAACTCGCCGGAGGCGCGGCGTGCTGAACACCGATGCCAGCCTGCGCTGGCACTGCCGCGATTGCGCCAGGCTCAGCAGGGGTTTCGCCTTTCCCTATGGCCTTTGCCCGCATTGCGGCGGCAAGCTCGACGTGCTCGATGCGCAACGCCTCGGCGCTGCGTTCAAGTGGCAGGGCATACGGACCGCCTTCGAGATCGAACTCGGCGCGCGCGCTTTCTACCAGAGCGCCTCCGTCGACGCCACCGATCCGGTGTTGCGCAAGCTGTTCTCCCGCTTCGCCGTGATGGAAGGCGAGCATATGGAAACGCTGGCGCGCCGCTACCAGGTCGATGTGCCGACGCCGTCGCCCGGATTCCGCGTCGAGCTCGCTGCGATCTTCGCCGACGTCGAGAGCCGACCGCAGGATCCGGCGAATCTGTTTCGCATCGCCATCGCGCTGGAGAAGCGCGCCGCCGAATTTTTTGTCGCGCGCGCAGCGCAGACCGAGGAGGGCTCGGACGAACAGCATCTCTACCAGGAACTTGCCACCGAGGAGATCGAACACGCCGCATTGCTGGAGATCGAATACGCACGCTGGCGCGAAGGCCAGCCCGGTCAGTTCAGCGACGCGCGCGAAGCGGCGGGCCTGGCAGGCGCGCAGACCGAACTGATCAATGCCGCAGCGCTGCTGCTCGCCAACATCGATCCGGAGCGCATCGCCTTGACCTGCGGCGACCAGCACCTGAGCTATGGCGAACTGCGCAACCGCGTCGCGCGCGCCGCCGCCGTCTGGCACGCGCACGGACTCAAGCCCGGTGACCGTGTCGCGATCAAGCTGCCCGACGGCATCGACTGGGTGGTGGCCTTCCTCGGCACGATCTGGGCCGGCGGCATCGGGGTGGCGGTGAATCCGCAAATCCCCGCGCCCGAATGGCAGTACATCCTCGACGAGGCTGGCTTCAACATCATTCTGGCCGCAGCGCGCGACGACACGCCACTGCCCTGGCGCGAACGCGTCATCCTGGTTGACGATGGACGTCGCGAAGTCGCCGCCGCCACGCCGGTCGAGCCGCATCTGGTCGATGCGGAGACGCCGGCCTTCTGGTGCCATTCGTCGGGCACTTCGGGCAAGCCCAAGGCCGTCGTGCATGCGCACCGCTTCGCGCGCCAGATCGAGCGCGTTTCGAGCGAGCGTATCGGCATCAGCGCGGGCGACCGCTTGTTCGCGACCTCGCGACTGTTCTTTTCATACCCGCAGACGAACAGCTTGTTTGCCGGGCTGAAGCTGGGCGCCACCGTCATTCTCGACACGCAGTGGCCGACTGCCGCGTCGGTCGCTGCAACCGTCGCACAGACGCAGCCGAGCGTGTTCTTCAGCGTGCCATCGCTGTACCGAAATCTGCTCAACGAAGGTCGGGCGCCGGGGCTCGCGCAGGCCGGGGTCAGGTGTTGCGTGTCGGCCGGTGAGCCGCTGCCGGAGAGCTTGCGAGATGCCTGGTTGGCGGCCACCGGCATCGGCATCATCGACGGCTATGGCGCGTCGGAGACCTTGGTGCTGGTGCTCACCGCGCTGCCAGGCGACGACGGTCTGCAGCCTTCGCCCGGCATCGATGTCCAGCCTCTCGACGCCGATGCTGCCGCCAAGGGCATTCCGACGCGGCTGCGCATCCGCGTGCCCAGCCTGGCGCTGGGTTACCTCGACAGACCCGCAGCGCAGGCCGAGAGCTTTCTGGACGATTGCTTCTGCCCGGCGGACCTGTTCTTGCGCACCGCCGGCGGCGGCTGGCGCTTTGCCGGCCGCGAGGACTCGCTCATCAAGATCAAAGGCCGCTGGGTGCACCTGGTCGAGCTCGAGGAACGCCTCGCCGCCAGCCTGCCCGGTCTGCTCGAAGCGGCCACCGTGTGCGTGCCCGACGCCGACGGCGTCGACGCGATTGCCTTGTTCTATGTGGCGCAGCCTGGCAAGAACGAAGCGGTGGAACTCGCGCTGCGCGAACGCGCCGAGACGCTGCCGCACTACCAGCGCCCGGCCTGGGTGCGTTCGGTCGAAGCACTGCCGCGCACGGCGACCGGCAAGCTGCAACGCCGGCGCCTGATCGAACTGCTCAGAACCGGCGGCTGAGGCTCAATATGCATGCCGCCAACACAGACACGATGGTGCACACCGCAGCCAGCGCTGGCGTGCTCACCGTGACGATGGCGCGCGCGCCAGTTAACGCACTCGACAACGCGCTGGTCGACGCGCTGCAAGCGGCAGTCGACGCGGCCTGCGCCGACGCGAGCATTGCCGTGCTGCACCTGCGCAGCGCGCAAATAGTGTTCTGTGCCGGCGCCGATCTGGACCTGATGCAGCAAAGCATCGCAACGCCCGCTGGGCTCGAACAGATGCTCGCGCTGGTGCGCCGCATGCAGCAGCTCACAGCGCGGCTGGAGAGCGCCCCGCTCATCACGCTGGCCGAGATCGGCGGCGCCGCTTTGGGCGGCGGCTTCGAGATCGCGCTCGGCTGCGACCTGCGCATCGCCGCGCATGAAGCCAAGCTAGGACTGCCCGAGGCAGGCCTCGGACTGCTGGCCGCGGCAGGTGGCACGCAGCGGCTGACACGGCTGGTCGGACCTGGCCTGGCGAAGCGCCTGATCCTCGGCGCCGAAACAGTCGACGGCGCGACGGCGCAGCAGCTCGGACTCGTGCAATGGGCGCTGCCGCGTGCCGAGCTGACTGACGCCGCGCGCGCGCTCGCCGAGCGACTCGCCAGCCTGCCGCGTCACGCATTGGCCGCCGCCAAGCAGTGCATTGCCGCCGCGCTCGATCCAGCACGTGATGGCTTTGCCGAAGAGATTGCGCAGACGCGCGGCCTCTACCAACACCCGGTGACGCGCGATCGCGTCAGCGCTTTTTTGGCGCGCAGCGCGCGCTCAATTTCGCCAGACAAGCAGGAGAGATAAGCCATGAAGCTCAACCACCGCACCGCCGTGATCACCGGCGCCGCCTCGGGCATTGGCCGCGCCACGGCGCAGGCCTTTGCCGAAGCCGGCGCGCATGTGCTGCTGGCCGACATCGACCAGGCACGCGGCGCGCAGGCCGCCCTCGAATTGCGCGATGGTGGCCACCAAGCCGACTTCCTGGCGGTGAACTTGACCGACGCGGCATCGATCAACGCCTTCGCCGAGCTGGTGCAGCAGCGCTTCGGCACGCCCGATGTGATCGTGAACGCCGCCGGCTGGGGCAAGACCGCGCCCTTCGTCGAAGGCACGCCCGATTTCTGGGACCAGCTGATCGCGCTGAACTTCGTCGGCCCGATGCTGCTCACCAAGGCCTTTCTGCCGTCGATGATGGCGCGCGCCAGCGGCAGCATCGTCAACATCGCGAGCGACGCAGGCCGCGTCGGCAGCCTCGGCGAAACCGTCTACTCGGGCGCGAAGGGCGGCTTGATCGCGTTCACCAAATCGCTGGCACGCGAGATGGCGCGCTACCAGATCAACGTCAACTGCGTCTGCCCCGGCCCGACCGACACGCCGCTGATGGCTGCCGTTCCCGACAAGGTCAAAGAGGCGCTCACCAAGGCGATCCCGTTCCGCCGTCTGGGCAAACCGTCCGAGGTGGCCGACGCGATCCTGTTCTTCGCCAGCGACCGCTCCGCCTACATCACCGGCCAGGTGTTGAGCGTCAGCGGCGGCCTGACGATGGTTGGTTGACCTGATCTGACATGACATGACGTGACATACAGAGACCACAACATGGACTATTCATTGCCCGTATTCCTCGCCCACGCGATCGCGCTTGAACAAGAAGCGGCCGAGCGCTATCTCGAACTCGCCGACATGATGGAGGCGCACCGCAACGACGAGGTCTCGCAACTGTTCCGCGACATGGTGCGCTTCTCACTCATGCACCACGACTCCATCGTCGATCGATCACAGGGGATTGCGCTGCCCGAGATGCACCCGCGCGATTTCCTCTGGAGCGCACCACCCGAGGCCGGCGGCGACGAAGCCTTCGACTACACGCTCGATGCCTACAACGCGCTGCGCTATGCGCGCGAAAACGAGCAGCGCGCGCATGACTATTACGCCGACGTCGGCCGGCATTCGATCGACCCGGAAGTCAAGCGCCTGGCCGAGGAGTTCGCCACCGAAGAAGCCGAACATGTGGCCGCGCTCGATGAATGGCTGGCGCGCACCCCATTTCAAAGCACCCCAGGAGCATCATGATGAAGAGTATTCAGCTGGCCGGCTACCAGGCCCAACATTTCGGTTATGCGGTGAGCGGCAAGGTCGCCACCATCACGCTCAATCGCCCTGAGCGCAAGAACCCGCTGACCTTCGATTCGTACGCCGAACTCGGCGACTTGTTCAGCGAGATGGTCTACGCGACCGACGTCAAGGCCGTCGTGTTCACCGGATCGGGCGGCAACTTCTGTTCGGGCGGCGACGTGCACGAAATCATCGGCCCGCTGGTCAAGATGGACATGCCCGAGCTGCTGCAGTTCACGCGCATGACGGGCCGACTCATCAAGACCATGCGCGCCTGCCCGCAACCGATCATTGCGGCGATCGACGGTGTCTGCACCGGCGCCGGCGCGATGATTGCCTGCGCCTCCGACATGCGCATCGCCACCGCGCGCTCCAAGCTCGCCTTCCTGTTCGTTCGCGTCGGCCTGGCCGGCGCCGACATGGGCGCGTGCACGCTGCTGCCGCGACTGATAGGCCTGTCGCGTGCTGCCGACCTGCTTTACACCGGCCGCGTCGTCGGCGGCGAGGAGGCTGCCCTGTTCGGCTTCCACAACCGCCTGGTCGAACCCGAAGCAGTGCTCGAGACGGCGCAGACGCTCGCGGCCGAGCTCGCCAACGGCCCGACCTTCGGCCACGCGATGACCAAGACCATGCTCTGGCAGGAATGGAGCGCGAGCCTCGGTGAATGCATAGAGGCCGAGGCGCAAGCGCAGGCCATCTGCATGCAGACGAATGACTTCGAGCGCGCTTATCATGCCTTCGCCGCCAAGCAAAAGCCCGTGTTCGAAGGCAACTGACGAGACCCGAAGGACCATGAAATGAGTGACCGCAGCTACCTGAGCTGGCCCTTCTTCGACGACGCACACCGCGCGCTGGCGCTCGAGTACGAGGCCTGGGCGGCTGATGTGCTGCCGGCGCTGCTGACGCACGACGAGGCCGACCTCGACAGCGTGCACGCCTGCGTCGGCAACCTGGTGCGCGCGCTCGGGCGCGCCGGTCTGCTGCGCGCCTGTGTGCCCAAAGCCTATGGCGGTCTGTTTGACACCGTCGACGTGCGCAGCCTGGCGCTGGCGCGCGAGACGCTCGGGCGTGCCTCGGGCCTGGCCGACTTCGCGCTCGCGATGCAGGGCCTGGGCAGCGCGCCGGTCAGCCTGTTCGGCACCGCCGCGCAGAAGCAGGCCTTGCTGCCCGGCGTGGCGCGCGGCGAGCTGATCACCGCGTTCGCGCTGTCCGAGCCCGACTCAGGGTCGGACGTCGCTGCGATGTCGACCACGGCGCGCCGCGACGGCGACGGCTGGGTGCTCGACGGTGTCAAGACCTGGATTTCCAACTGCGGGCTGGCCGACCGCTATGTGGTGTTCGCGCGCAGCGGCGAAGCGAGCGGAGCGAAAGGCCTCTCGGCGTTTCTGCTCGACGCCGACTCTTCCGGCGTCGGCGCGGGCAGCCTGCTCGGCCAG
>Ga0315270_10001389_pt1 | contig 12832 bp, 11 predicted proteins | sample C1_bottom_MG_FD_204932 | JGI IMG/M metagenome (GOLD analysis project Ga0315270, IMG submission 204932) | Sediment microbial communities from Yellowstone Lake, YNP, Wyoming, USA - C1_bottom | ecosystem: Environmental > Aquatic > Freshwater > Lake > Sediment | place: USA: Wyoming | collected... | reverse complement strand
CAAGGGCAGCACGATCAGTATTGAAACCAATGGTGAACAGGAGCAAGAGGCAATGACTGCGATTGTGGCGCTGATTAACGATTATTTCGGTGAAGGCGAATGAGTTTCACGCTGCACGGCCTGCCCGTTTCCAGCGGGATTGCGATCGGCCATGCGCATCTGGTTTCGCATACTTCGCTTGAAGTTTCGCACTATATCCTGCCAAAAAATATGCTGCGGGAAGAGGTCGAACGGCTGGATGCCGCGCTGGAGAAGACGCGCATTGAACTGACCTCGCTGCACGAACACAGGCCGCAATATGCAGCTGCAGAATTCGATGCGTTTATCAACCTGCATTTGATGATTCTCGCCGATGAGCACATCAGCCAGGCTGCACGCGAGATGATTCTAAACGAGCAGTGCAACGCCGAGTGGGCGCTCAAAGTGCAGATGGATAGCCTCGTCATGCAATTTGAGGCGTTTGAAGACAGCTATCTGCGCGAGCGCAAGACCGACGTGGTGCAGGTGGTTGAACGCATACTCAAAACCATGAACGGCGTCAGCGGCCATGCCCCGCCCGCAGCCAAGCATGATGTGCTGCCGATTATGGTGGCGCACGATGTCAGCCCGGCCGATCTCATCCAGCTTAAACCTCACCAGTTTGCCGGCATCCTGACCGATCTGGGCGGCGCCACTTCGCATACTTCCATCGTGGCCCGCAGCCTGAACAAGCCCTGCGTGGTCGGTCTGCACCACGCGCGCGAGCTGATTAAAGACAACGATATGCTGATCGTTGATGGCGCGCAGGGCGTGGTGATTGTTAACCCCGACAAGCAGATATTGGCCGAATACAAGCTGCGCCATAGCCAGTTTGAGCTGGAACGGCAAAAGCTCAAGCGCCTGAAAAGCGGTCGCACCAGTACCCTGGACGGCACCGTTATCGAGCTGTATGCCAACATCGAACTGCCGGATGATCTGGCCGAAGTAAAAGAAAACGGCGCCGGCGGCATTGGCCTGTTCCGCAGTGAATTTTTATTCCTCAATCGCGACACGCTGCCTGACGAAGAAGAGCAGTTCACCGCGTATCGCACCGTAGCTGAAGGCATGAAAGGGCTTCCCGTCACCATCCGCACTTTCGATCTCGGCGCCGACAAACAGCTCAAGGGCGCCAAGCGTGTCGCCAGCAATCCGGCCCTCGGCTTGCGCGCGATACGTCTGTGTCTGGCCGAGCCGCAGCTGTTTCGCACCCAGCTACGCGCGCTGCTGCGCGCCTCGGTGTTTGGCAACGTCAAGATTTTGATCCCGATGCTGTCCGGCACGGCCGAGATCAATCAGACGCTGAATTTCATCGCGGCCACCAAGCAGGAGCTGGACAGGGACGGTCTTGCCTACAACCCTGCAGTGCAGATAGGCGGCATGATAGAAATCCCCGCTGCCGCGCTGTCGCTGAATGCGTTCGTCGAAAAGCTGGACTTCCTTTCCATCGGCACCAACGATTTGATTCAGTACACCCTGGCGATAGACCGCACCGACGATGAAGTCGCGCATCTGTATGATCCGCTGCACCCCGCCGTGCTGCATCTGCTGTCGCACGTCATCAGTGGCGCGAACAAGGCCGGCGTGCCGGTCTCGGTATGCGGCGAAATGGCCGGCGAGCTGGCCTACACACGCCTGCTGCTTGGGCTGGGCTTGCGCCAGTTTTCGATGCACCCGGCGCAGTTGCTGGCGACCAAGCAGCGTGTGCTCACCACCAGCCTGCCCGAAATCGCGATGCTGACACAGAAGATGCTGCGTGCCAGCGACCCGATGAAGATACGTGAATTGCTGGACAAGTTGAACGTTTAACCCTGTGCCTGGGCGATAGCTGCACCCACCAAATGAATCCGGGGGTCAGGTCTGGCGCCGTGCGTTCACGACATTGGGCACCTGCAGCAGCAGGGCGAGCAGCCGGCTTAACTGTTCCAGATCGGCTATTTCAATCGAGAACTGCATGTTTGCCTGGTTATGCTTGCTCAGGGTGTTGACCTTGGTGACGTTGATTTTTTCCCGCGCAAACAGTTCGCTGATGTCGCGCAGCAGTCCTTGCCGGTCATACGCTTCGACCGCTATATCCACCGCAAAATGTAAATCTTTTTTGCCGCCCCATTGCGCACCGAGCACGCGCTCATGCCGGTTTTCCGGCATGCGCAGCATTGAGGCGCAGTCCTTGCGGTGTATGGTCACGCCGCGATCGCGCGTGACATAACCAACAATCGCATCCGGCGGTGCAGGCTTGCAGCATTTTGCCATTTTCGTCAGCAGGTTGCCCACGCCCTCCACCAGTATGCCGCTTGCCGAGGCCTGCGTTGACGCGGGCCTGGTCGCCATCGGTTTGGCGACCAGAGGGCTGATGATAGCCTCAGCCTTGGCCGGCATTACTTCCTGCAGCGCGACTACTATCTGGCGGGGCGTCACATCGCCGCGCCCGATGGCAGCCAGAAAATCTTCCATTTTATTGAAGTGCAATTTTTGCGCGATTTTTTCGTGGTTGACCGAGGTGACGCCCAGCCTGTGCAATTCGCGTTCCAGCTGCGTTCTGCCCTGAGAGATGTTCTCTTCAAAATTCTGGTATTTGAACCAGTGCCGCACCTTGGCCCGCGCACGCGGACTTTGCAGGTAACCCAGCGCCGGATTCAGCCAGTCGCGGCTCGGTGTGCCCTGTTTTGCGGCGAGGATTTCCACACGCTGGCCATTCTGCAATTTGTAGTTGAGCGGCACGATGCTGCCATCCACCTTGGCGCCGCGCGTGCGGTGTCCTAGATCGGTGTGCAGGGTATAGGCAAAATCCACCGGGGTGGCCCCCTTGGGCAAATCGATCACCTTGCCCTGCGGCGTGAGCACGTACACCTGGTCCTGAAACAATTCGTTCTTGAATTGCTCGACCATGTCACCGCTGTCGCTGACGTCTTCTTTCCACTCCAGTATCTGGCGCAGCCAGGCTATCTTCTCGTCAAATTTCGCATCGGATTTTCCGCCCTCCTTGTAGCGCCAGTGCGCCGCAACCCCCAGCTCGGAATGCTGGTGCATTTCATGGGTGCGGATCTGCACTTCGAGGGCCAGGTTGCGCGGGCCGACCACCGCGGTGTGCAGCGAGCGGTAATCGTTGCTCTTGGGGTGCGCAATGTAGTCGTCGAATTCGCTGGGTATCGGCTGCCACAGGTTGTGCACAAGCCCGAGCGCGGTATAACAATCCTTGATGTCATCGACCAGTATGCGCACTGCGCGCACATCGTAGAGCTCGCTGAAATCCAGCTGCTTGCGCTTCATCTTGTTGACGATGCTGTTGATGTGCTTTGAACGCCCGCTAACCTCGGCCTTGATGCCAGCCTGGCTCAATTCATTTTTTAATTGCGACAATACATCGGCGATATATTGCTCACGGTCTACGCGGCGCTCATCCAGCAGCTTGGCGGTTTTTTTGTAGAGCTCAGGCTCCAGATAGCGCAGCGCGAGATCTTCCAGCTCCCACTTCACCTGCCACACACCCAGGCGGTTTGCCAGCGGCGCGAATATGCCCTGGGTCTCGCGCGCGACTATCTTTTGATTTTCCTCGCTTGCCCCCGCCAGGTTGCGCATGGTCTGGGTGCGCTCGGCCAGTTTGATCAGCACGACGCGGATATCCTCGACCATCGCCAGCAGCATTTTTCGCAGGCTTTCTATCTGCTGCGCGTGGTCACCCTTGTTTTTTTCCGGCTTGTGCAGGCCCTGCATCTCGCTGAAGTCCTGGATTTGCTCCATGCGCGACATGCCCAGCACCAGGCTGCTGATGTTTGCGCCCATCAGCGCATCGAGTTTTTCTGCCCAGTTTTCCAGATGTTCCGGCACGGCATGCAGTATCGCGGCAGCCACCGTTTCATAGTCCATGTTCATGCCGGCCAGAATCGCGGCGGTTCCCAGCGCGTGCTGCATCAGCGGCACGCCGGTTAATTCGGCATACCCGGCGTAGAGCGGCTCAACCAATTCGCAGGCATGGCGTATCGCTTCAACTTCGGCGGGAGCGAAGTTTTTCGACAGTGACGCTAGCCAGGTTTGAACATTCAAACCTTCCTGGCTGGGTGACGGGGTGTATTGGTGTGTGACGGAAACCATAAATCATTATGGCATTTTTGGATGATTTATTGCACGGCATATCCATCTTCTATTTAGAAAGTGCGCTGTCAATAAAGATGCGCTATTGCGCTATAATCGCGCAAATTGATTTCAACCACGCAATGCTAAATACTCCTCAATCCGTCGGCATCGTTAGCGCGCAGCTCGCGCAATTTGACACCCCTCTGCAGTGCAAGAGCGGTGCGATATTGCCGCGCTATGAACTGGTGTATGAGACTTATGGCACGCTCAACAGCGACAGATCCAATGCCATACTGGTGTGTCACGCATTGTCGGGGCATCATCATGTGGCGGGCTATTATGCCGATGACGCCAAAAACATCGGCTGGTGGGACACGATGATAGGTCCCGGCAAGCCGATAGACACGGGTAAATTTTTTGTCATCGGGCTGAACAATCTGGGCGGCTGTCATGGCTCCACCGGCCCCTCCAGCATCAATCCGGAAAGCGGCAAGCCGTATGGTGCAAGCTTTCCTGTGGTGACAGTGGAGGACTGGGTGGAGTCGCAGGCTCGTCTTGCCGACCGTCTGGGCATACAGCAGTTCGCTGCGATACTGGGCGGCAGCCTGGGCGGCATGCAGGCGCTGCAATGGTCGCTGAGCTATCCCGAGCGAGTGCGCCATGTGCTGGCTATCGCCACTGCGCCGCACCTGACCGCCGAGAACATTGCATTCAACGATGTGGCACGCAACGCAATACTGACCGATCCGGATTTTTACGGCGGCAACTTTTACGAGCATGGCGTGGTACCGAGGCGCGGCTTGCGGCTCGCGCGCATGTTGGGCCACATCACCTATCTGTCCGACGATGCGATGGCGGACAAGTTCGGCCGCACCCTGCGCTCGGGCAAGCTTGCCTACAACTATGATATCGAGTTTGAAATCGAATCCTATCTGCGCTATCAGGGCGACAAGTTTGCCGCCTATTTCGACGCCAATACCTATCTGCTGATGACCAAGGCGCTGGATTATTTTGATCCTGCGCGCGATTACGGCGGCAGCCTCGACCGCGCGTTTGCCGCGGCAAAGGCTGACTTTCTGGTGATTTCGTTCACCACCGACTGGCGCTTCTCGCCGGAAAGATCGCGCGCCATTGTCAGCGCGCTGCTGCACAATCACCGCAACGTCAGCTATGCCGAGATTTCTTCGGCACACGGGCACGATTCATTTCTGATGCAGCACACCCATTACCACAATGTGATGCGCGCCTACCTTGACAACATCGCGCGAGAGTTTTCCGCATGAACCATAACGATCTCTCGGCACTTGCTGCCGCCCGCCCGGACTTCGCCGCGATTGCGGCGTGGATACCCGAGGGCGCGTCGGTGCTCGACCTCGGCTGCGGCGATGGCAGCCTGCTGCGCTATCTGAAGGATGCGCGCAACATTCGCGGCTATGGCGTGGAAATCAGCGACGGCAATATCGAGGCTTGCATCCTGAACGGCGTCAACGTGATTCAGGGCGACCTGGAGTCTGGTCTTTCCGGCTTTGAAAATAATGCGTTCGACTATGTCATTCTGTCGCAGACCCTGCAGGCCACGCGCCACACCGAGCCGCTGATGCAGGAAATGCTGCGCGTGGGACGTGCAGGCATCGTCAGCTTTCCCAATTTCGGCTACTGGAAGAACCGCCTCAATGTATTGCGCGGCAATATGCCGGTATCCAAAGACTTGCCCTACCAGTGGTATGACACGCCCAACGTGCACCTGTGTACGCTGCACGATTTCGAGACATTCTGTTTCAAATACAAGATGCAGATACTCGACCGCCGCGTGATGACAGGCGACAGCAACGTTCAGCTGTTGCCCAATCTCCTCGGCAGCACTGCCGTGTACCGTTTCAGGCGTGCCGTCTAGCTTATGAGCGTGTGGCAGCAGCTGTTCACGCGGCGCATGCTGATCTGCGTGTTCACCGGTTTCAGTTCGGGCCTGCCGCTTTATCTCCTGTTCAACCTGCTGCCGGCGTGGCTGCGCAGCGAGCACGTGGATCTCAAAACCATCGGCCTGTTTGCGCTGATCCAGTTTCCCTACACGTGGAAATTTTTGTGGTCGCCGCTGCTGGATCGCTACGTCGTGCCCATGCTGGGACGGCGGCGCGGCTGGATGCTGCTGACACAGCTTGGCCTGCTGGCTGTGATCGCTGCGATGGGCGCATTTTCGCCGCAAAGCGATTTGAGAATTATTGCCTATATCGCAACCCTGCTGGCCTTTCTTAGCGCGACGCAGGACATCGTGCTGGATGCCTACCGGCGCGAGCTGCTGGCGGACAATGAACTCGGCATGGGCAGCGCGGTGCACGTCAACGCCTATCGCATTGCCGGTCTGGTGCCGGGCTCGTTATCGCTGATCCTTTCCGATATGCTGCCGTGGAATATGGTGTTTGTCGTGACCGCGCTGTTTATGCTGCCCGGCATCGCGATGACGCTGCTGGTGAAGGAGCCCGTCAACAATGCCGCCCCCAAAACCCTGCGCGCGGCGGTGGTAGAACCTTTCCGCGAATTCATCCAGCGCCAGGGCTGGCGCAGTGCCTTGTGGATCTTGGCTTTTCTGTTCTTCTACAAGCTCGGCGACAGCATGTGCACCGCGCTGGCCACGCCGTTTTATCTGGACATGGGTTTTTCCAAGACTGATATCGGCCTGATCGCGAAGAACGCAGGGCTTTGGCCCGCGGTGATAGGCGGCATGCTCGGCGGTTTGTGGATGCTGAAGATAGGCATCAATCGTGCGCTGTGGCTGTTCGGCGTAGTACAGCTGCTGTCTATTCTCGGCTTCGCGTGGCTGGCTTCTGTCGGCTATCACAGCGAAATTGCAGTGCTGGAACGCGCGCAGCTGGCGCTGGTGATAGGCCTGGAGGCGCTGGGAGTGGGGCTGGGCACGGTCGCGTTTGTCGCCTTTATCGCACGCTCCACGCATCCGGCCTATACCGCCACCCAGTTTGCATTGTTTACCAGCCTGATGGCGATACCGCGCACGTTTGCCAATGCTGCCACGGGCTGGCTGGTTGAAGGCATGGGCTGGACAGGTTTTTTCCTGCTGTGCGCAGTGCTGGCGATACCGGGGATGCTGCTGCTGTTAAAGGTGGCTCCATGGCATGAACCTGTAAACCATGAGCCGGCCAAACAGGTATAGCCATCAGTGTTTCGCGCAGCGTAAAACGTCTATTGCTGATTGTTGCAGACGAGATATCCGTTGGGCATGTGTCTATTGTTTCACTGCGGCGCATCAGGCAAAATGCAGACCGATTTTAACCAATATTGAAATCCCACAATATGAAACATGTCATGTATGACGTCGCAATTATTCAGAGTTTGGCCAACCGCCTTTACTCGCAGTCCAGGATTGTCGTCGTTAAATATACGGTTATCGGCGCGGTGCTGTTCTCGCTGATGTTTTATATTGCTGCGTCAATAGAACATAATTTCGGTTTGGCTCCGACTAAATCTCTTGGCGTGGGCTTACTGATTGGCGTGGTGCTCGGGTTCATGCTGGGACAAAGAAAATCTTATCAGTTCAAGATGGAAGCCCAGCTTGCCCTGTGCCAGGTTCAAATTGAAAGAAATACCCGCACAGCCAGCAAACACCATCAGTAACGTTACGGGTAATCGTAATCCACCGTCAGCGGTGCATGATCGCTAAAGCGCTGCTCCTTGTAGATGCTGGTGGTTTTCGCAGTTGCCGCGATGCCGGCCGAGGCGACATGGTAGTCGATACGCCAGCCTACATCCTTCGCCCACGCCTGACCACGGTTGGACCACCAGGTATAGGCTTCCAGTTCAGGGTGCAGTTTGCGGAACACGTCGACGTAGCCAACCTCATGGAATAATTCGCTGAGCCAGGCGCGCTCTTCGGGCAGGAAGCCGGAATTTTTCTTGTTGCCACGCCAATTCTTCAAATCTTTTTCAGTATGGGCGATATTCCAGTCGCCACAGATCAGCACTTCGCGCCCGCTTGCGTGCAGCTCGCGCAGGTGCGGCATAAAAGCAGCCATAAATTTGAATTTAACCGCCTGCCGCTCTTCGCCGCTAGAGCCGGATGGCAAATACAGCGAGACCACGCTGAGGTTGCCAAACTGCGCTTCGATATAGCGCCCTTCGCTGTCAAACTCGGGGATGCCCAGGCCCTCGATTACCGCATCCGGCTTGCGTTTGCTGTAAATTCCCACGCCGCTGTAACCCTTCTTTTCGGCATAGTGAAAATAGCCGTGATAGCCCGGTGGCGCCGACATTTCAGGCGTCAGGTCGGCAGCCTGTGCCTTGAGCTCCTGCAGGCAGACTATATCGGCGCTCTGCTGGCTCAGCCACGGCAACAGACCCTTGTTAAAGGCCGAACGGATGCCATTGAGGTTTATTGAAATTACGCGCACAAAAATTCTCCACTGTTTAAGCGCGCCATTATAATGTCGTTTGTTAAATAACTCGCGCTATCACTATGCTGTCTTTTCGTCAGGACTTTATTCGCTTCGCCATCGAACAAAAGGTGTTGTGCTTCGGAGAATTCAAAACCAAAGCCGGGCGCATCTCACCGTATTTTTTCAATGCCGGTCTGTTCAATGACGGCAATTCGCTGAAGCAGCTTACGCAGTTTTATGCGCAGGCGATTATCGCCTCCGATGTTCAGTTTGACATGCTCTATGGTCCAGCCTACAAAGGCATACCTCTTGCCGCCGGCACCGTGATTGCGTTGTCTGATACGGGGCGCAACGTGCCCTATTGCTTTAATCGCAAGGAGGCCAAAGACCACGGTGAGGGCGGCAGCACGGTGGGTGCAGCATTGAAGGGCAGGGTGCTGATTATCGATGACGTTATTTCTGCCGGCACTTCGGTCCGCGAGTCGATTGAGCTTATCCGTGCAGCGGGTGCCACGCCATCAGCCGTCGTGATTGCACTGGACAGGATGGAGCTTGGACAGACCTCGCGTGAGCAGGGTGGTGTTTCGGCGGTTCAGGAGGTGCAGCGCAATTACAACATTCCTGTTATAGCGATAGCCACGCTGGATGATTTACTGGAATATTTGCAGGGTAATCAGGAAGCGGGACAGTATCTGAGTGCGGTGCAATCTTATCGTGAGCAATATGGGGTGCAAAATGTCTAAATCCAGAATGTTGGCTGCAGGTTTTATCTTGTCAGCGGTCTTCAGCGTGCATGCCGAAGCAAAACTATACAAATGGGTGGACGATAATGGCACTACCCACTACGGCGAGGTGATTCCTCCGGAATATGCCAACAAGGAAAGAGATTCCATCAACAAGGCAGGACTTCTGGACAAGCGCCCCGAAAAGGTTAATCCGGAAGCGTTACGCGCCAAGGAAGAAGCCGCACAGAAAAAGAAAATTGATAATCAGGCCACGATGGAGCAGCAGCGACGCGACAGCGCGCTGCTCAACACCTATAGCAATGAAAACGAAATTGATATGGCTCGCGATCGCAGCCTGGTGCTGATTGAAGCGCGTATTGAAAGCAACAAGATGCTGCTGATTTCTTCCCAGTCCACGCTCGATGGATACAAAAAAGAATTTGACAGCCGCACCAAGGCAGGAAATAAAATTCCACGATCACTTCTTAATGACATTGCACAGACGGAAGCAAGAGTAGCCAGATATAAGTCTGAACTGATCAAAAGCGAAGAAGATTTGGCCGCAGTGAAGGCACGCTTTGAAGGCGAAAAAGAGCTCTATCGCAAGCTGAAAGGCACGGCTCCCAAACAGTAAACACCGGTTAGTCTTAACGGCAACTGGGCTGCCAAAGCTAGCCCTCTGTTCCTACAGGTGCTTATGCGCTCATCAGGCGGCGCAAGGCTTCGTGGTACTTATCCGAAGTTTTCTGCAACACGTCGGCAGGTACCTGCGGCGCAGGTGGCTGCTTGTTCCAGCCTGACGCCTCCAGCCAGTCACGCACAAATTGTTTGTCAAAGCTGGGCGGGTTGCTGCCAACCCGATAGGATTCTGCCGGCCAGAAGCGCGAGGAATCTGGCGTTAAGGCTTCATCGATCAGGTACATTTTTCCAGACTCATCCACGCCAAATTCAAATTTTGTATCGGCGATGATGATGCCTTTCGTCGCCGCATATTCTGCTGCCTGGCTGTACAGTGCTAGTGCAGCCGTGCGCACCTCGTCAGCGCGTGCCTCTCCCATCAGCTTGACCACCTGCTCGAACGAAATATTCTCGTCATGTTCACCTGCCACCGCCTTGGTTGAAGGCGTGAACAAAGGCTGCGGCAATTGCTGCGCCTCCTGCAGACCGGCGGGGAGGGCAATGCCACATACTGAAGCGCTTTTTTTATACTCTTTCCAGCCTGATCCCACCAGATAACCGCGCACTATCGCTTCTATCGGCAGGGGCTGCAATCGCCTGACGACAAATGCCCGCCCTTTGATCTGTGCGCGATCCGCATCCGTTTTAACCACATCTTCGGGCGCAATGCCTGACAAATGATTCGGTATGATATGTCCCAGCCTGGCGAACCAGAAATTTGACAGCGTGGTCAACACCTGCCCCTTGCCTGGAACAGGATTGGGCAGGATGACATCAAACGCAGACAGACGGTCCGTTTGCACGATCAGCAAATGCTGGTCATCAACCGCGTAAAGATCACGCACTTTGCCGCGGTGCAGCAACGGCAAGCTGCTCAGGTTGGATTCATGTAATGCAGACATTCAAGCTCTCTCTATTAAACAGGACAACTCTAAAAACCCAACATAATTTCAGTTTTATATTGGGTTTTTAGCGATGCCCTAATGACTCATGGCGACCTATGCAGTCACCACCTGCCTTTACATGCCTTTGTGATAACTCACCACGCGTTCAACTTCATTTTTGGAGCCGAGTATCACCGGCACACGCTGGTGCAAGCCGGTTGGCTTCAGTTCCATAATACGCTCGCGGCCTGTCGAACACACGCCTCCTGCCTGCTCAACGATGAAGGACATCGGGTTTGCTTCATACAGAATGCGCAGCTTGCCCGCCTTGCCGGCTTCCTTGGTGTCAAACGGATACATAAAGATGCCGCCTCGGATCAGGATGCGATGCACTTCAGCAACCATCGAGGCTACCCAGCGCATGTTGAAGTTTTTCTCGCGTCCACCAGGTGTTTTGCCTTTTACACACTCATCCACATAGCGCTGTACCGGTGCTTCCCAGTAACGCTGGTTGGAGGTGTTGATTGCGAACTCCTGGGTATCTTCGGGGATCGTCATTTTTGGATGCGTCAGCATGAATTCGCCGATGTCATTATCCAGCGTAAAGCCATTTACACCGTGGCCGGTCGTGATGACCAGCATGGTGGAGGGGCCGTACAGTGCATAGCCTGCGCATACCTGCTTGGTGCCAGGTTGCAGGAAGTCTGCGGCAACCGGATTGGTCACGCCTTCCGGGCAGCGCAGAATAGAAAAAATCGTACCGACGGAGATGTTTACGTCGATGTTTGAAGAGCCGTCCAAGGGATCGAACGTCAGCAAATATTTGCCTCTGGGATATTGTGCCGGTATGGAATAAATATCATCCATTTCTTCCGATGCCATGGCTGCCAGGTGGCCGCTCCACTCGTTGGCCTTGATGAATATTTCGTTGGTAATGATATCCAGTTTTTTCTGTGTTTCGCCCTGGATGTTTTCGCTGCCAGCACTGCCCAATACGCCAACCAATGCGCCTTTGTTGACGCTGTGCGCAATTTGCTTGCATGCCATGATGATGTCGCTGAGCAGGCCGGTAAATTCGCCCGTTGCGCCCGGAGCATGCCGTTGTTCTTCAATAATAAATTGCACCAAATTCTTGCTCATCTTGCTCTTTCCTCTTAAATTAAATCACGTAACCGGCGAATTTTACCTGTTTTCACGCCAGGCCTCCATACTTGTGTGAGCAGCAACTCCAAGCACATGAAAGTAATGCAATAAAAAAGGCGGTCCGAAGACCGCCTCTATGCTGCAAACACTGCTACGTATTATTTTACGATTGCTTTCAATTCGCCCTTAACATACCTGATTGCCATGTTATCCAGCGAGATCGGCTTGATTTTGCCGGCCATGCCAGCGGAACCAAATGCCTCGTAACGCGCCTTGCAAATCTCTTTCATCGCTATGGTGGTAGCAGCAAGGAATTTGCGCGGGTCAAAATCTTTAGGGTTATTGGCCAGGTGACGACGCACCGCACCGGTTGAAGCCATGCGCAGGTCGGTGTCGATATTGACTTTACGCACGCCGTGCTTGATGCCCTCAACGATTTCAGAAACAGGAACGCCATAAGTCTGGCCCATGTCGCCGCCGAACTGGTCGATGATCTTCAGCCATTCCTGCGGCACGGATGAAGAACCGTGCATAACCAAGTGGGTGTTGGGGATACGAGCATGGATTTCTTTGATGCGGCTAATCGCCAGCACGTCGCCTGTAGGTGGGCGGGTGAATTTGTACGCGCCATGCGAGGTGCCAATTGCAATCGCGAGGGCATCAACACCGGTACGCTTGACGAAATCGGCAGCCTCTTCAGGATCAGTCAACAGTTGCGAGTGATCCAGCTTGCCTTCAGCACCCTGGCCATCTTCCTGCTCGCCCATGCCTGTTTCCAGCGAGCCCAGACAGCCCAGCTCACCTTCAACTGACACGCCTACCGCGTGCGACATTTCAACTACTTTGCGCGTGACTTCCACGTTGTATTCGTAAGATGAAGGTGTCTTTGCATCTTCCAGCAAGGAACCGTCCATCATCACGCTGGAGA
>Ga0315270_10001388_pt1 | contig 12832 bp, 8 predicted proteins | sample C1_bottom_MG_FD_204932 | JGI IMG/M metagenome (GOLD analysis project Ga0315270, IMG submission 204932) | Sediment microbial communities from Yellowstone Lake, YNP, Wyoming, USA - C1_bottom | ecosystem: Environmental > Aquatic > Freshwater > Lake > Sediment | place: USA: Wyoming | collected... | reverse complement strand
TATGATGCCCGTAATACTTTTTCTTTCTTCATGTCTTCGTCTCCTTAACTTACAATTTAACCATAGTTAAGGGATACGTTTTTCACGGGCAAGGCCAGACCCACCTAACAACCATTCAAATACCATTAGCCGTACTTTATTTTCTCAGTGTATTTAATCAATCATATTATTGATTAAATACACTGCCGGACTCCGATCACAAAAGCATGATCGGGAATGCTAAGAGTATTAAACTTGAAACGATATAAGGAAAATCCTTAATTATTGATGAATTGCTATACCGAAAATTAAGGATCACTCTGTAAATTACGCACAGCATCAACCTCAAAGTATATTATTTGTTTCTACAAATTTTTTACTTATTGAAGTCAAAAAGCATCACTCACAACTTGCCTATGAAGAGGGATGAAATCAACAGGAGTGTATGGAAATATTTCGGGAAAAAACAACTAATAGATCAACTTTACATTTGCCACTTCTCTAGTTGCTAACAGATAAATGACATCCATAAGCCTAACTAAGGGCGGATTTTGAGTTATTGAAAGACCAAGAAGGAAATACTTAAACCATGAAATGGCTTAAATTTTGTCTGTATTCAATTGCAGACGTATCAACAACAACCGGATTGGCTATTACACCAAACTCAGCCTTATCTCTCAACACCTCTTCAATTGTATCAACATCTATTCTGGGAGATTCAGCCGAGTATCCGTACATCAGAGCTGTATTGCAAAGCACATTTATGCGTCTGGGAATGCCCATGCTTACCATTGCTATCCTGGCGCAGGCCGCGCGTGTAAAGAGTGGCGACTTTCTGCCGGCTACTTGAAGCCGATGTTGAATATAACTTTGCACATCATATGTTTCAAAAGGCTTAATATGAAAATCCACCTCGATGCGTTTAGCAGATTGTAAAATCTCGAGTTCAGCCAGTTTTTTCTTGAGCTCGGGTTGGCCAACGAGCATTATCTGCAGCAACTGATACTGGTCGGAATTGATATTTAACAACTTACGTAACGACTCAAGCGAGGCGGGATTCAAATTTTGCGCTTCATCAATAATCAGCAGTACACTCTTTCCCATACAGTGTTGCTCGATCAAAAAATATTGGAAAGCAGCGTCAATCTCATCCCTGGACCTTCCCTCGTATGGAAGACCGAAAGCAAGCATGACCCACTCAAATAAATCTTCGATTTCACGGTGCGTGTTATAAACCAGGCCAACCGTCATTTGAGTCGCGTCCCAGTTATTTAGTAAATGCCTCACCAAAGTCGTTTTACCACAACCAATTTCACCACTGATAACAATGAAATTTGATTTTTCCGTAATGACATGTTTCATCATTGCATAGGCGTAGGTATGCCGACGGCCAAAATACAGGAAATCCGGGTCAGGCTGAATCGAGAACGGCGCTTCCTTTAAACCATAAAATGATTTGTACATTTTCAGTTAAAATCCATGTAAATTAAAACGAAATCATCAAAATGATCAACGTTTTACTCCTCCTCACTTATGTCGTCCTCATTCACCCCAAACTCAGACGCATCAAGTGAAAATTTGTTGTTTTAGTTATATTTGTTAGGAACGTAAAATACAGGAATATTCAGTTTTTTTATGTAGTACTATCGAACAATAGACAAAGAGAATATTTACCTGTATGGGAGTATATTTCTGCAATTGTAAATTGGTATACGCAACTAACTAAAAGCTGCATTAGACAAGGGAATACGAGATTTATTTTTAATATTGGCAAGGCATACTTGATACAAAGTCCCGCAAATCGGGACCAGCTTCAACTTGCACATGTAAAAAACAACTAATTTTTGATATATTTAAAGCTTTCCTGCAGTAATCTCAGGTGGATGAGCGCTTTGATATATTAATCATCCAGCCTTAACTTTAGGTTCGCAGCCCCTTGCAAAAATTCGTCAAGCGACTTTCCATGACTCAGCAATAAATAGGGTGGGCCAATAGTCCGCAAATAGGACATTCTGGAAAGATCATCATCTCCGGACCATTTTGCTATGGAGAAGTCAATGCCTACCAGAGATATTGAAAACACCACCATTGAGATTCCTAACTTTACCTTATTAACTCGGCTGACTAAACCTACATGCCGATACAGTAACCAGCATACTACGAGAATGCCAATCACTCCTGACAGCACGTTAGTCGTGACGCTCGTGTTTAAAGAAAAATCGATATAACCAAATACAAAACCATACAACAACATCAATAAAGCAGCCACAAAAGATGCAATGACTCCGTGAGCCACGAAGTTTGCACGTCCGGATAATACCTTGCCGATTAACGCCCAAAAACCTGCCCATACCAGCAATGCAGGTATATCACTCAACAGTGGTGCCACGAGTAACTTATAAATTTCATCGCGATTATATTCAAGCCATAAAGTAAGAAAGTGTGCAAACAACAACGTCAAGCAGCCCATCACTAAACCAGGCCAACTACGCATCCAGGTGACACTCTTTAGCGGTTTTTCTGCTATCACTACAAAATCAACTGGACGAATACGTAACTGGGTATGGCCGATACGGACGATATCATTCGCCGAAATAATTGCTTCTGAATTACTACAAGCCATTTTATTAATCGTCATTCCGTTAATACTGCCAAGGCCGAGTATGCGATAACAATTATTTCCCGCCGGGTTAATCTCTATATGATGAGGGGCCACATAGGGATCATCAACCACGATATCGCTGTAGTAAGCACGGCCAAATTTTACCGGCCACTCAAGCACCGGGTAGCGCATACAGACATCACTATGACGATCCAGAATTTCAATCCAGGCTAATTTTTCCATTTCAGCGCCCCCATGTAATGGCGCACCAGGTGCATTCCGTCTTCATAGGTTACTCCGCGCATCCTGAGTTTTGTCGCCAAAGCCCGCTTGTTTTCTCTCAAACTAACCACCCTGACACTCATGTCATACATACCTGAAAATTTTCGATAAGACCGAATACAAAATGCAGCCTTTCCTGGCATTCCATTCAAGTCTATTACTGAGTCAATGCATTTATACGGGCTGAAATGTTTGCGTTGTATGCTTGCACCTGATTCATCTTGCCTGCCATAAGATTTTTGTATCAAGTGTCCAAAGCGAAAAGCATCCAGTTTTTCCCCTTGATACAACTGAGTTTCAAACAATACGCTGCCCATGTGGATGTCCTCACCAACATATACATCCGAACTACCCTCGCAATTATTTGTCCTCGCCGTAAAAAAATATTTTGCTTCGACCAGTTCATTTGCCCAACAACGCATATAGGGATCTGCCGCGTCCGGTACTGTGTACCCCGAGTCAATCTGTACCGGCAATGGTTTACTTATTAGCCGCTTTACCAACGCCGAAGAATGCATCAGTAGCTGACGCGTAATTTCGTCCTGAAATTCCCCGGGGGTAATGTGATCATTCCGGTGACGATCCAGTAGCTCTTTCGCAAACTTAGCAGGTACCAGAAACCCCCTTGACTCACCCATTGTCGCAACATTGATGCCAACTAATTCACCCGACTGGTTCACCACAGGCCCTCCACTCATTCCTGGATTGATCGCCCCGGTAAAATGTATTGAGTCGTAAAATGAATGTTCTCTTAAGCCATTATTGACACCATCAACAATGACTAAACCCAGGTCATTTGGATTACCCAGGGAATAGAGTTTTTCACCCCTTGCTGCACGTCCATCATGAAAGGCCAATTGTGGGAAGTTGTTACCTGCAAGTTTCAATAATGCCAAGTCATGCAACACATCAATTGCGAGAAGAGTCAGCGACCCTCGTTGACCACTGCGCGTAACATAGCCCATTTCATATATATCAGGCTCAAGCACATAACTTGAAACGACATGGTAATTGGTAATGATCAACCCATTATCACTCACAAAAAATCCGGAACCGATAGAATTCTGAGACCGGCCGCCTTTAAGCAGCGTTCGTATTTGGAGCACAGAATCCTTGGCCTTGGAAAATACTGCCTGAGTCTTATTATCCAAACTGGACGCCGTTGCCAAGCTTGATAGTTGGATAATTATCATTGAGGTCAAAATTTTCAAATATGTGGATCTAAAAACAGAATCTTTCAAATTTCCCCCCCAACCCGTAATATCTAAAAATAATAACGTTATTCGTTTAACTTCACTCACGAATCACAACTGTTAAAAATCAAATCTCGCTCACTATTTTGATCGAACGACACCCAATCCATCCTGACTTCCCAAGCAAACAGAATTCTGCACCAAAAGTGCTACGGGCGAGGATCATAATACATCTATCTTTCACATCGTATTTCGAGGGATTGACCCCATAATACCTGCTTATTATGTTGATGCAATAATGCTCAACCGTGCAGGATCATAGATATAAATGCCTCTTAAGGTGTACACTCACAGCCAAGAAATAATTAATTTTAAGTATTTCCAATCTCTTTGCAGGCTTCGATTTGAAATGGCTTCAGCAAACCTGAATCAATATAATTTCGCGCTTGATCACATACCTCAATGCGTATTTATTTTTCATCCCGTTACCCTCCGTTTTATCTACGCAAACCGCATTGCAATGAACCAAATGGGCTACAGTGAAGAAGAACTCATGCAGTTGAACGCACTCATTCTCAAGCCGGATTTTTCTGAACAACAGTTTCGAGCAATGTTAACCCCACTTATTGAAGGAACAGTGTCTGAAAATACATTTGAAAATATTATCCAACGTGAGAATGGCCGAAAAAGTGCAGTTGAAATTGTATTAAAATATTCAAATTCAGTGGAACGTGAATCTTTTTTCCTTGCTTTCTCACACGACATTGCCGAACGTCACAAATCGGAGCTGCTCCTAAAAGAACATTTTCATTTTATCGAACAACTTGTTGAAGCCATCCCCAATCCCCTGTTCTATAAAGACGAGCAGGGATTTTATATGGGATGCAACCAGGCGTTCGAGCAATTTATCGGCACTACACGCCAGCAAATAGTCGGCAAATCGGTGTATGAACTTTCCCCAAAAGAATTGGCAGATCGATACTATGCTGCCGACAAGGAGCTCTTTGACAACCCGGGAACCCAAACCTATGAAGCTAGAGTAAAAAGCGCCACGGGTGAAACCAAAGACGTCATGTTCTCCAAGGCGACCTTTAACAAATCAAATGGGACATTGGGTGGTCTGGTTGGTGTCATCCTCGATATTACCGAGCGAAAGAAATCCGAAGCCGAGTTGCGTATTGCCGCCACCGCCTTTGAATCTCAAGAAGGCCTCCTCATCACCGATGCCAATAACGTGATCATTCGTGTCAATCAGGCTTTTACCAATATTACAGGCTTCCTCGCTGAAGAAGTTATCGGCACTAAACCTGCCATACTCAGCGCCGAACGACATGATCCAAAATTTTATTCTTCCATTTGGGAGAGTCTAAATGATTCTGAAGCATGGGAAGGCGATTTGTGGGATCAACGAAAAAATGGTGAAGAATACCCCGCACATATCATAATCTCTGCCGTTAAAGACCAGCTTGGTGTCGTCACCAACTACGTGGTATCACATGCCGATATCACACAACGCAAGTCCGCAGAAAATGAGATTCGAAGTCTGGCTTTCTACGATCCTTTAACACAGCTTCCCAATCGCAGACTGTTACAAGACAGGCTTCAACATGGCTTGGCATCAAGCGCTCGCAGTAACCGAAAGGGCGCACTTTTATTCATCGATCTGGACAACTTCAAGGTTCTTAACGACACCCTTGGACATGATCTGGGTGATGTACTCCTGAAGCAAGTTGCGCAGCGCCTGATTTCCTGTGTTCGCGAAGGTGATACCGTTGCACGGCTCGGGGGAGATGAATTTGTGGTCATACTTGAAGATTTGAGTGGCCATGCGATTGAAGCAGCAGCTCAGACTGAAATTCATGGTATGAAAATACTAAGTGAGCTTAGTAAAACCTACAGGCTAGCCACACAGGAGTACCACAACACCGCCAGCATCGGAGCAACCTTATTAAATGGCCATCAACAAACGATCGACGAGTTGATGAAGCAGGCCGATATCGCCATGTATCAAGCGAAGAAAGCGGGTCGGAATACGATACGATTCTTTGACCCGCAAATGCAAAACACGGTGTCAAACCGTGCTGCCTTTGAAAATGACTTACGTAACGCGCTCAAGAATATGCAATTCCAGTTGCATTTTCAGATACAGGTTGACGTAGAACGTCGCCCCCTTGGAGCAGAGGCATTACTACGCTGGATACATCCTGAACGAGGCCTCATCCCGCCCGCAAAATTTATTCCATTGGCCGAAGAAACGGGATTGATATTACCCATTGGTCAATGGGTTTTAGAAATGGCATGCAGTCAGCTCAAGCGATGGGAGCTCAATCCCAAAACCAGCGCGCTCATTCTAGCCGTTAATATTAGCGCCTCACAAATTCACCAGACCGACTTTACCGAACAAGTGCGCTCAACTGTACGCCGACATGGCATCAATCCAGAGCGACTAAAACTTGAACTGACAGAAAGCATATTACTGAAAAATACCGAAGAAATTATTGCAACCATACGTGCTTTAAAAGATATCGGAATCAAATTCTCGCTGGACGATTTCGGTACCGGTTACTCGTCCTTGCAATACCTTAAACGACTCCCACTAGATCAACTCAAAATAGACCAGTCATTCATATGTGACATTGCCACCAATGCCAGCGACAAGGCCATTGTTCGCACCGTAATCGCAATGGCACAAAGTTTGAATCTGAGCGTTATCTCAGAAGGCGTCGAGTCGCAAGCTCAAGTTCAACACTTACTCAATTTGGGATGTAAGCATTTTCAGGGGTTCTTGTTTGGCAAACCGGTACCCATCTCACAGTTCGATGCCATGCTGTAACCGTAATTTATTCAGTCAACTCCGGACAGAATATCTTTTAGACTTGTAGCACTTTTCTTACTTGCCCGACAAACAGAGGGGTGCAGACATCGCCTGCAATACCACCCCCGTTTTGATATCCTGAGCAAACACAGCAATACCCATTGCCTTGACCACTGTATCATCAGGCATCGTAAAACGGTTCTTGACGTTTATCGTTCCGGTTTGGTCTCCTGCATTTGAAATGTGCAACTCTCTCACGACATAATCATGGTGAAGTTGACTACCGCTATTTTCCCCCCTGGCCACTTCGGATACCAGGCCATTCTGAAACAAAGCGGTAAAGATTCGCACATTATCGGGAGAAACCCCCTTCTGTATCTGTGCCTGAATTGCGTATTCAAGCTTTCCTGATGCAATTGGTTGTTGATGTAAATTTATCACGGCATCGGGTGTTACTAGAAGGTCGCTACGTATGTGCTTTTGTACCTGACTATTGTTCGACCAGTTTTGATAATTTCGTCCTGCCACAATAATTTGCGGTGTAAATATATAACTACTACCACTTACTTTTGAATAATCTTGCTGGCGAGCCGTGTAGGCAGGGCTCGCAAAGCGATCACGCCACCCCAGACGATCCCAATAATCAACATGAAATGCCAATGGAACGACCTCGCTTGCTAACAATGTATTCGGGACTAAAGCACGTAGCCACTTATCAGCGGGTGGGCAACTACTACACCCCTCAGAAGTGTAAAGCTCGATGAGCGCTGCGCGTGTGGTGGCCGAATGGCTTTCACATGACGCAGCCAATGCTGCGTTATATGAAATAAGACTTAACAATAGAGTGAATAGCAGTTTGGAAGCGTGCATGATGGTTTTCTTAGGGATTGAGTTGCCATTAGTCGCGCAATTTAAACGATACTTACACTTATAATTAATATAATTTCAAATTGTATTCACCCGTTAAAAATTATGTCAAAGTGAGCTTTTATAGGCTATCAAGATTTTCTGTAAATAGGTACGGGTTTATTTGCTGAGCAAAACTACAGTAAAAAAACCAGACAACCTGAATTCATATGAACAAATTTATTTATATTTGAGATGGAGAAATTTATGCGTGTAACCTGCTTACTATTACTGTGCACCATTGGCATTTCCCTCTCCGCCTGTGGCGGGAGTGGCGGGGGAGTTAGCAATACCCCTCCTCCAGTCGTTAGACCTGGCGGTGTGCTTGGTGTTACCTTTTCTGTTCCGATAGGAGGCGTAAGCACCATCTATGACAACCATGTATCGGGCAACACCATCGTCACAGGCGGTATGAATGTTCCTATTCCAGAAAAGAAAGTGACACAAATTTTCTGGAACTATCCTTCGTCCACAGGCGCGGTGTTGACCTATTCAGAGGTCGATGACTGGATCTTAATGAGTTTTAATATATCCAGGCAAATAGTATGTGGTGTCACCAAGGTTTACAATGCGTACCCTGCTTGTAGCACAGTAGGAGTAACCTTTGACAGATCAGCAGGATCAATTGCATTTAAAAATTCCCCATTGCTTATCCCCGATATAACACCCACCGACCAGACTGTAACCGGAATATTGCATTTCACTCCTTTTGCGAATTTCTGACACAACGTTCACTGCTCAGTATAGCGTGCCGCTGCCGATGCTCCTGCGAGCCAAGGTTACGCGTAACACCTTACCGTCCAATCAGAAAATCCTTTGCCTCACCGAACGCGAGTTTCAAATTATTCAGGGTGTGGGGGTCATGGCATAGTCGTCTGTTACGAGCGTTCCAACGGACGAAAGATACAGGCCATAACTGAGGTGAGTCGCACCTGCGGGTAGCGCTGGTGTGATATAGACTGCCTGTGTCCAGTTAGTGGCGCTTGCAACACTTGGGCTTGACATCCAATACCTCCAGGCACCCGTACTGGTCCGGTAAAACACCACAAATCCGGTCGAGGCGGTTGATTTATACCAGGCACTGAGTGCATACCTATCACCGGGGGTAACAGCTGGTGCACACGTGCCAGAATCTTGCGTCTGCACCAGCTTGCGATCGCCACTGCTTCGACTGGTGATCTGCATCGACTCGGCAAAGCTGCCGCTGTGCGCTGCTGCAACACGACTCCACACGACCGTATTGGTGCCATAACCACCCAGCTGCCAGCAGTCTGGGACGTTATTGTTATCGGCGTCAACCTCCAGTGAGGGGTTGGAGATCAGATTCACACTAAGATTATTGTTGACCGTAACACTGACCGAACCTGAAGTCGTCGTGTTGCCGGCCGCGTCACGGGCCACTGCTGTCAAAACATGCACCCCATTGGTCGCGGTAGTGGAATTCCAATTGGCCGAGTATGGCGACACTGTAATTTCTGATAACAAATTCACACCATCAAGCCTGAATTGCACGCCCACGACACCAACATTGTCGCTTGCATTGGCCGAGACAGCGACAGTCCCCGTTACAGATCCCGCTAGAGGAGCGGTGAGTACAACGGTGGGTGCAATTGTATCCGACACAATATTATTCACGGTCACCGTCACTGCAGCGGATGTCGTGGTGTTGCCTGCTGCATCACGTGCCACCGCGGTCAGGGTATGTGTACCATTGGTGCTGGCAAGACTATTCCAATAAATTGTATAAGGCGCTGCCGTATTTTCGATGGCAAGATTAATGCCATCCAGCCTGAACTGTACCCCTACCACGCCCACATTATCTGCAGCATTGGCTGAGACAATAACTGTGCCGGAAATGGTTCCCGCTGCAGGTGCAGTAATCGAAACAGTAGGCGCGGCCGTGTCCACCACCACATTATTAACCGTGATCGTGACCCCGCTTGAGGTTGTTGTGTTACCTGCAGCATCACGTGCCACCGCAGTAAGCGTGTGCGCACCGTTTGAAGATGAAGCCGTATTCCAGGTGAGCGTATAGGGCGCGGAAGTATTTTCAATGGCAAGATTGACACCATCCAGCTTGAACTGTACCCCTACCACGCCGACATTATCCGCAGCACTTGCCGAGACAGTGACCGTGCCGCTTACGGTTCCCGCTACAGGTGCGGTGATCGAAACGGTAGGGGCGACCGTGTCCACCACCACATTATTAACCGTGATCGTGACCCCGCTTGAGGTTGTTGTGTTACCTGCAGCATCACGTGCCAACGCTGTTAGGGTGTGCGTACCATTGCCGAAGGTAACCGTTTTCCACGCTACCCCATAGGGAGAAACTGTAACTTCACCACCCAGATTGACACCATCCAGCCTGAACTGTACCCCTACCACGCCGACATTATCTGCAGCACTTGCCGAGATAGTGACCGCCGTACCAGAAACAGTACTACCGGCAACGGGCGCTGTAATTGAAACCGTTGGCGGGGTGGTATCTGACGAAGCTGGCAGAACCCTGCGCATCGAATAATCATCCGTCGTGAGAGTGCCCACAGCATCAAGTGCAATTCCAAAGCTAATTGCCTGAGAACCTGCCGGTGCCGCTCCGGGATTAAAGGTCATCTGAGCCCAGTTCGACGCTGTTGGCAGCAGAGGGCCATCACGCCAATACTGCCAAACACCACTCGAACTGCGATAGAACAACACCGGAATCACAGGCGTGGTTGACTTGTACCAGGCGCCCAGTTGATACGTTGCACCTGCTTCAACAGTTGGTGCGCAGCCTCCCGCGGCTTGACCCGCATCCAGCGTCTGAATCAGTTTGAGATCCCCGCTGCTATAGGCCGTCACCTGTACTCTTTCGGCATACAAATCGGCGTGAGAATCCGTAGTACGAGTCCAAATCGCAGTGTTGGTTCCAAAGCCATCGCGTTGCCAGCAGTCAGCCTGGTTGTTTGCGTTCAAATCTAATTCCAACGAAGGATTAATCAGTAGATTGGAACCCAAAGGCGGAGGGGGTGGCGGTGGCGGAACATTGCCCGTCATCACCTCATTTACTGTTCTGACTACTGTGTTGTTACCTTGACGCGCCTGCAACCATGTCAAGAAGGCATCAAGCGTGGTGGGTGACACGGCATACAGATCGCTACATCCAGCACACACACGATGAAAAACCAAGGGCACCCAGCCACCATTTGTTTCTGCCTGAGTCACTAATGTTTTAATTTGATCCAGAGTGGTCGTAGAGAGTATCGATTCGGGCGTATTTATATAATATGGATTCCCTGGCGGAATCGTTTCTGCCGTGGCACAACCCTGGCATTGCGTTCCACTCACCAGTCCGCCAACCGTTCGTGCGCTGGTATATAGTCCGACCCCAGGACAACCTGCAGACAAAATATTTTGCGTGTTCGAACCTGTCGATGCATAGGGATATGCAAACGCGTGAATCTGACCGGGGTACCAATTATTCAGAGTTTGCAAGTCATTGCAAATTGCAGTGCGCTGGGCACTATCCGACAACGTAGCCAGATCAACATGGTTGATAGTATGCCCCCCAATTTCATTTCCATCCGCGACGAGTGCATCGAGCTGAGATTTTGAAAGGTAGTCACCACCCTGACCAATCGTGTCCGAGTTAATATAAAAGGTACCTTTCATACCGTGGTTAAAAAGCGTATCACGAACCGTCGACTGCGTAAGCCCGTCATCAAATGTTAGCGATACGATGGTCTGTGCAGCAGCGGCCCCGGTTGAGTGCAGTAGAATAAGCACAGAAAATACACCTACTAAAAACACCTTGAAAAATTCCAGTACTGTCAGCATCCTGGTGTGCCACAACATCTTCCGTAACGAAACAAACACACTAACCATTACTGTTGTTAACTTCATTTGAGATGGTTTCATGTTATTTCACCTCTATGATTGAATGGGCAGGTTCCGCAAGATGCCTTGAACCATTGTTTGGCGAGATCGCCGAGACAAGCGTGTAGGTGCCAGGTTCATCAAATGTCACCCTAAGCTGCCATGTCTTGTTCAATCCTGCTGGTATGGCAAACCCGCCACGTCTATGACGCTCCTCGTGTACAGCCACCCCCTCGGTACCGATGGCACCCATTACACCGCCCTCAACCATTCCGAGTTGAACGGTTTTCCAGCTGCCCCCCTCTTGTACTTCGACCTTGACATTCTCGGGGCTTAAACCACGATGACCCGCACCGTGTCGCATGTTTGTCTCATGAATAATGAGTCGCAAGCGTGAATTAGGCGCATCGGTTCCAGGGTTGTCCAGACTAACGCTAACCCCCGCCAACGGCCTCCCCACTTGTGCAGTGGCTGGTGATACCAGCTGTAGTGGACGCATGCGTGCACTCGGTTCAATCAGTTTTTCCGGTGGTGGGGTGCCACCGCGAAAATTCTGTGCCGTATCCGATATCGAATCCATATTAGGTGTGACAACAGCCTTACTGTTCTCACTGGTGTCTTTACTCGCACCACAGCCTGCAATGGCGACACCGACAAATATTCCAACAAAAAAATTAGTTGTTTTCAATTTTCACCTCCCTCGGATCTGCCAATGTTCAGCGAGGATGTAAACAATATTCCCTAACACGCGACAGTAGAATAAGTAAAACCCTTAATTGGTAATAAGAATTTTCCTTATTAACAACAACAGATATTTATTTTTTTAAGGCAAACCAAAATGAAATAGAGAAAGTTATTTTGCAGTTAATTACAGGACAAAAAACTCATCAACTGTTGAATCCCGGGTAAATGACTGACAAATATCAACACCGTTCGTCCTGAGTCTGTTGAAGGTTAAATGGCAGACTAAGATACAGTGCTTATGGTTCGACTGGCTCACCATGAACGGGAATGTGGATGTCAGCCACTATTTACGATCCTCAACAACTGGGGCAAAATCATGATATCAATTGATATACAGGCGTGAATAGAAGGGCGCGCTCAAAAACCAAGTGCAACATTTAAGGAAGATAATGTTGCATGGGAAAAATTTACACGCAGTTAAGTATTGAAGAACGGACAATGATTCAAACACAGTTA
>Ga0315270_10001386_pt1 | contig 12833 bp, 10 predicted proteins | sample C1_bottom_MG_FD_204932 | JGI IMG/M metagenome (GOLD analysis project Ga0315270, IMG submission 204932) | Sediment microbial communities from Yellowstone Lake, YNP, Wyoming, USA - C1_bottom | ecosystem: Environmental > Aquatic > Freshwater > Lake > Sediment | place: USA: Wyoming | collected... | reverse complement strand
AGTGGGCCGTGGAACACCAGCCGGAAATCGTTGTTGCCGAACAGCAGCGGTTGGTCCTCGAAACGGTATTGGCCGTCCGCGGGCGCGGACTGAAAGCCAATCAGTACGTCGTTGAAGTACAACTCGACGTCCCAGCCCGGCGGCAGTGGGCCCACCAATGAATGCTGACTGAAACTGGTCGGCTGCGACAAGGGTCGATTGCTGATGAGCAGGCCATTGCCGATCGCGTTGGTGCGCGAGATGTTCTCCTCTGCGGGAACCGGAATGTTGCCGATGGCCGCGGTACGCGCGCGCAGCGGCCCCAGCAGACCGGCATCGGGATCATAGCGCCCGAGTGTCAGGCGCACGTCGTCCGGCAGCGTGCCCGAGTTCGCATCGACGTACAGCTCGCCCTGCATGCCCAGCAGGTCGGCGGTCGCGTAGGCGGAATAGCGCCCTGAGAAATAGCGGCTGTCGTTGCGGCGCGTATAGTCGACGCTCAGGGTCTGATCAATCAGCGGCCAGGCGAGCGTTCGGTATGGAATCCGGTAACGCGGGTACAGAGGAACTGCCTCCGGCGTGTGGGTGCCAAGGCGTGCCGCCTGCGCTTCGCGTTCGAGACGAAACTGCATCGGCAGGTGCTCACGCGTGCGCAGCAGCAGCAACAGGCCCGACATATCCACGTCGATATCGATCGGCAGCCAGCGCGCCAGCAGGCGGCTGGGCACGTAGATGTCATCACTCCGCTGCTGCACGGCGCTCAGGTCGACAAGCTCACGCTTGCCATCCACGACCACACTCGAGTGTGCGAGATCGAGCGCGAAGACACGCTCCTCCCTGAGAATGTAGCCGCTTGCGGTGCCGCGTCCAGGCTGGGTAGTGATCGCCAGCGTCAGCAGGCGCGCCAGTTCGCCGAGCGGCAGCAGTACATCGCGCTCTGACTGGTACGCGCTTAGCACCTCGGACATCGGCTGGTCGTCCACCACGATCTGCAGCAGCAGCACGTCGGACTCGACTGCCGCCTGTTGAGCGCTGAGGTTCTGGGCCAGCGCGGCTGGCATCAGGCACATTGCCAGCGCCAGCAGCATGGCACGCCGGGATTTTTTGGGCCCTTCAGAGCGGTGGCGCGGACCCTTCGCAATCACGATCGGGCAGTCACGATCGGTCAGTGCAGCGACAGTGAGGCTTCCACAGCGGGCGCACCGTGGGGCTCCGGGCGTTCCCGATAGCTGACAGTCACGGTGCCGTTGGCGAGCGCCGCGCCGGCGGACAGGTTCAATGGGATCTTCACGTGCCGCAGGGCATTGGGTGTATAGACCGCCACGCCATTCACCCGGCCTATTTCCAGCGCCACGCCACCGGCAGGTGTAAAGCTGGCGCTGAGGTCACCGTAACAGGATTGCGTACCACTGCGCTGGACGTCGACCGACAGGCTCGCCGGCTGGTCCGCCGCAGCGCTGCTCAACGCGAGATTGCCCAGCGTCACGGTAACTGCCGTATCGCCCACGCGCATGATGACCGGAATGGATATGCCCACCAGCGCGGTCAGCGATACGCCGATGTCGGCAGCATTCTCAGCCGGGACCTGCGCGCTGCTCTGACCGGTCGGCTCCGCCTGCTCGCTGAACAGGAGGTGTGAACGGTATTCGCCCGCCGCGAGGTCGGCGGGTTTTCTCGCCATGAGGCGGATCACCTGACCGGCGCCCGGTGCGAGGGTGGCCCGCCGCGGTGAGTAGCTCAGCATGCCATCCGCAAACAGCTCGCCGGCAGCGGCGCTCTCGGCCGCCTGGAATCTGCCATTCTCGTCCATGCGCCGGTTCACCAGCGTGATGCGGTAGGTCACGGTCCTGGCGCTGTTATTGATGATCTCGAGCTGACCGGCGCGCTGGTTGTGCTCCAGCACCAGGCGGGTCGGATTCACCATGAGTTGCGCGGCAGCCCGATCGGAGCCCAGCGCAAAGATCGCCAGGACACCAAGCAGCTGCGGCCAAGTTCGACGGATCAGGGGTGCGGAGGTCGAGGCGCCGACTTTGCTAAGCAACTTTGCTGTTCCTATCGCATGCTGCGTGTCAGGTGGGCTAATTGTAGTCGACTACGACGCTGAAAGTTCCCGAATACGCGCCGGCCGGCAGACCCGCCGTGACATCCAGCCTGGCACCGACGTTGAGCAGCTGCGTGCCGCCACCGCCCAGCAGGCCGGTGGCTGCGGGGCTGCTCGCAAAGGCGTTGACCGACACGCTGGTGCCACCGTTCGATATCGATACGGTGCCGTCGGCGGGCAAGGTCACGGCGTAAGTGACGTCGGCATTGCCGCTCACCACAAACTGCGCCGCCTGGCCGGGGCCGGTCTGCAGCAGCACGACGCCGCCACTGGCGATGCGCGTGCCGCTCGGGCTGACCGTGACCGAACCGCTGGCGGCCACGAACTTGCCGAACGACAGCGCCTGCGAACTGCTTATGCCGATGTTCGCGGCGTGCAGCGCCGACAGGCAGCCAAGGCCCGCGAGCGCGAGCAGCAGGCGAAGACCATATCGCTGTGGGGGCAGCATGCACTCATCCGCAAGCTCACAGGCAGAGCGGCTAATTGTACTCAACGGTAACCGCGATGTTGCCACTGTACTGGCCCGCCAGCTGCGCCGCATCGACATTAAGCGTGCCGCCCACGAACAGCGACTGCGTTCCGGTTGCCGACAGGGTGCCGCTGGCAACGTTGCCCGAGGTGGTATTGGCCATGCTGAGATCGCTGCAGGTCACCAGCGTCATGCTGTGCGCGGCGCCATCGTTCAGCGTGGTGGAGGCCGCGATGGTGATGTCGTAGCTGGCCGCCGGATCGCCACTGACCTCGAATTTCGCCGCCGTCGGTGAACTGTTGGTGGCCAACTGTACGGTGTTGCCGGCGACACGCACGCCGCTGGTGCTCACCGTTACCGAGCCGCCTGTGCCAGGTGCGAAGCTGCCGAAGGAAAGATCTGCGGACTTAGCGATCGCGATGGGCGCGAGCACCGTGGCGCTGGCCGTCGCGACAGCGCTGGCCGCCTGGCAGTTGGCCGCCATGATGACAACGCCCAACGCAAACCCGGGTACGGCCACGGTTGTGATGCGCATGAAATTCAGCCCCTGTTATAGGCACCGTGATACTCGTGATCGCGAGACACGTCAACAGGAGCGATGCAGGGGCCTGCATCCAGGGGCCACCTCAGGGACTGAGGCGCCGGGTGAGCCCGCGGATCTCCGCGGGCTCACCGATCATTGAACTTAATTGTACTCGACCGTGACGACGATGTTGCCCGTATAGGCGCCAGTCGCCTGGGTAAGGCCTACGGTCAACGTGCCGCCGACGAAGATGCTCTGCGCACCAGCGCCCGACAGGGTACCCGTGGCTACGTTACCCGTGAGCACATTGGCGCCCGTGAGGTCGCTGGTAACGGCCAGCGCCATGGAATTGGCGCCGCTGACTATGGTGGCGTCCGCCGCGATGGCAATGCTGTAGGTGGCCAGGTTGTCACCCACGACATCGAATCTTGCCGCAGTCGGCGTACTGCCCACGGCCGAAAGGATAGGTCCGGCAAGGGGCGTGCTGCGAGCACCACTGTTGCTGACCGCCACGCTGCCACCGGTACCGTGCGCAAACTTGCCGAATGACAGATCCACCGCCTTGGTGATCGCAATCGGTGTGATTACCGTGGCCGTGGCGGTCGCGGTGGCGTTGGCGGCGTAACCGTCCACTGTCATGAACGTGGCGCCCACCGCCAGCGCACTTCTGACTACAGTCTTGATGTTCATAGTTAAGGAGTCCCTATAGGTTCCAATGAGGCCAATTGTATTCACGCGTCACGGTCAATTGACCGTCAGCGCTGGTAACGGCCGTAACCGTACACGCTGTAATACGAGTGCTGATTCTGTGCGCCAGGTCACGATTCGCCGGAGGTAGGGGCACCGGCAGGCGCGCGCGCATCAGGGCGGATGCGCTATGGCGGCGTGTTTGCCCCGGGCCACCTGCACGGTGGCCCGGGGTTGAAGCTTACCTTCGGTAGGTAAGGGTGAGACCGAAGGTGCGCGGGCGGAAGGTATAGTTGCGCTGAACCGTGTCGAGATACGAGGTGTCCGAGTAACCCGCATCGATCGTGAAGTCGTAGTTCGTGACGGGGTGGCTGTCTGCCAGGTTGTCGATGAATGCGGCCACCGACCACTCGCCCAGCGCCACGCCGCCGCGCAGCGTCATGAAATTGGTCGCCGACAGCGGGTAGTTTGCCGGGCCATACTGGCCGGTGGTCGGGTCCTGATTGGCCCCTACCCATTTCGGCGCGCCGTTGTGCTCGTAGTCGAAGCGCACGAAGGACTCCTTGCTGAAGGCGCTGAACTTGTACTCGAGCCCGATCGCGCCCGTGAAGGGCGCGCCCGGCTGACCGCCCTGGCCGACGATCGCATTGCCGCTCGCGACGATCGGCGGCACGTCCGGGTTCAGCGAGATCTTCGAATCCTGCGTATAGCGTGCATCGGTATAGCCTGCCGACAACTCCATCGTCAGGCTGTCCGTCACCGCGATATCCGCCTGCAGGTCGATACCCTTGGCCGTGGCCTCGCCCAGGTTGGAGATGAAGGAGATCTGGCAGACCGGCGGAACGACGGTCTGCTGGATGTTGTGCCACTTGATGTAGTAGACGCCGGTCGCAATCTTGAGGCGATTGTTGAAATTGTTCTTCGCGCCCACTTCGAAGCTGTCGACGTTGTCCGAGTCGTAGGTTGGCGGCGCGCCGTTGGGCAGATCCAGGTGCTGCGGGTCGAAATCCTGTGCGCAGGCAACCGGCGGCAGGGGATTGTTGCCACCACCCGGGCGGAAACCCTTGGCGTAAGTCAGGTAATACATGTTGTTCGGGTCGGCCTGGAACGACAGACCCACCTTCGGCGTGAACGCGGTTTCGGTCCTGCTGCTGGCGAGCGCGGCGGTGTCGTCGTAAACCTGCGGGCCGCCGGTCAGTGAGTCGAACGAGAATTTCATCTGTGCATAGCGCGCGCCCACGGTCAGCTTCAGGCGCTCGGTGATCTTGTAATTGCCTTCGCCAAACCAGGCGAGCTGCTCGTCCTTGGCATTGGTGTGCAGGAAATAGGAGTCGGTCGGGTAACCCGGGTCGTAACCAATGCCGAAGTAGTCGAGGATGTAAGCATCTGGCTCGACCCCCGCGCCGAGCGAATTGCCGGTACCGGTGTAGATCGCCTGCAGCAGATCGTTAAGCTGCGGATCGTGGATCTGCTCGAGGTATTCCTGTTTGTTGACGCTATAGAACAGGCCGGTGGTCCAGACGAACTTCGCGTCGGAGTCCAGCGACTGCAGGCGGATTTCCTGGGTGAAGTTGCGCTGCTTGTTGTCGACGGTTGCCGGTGCGCGATAACCGCTTGCGCCCGGGACGCCAGGCGGATTGTAGTTCGGATCGTTCAGGTGGACGCCGCTGCCGTCGAGCAGCAATGCGGGCAATGGAAATGCAAAAAATGACTGGTAGAAGCCGAGGTTGTACAGCGTGCCATCGTAGCCGGTAGTGTTGTCCCGGCGGTAATACGAGGTGTTCGAGATCAGGTGGAAACTGGAGAAATCCGCCTCGATCTTGAGCGAGGGGAGGAAAAGTTTGTCGGGCGACTTCAGCTGCGTCGGGTTGGCGCTGATGAAATGATGGCTCGAGGGGTCGGAGTACAGCGTCCAGTAGTTGGACACATCGTTCTTTTTGATCTCCTGGTAATAGATGCTCGGTGTCAGCGTCCACTTGTCGCTGGGCGCCCATACTGCGGCGAGGCGGAGCAGCGTGGTCTCGGCATGATTCGCGCGCTTGTCTTCCAGCGCCAGCGTGTCCGGATTGATGCGGTCTATCCAGCCGCCGTCCTTGCGATACCAGGCGCTGATGCGGGCACCGAAGACGCCCTCGACAAGCGGCCCGCCGGCGGCAATGCCCGCCTCGTAGCTGGGGTCACCACCCGCCGTGAACGAGAGTTCGCTGCGGCTGTAGACGCTGCTCTTGTTGAGGCTGGGCTGGGCGGTGATGTAGCGGACCGTGCCGCCCATGGAACCGGCACCGAACAGCGTGCCCTGGGGGCCACGCAGCACCTCGACGCGCTCGATGTCGAAAGACTTCGGCAGCGCCTCGTCCGGGTTGAAGGCCAGCGCGCGCATCTGGATCGGCGTGTCGTCGATGTAGATGCCGGTCGTGCCCGCGCCGCCGCTCGAGGCGATGCCGCGGATCGAGATGTTATTGGTGCCGGATTTGTCGACATTGATGCTCGGCGTGAAGCGCGCAACGTCCTGGATGTCCTTGATGCCGCGCAGGTCCAGGCCTTCCTGGGTGATCGCGGTGACGCTGACCGCGATCTTGCTCATGGATTCCTCGCGGCGCGTCGCCGTGACGACGATTTCCTCGAGTTGTGGGGCGGCGGCGGCGGCTTCCGACGCGACCGCGCTGCGGGCGGGCGCGGCCCACAGGGCCAGCGACAGGGCGCAAAAAACAACGGCCGCAAGCTCAAATTTGACGGTACGCACGGCGCACGGCGCCGCCGGTGTCGGTGTTGCTCGCATGATCATCCCCTTTTGGCTGTTTAGGCGTGCCCTCTGGCGGACTGAACCTTCCGGGGGCATCGCCATGTCACCATAGCGCCGTCACAGATCAAACGCAATTTGCGGCCGAGCCAGTGGAGATGTTGCTTTTTTGCAATATCGAGCCCGCGTCCTGGGTGCACACTGCCGCGGTGAGGCGTAGACTTTCCGGCGCTTAAGTATTCCTGAGGGGGACACCATGAAGAGGCGTCAATTCGTCGGCGCGGGCCTTGCGCTCGCCGCCACCTGGCCGCTGCGCGGCTTTAGCTCCGTTCTCAAGGGCGTCGGCGACCTGTCGGCAAAGACACTCGCGGGTGGCGATGTCACGCTGCCTGCATCGTCAATCGAGGCCCTCGCTGCCAGCCTGCGCGGCGACGTGCTGCTGGCGAATAACCAGGACTACGACCGGGTTCGCCGCGTCTGGAACGCAGCCTTCGACAAGAAACCGGCACTGATCGTGCGCTGCACGGGCGCATCTGACGTCCGGCACGCCGTCGATTTCGCGCGCGAGCACCAGTTGCTGACGGCCGTGCGCGCCGGTGGTCACAGCCTGTCGGGCAAGTCGAGCTGCGAGGGTGGGTTGATGATCGACCTGCAGCCGATGCAGGGCGTGCGTGTCGATCCGCAAACCCAACGCGCCTATCTCGAGTCAGGCTCGCTGCTCGGGCAGCTCGATCATGAATGCGCGGCCTTTGGGCTGGCGACCACAGCGGGCACCGTATCGCACACGGGCGCTGCGGGCCTCACGCTCGGCGGCGGCTTTGGAAGGCTGGGCCGGCGCTTCGGGCTCGCCTGTGACAATGTCGCCTCCTTCGACATCGTTACCGCCGACGGGCGTTTCCTGCGGGCGAACGATCACGAGAACCCCGATCTGTTCTGGGGTCTGCGCGGCGGTGGCGGCAATTTCGGCATCGTGACCTCGATCGAGTACCGGCTGCACCCGATGGATCCGGTCATCCTCGGTGGCAGCATAGTCTGGCCACTCGACCAGGCCCGTGACGTGCTGCGTTTCTACCGTGATATTGCACTGGACGCGCCCGAGCTCGTCAACCTGGAACCCGGCATGCACTGGGAACCCGACGGTCCGAAGGTCACTGTCGAAGTGTGCTGGTCGGGCGATCGAGCCAAAGGTGAAGCCTGGCTCAAGAAGCTGCGCGCTTTCGGCAAACCGGCGCGCGATGACATTGCAGCGATGCCCTATGTGACCCTGCAGGCCAGTGGCGACGAGATTCTCGGGGCCGGCAAGTACTACCATCTGAAGGGCGGCTTCCTGCCGCAGCTCAAGGACGACGGCATCGATCTCATCATCGACTCATACAAGCGCATGCCCAACTGGTACGTGCTGTTCATGGATCATGGTGGCGGGGCGTACCGGCGTGTGGCGCCGGCCGCGACGGCATTCCCCAATCGCGGCGCGCAGTTCATGCTCGGTACCATCGGAATCTGGCCGAACAAGGCTGACATGGACGCGAACCTCGAGAAGATGCGCGCCAACTGGCGCGAGCTGGAGCCGCTGACCAACGGCTTTTACACCAACCTCTCGGATCAGGACACAAGCATGGTCCACTATCGGGAGAATTACGGCGCCAACTTCGAGCGGCTCGTGGCGCTGAAGGCCAAGTACGACCCGGCGAACCTGTTCCGGCTGAACGCGAACGTGCCGCCAAAGATCGCCTGACGGGGCGGGGCCAGCCTCGAATCCTTCACCACCCGACTGCCTGCGCAGAATCATTCTTGAAAGGGGGCACTGCGGGCTCGTCGAGGTGAAACGGCAGGACGACGCTCACCAGGCTTTCTATGCCGTGTCGGGAGCCGAACTGCACACTGCCCCCGGCAGCCGCCACGCGTTCGCGCATCTGTATCAGGCCCAGGCCGTGGCCGGCAGCGTGTGGGCGTGCTGTGGCGCGCGCAAAGCCGATGCCGTCATCGAACACCTCGATGATGACGCGCCCATCGGCCACCTGCCCGTGCACAGTGACCCGGGTGCCCTGCGAGTGCTTGAACGCGTTGAAGATCAGTTCGCGCACCACCCGGTATACCAGGCGCAAGGTATCCGCCGGCACCTCGGCTTCCGAAGCGACAGCCGCGAGCACCGGGAATTGATAACGCTGTTCGAATTGTCTGGCCATTGAGTCGATCAGCTCGCGCAGATTGGTAGAGTCGAGTTCGACCGGGCTCAGATCGGCGACGAGGTCGCGAATGTGTTGCTGGGCTTCCGCCGCTGCAGCCTCGGCACTGCCAAGCACCGCGAGTGCCGCGGGATCGCTCAAGCGTTGCCGCAGGGCCGCCAGCAGCAGACTCTGGCCGGTCAGCGTCTGCGCAATGCCGTCGTGGAGATCCGCCGCCGTACGCTGCTGCGCCGCTTCCTCTGCATGGTCCAGTTCCGCGGCGTACCAGCGCAGCCTGGCGCGGTCGCGCTGCAGCGCGGCGTACAGCTGGCGCTGGTCCTGCTGGATTGTGCTGATGAACAGGGCTGCGCCGAATACCGCCAGCAGCGACAGCTGCGCGTTGAGCAGCGGGTTCTGCCATTCCGTCAAACCTGCCAACGGCTGAAATGAACCAAAGCCGTGGGCAGCAAGGCCAGCCACCGCCAGGGCGAGCAGTGGGCAAGCCAGGTAAACGGCGCGGCAGGAGAACCGCAACGCCAGCCAGGATAGCGGGAACATCAACAGCATCAACGAGGGTACGTGGGCCAGCGCCGAGGAAGTGACCAGAGCTCGCCAGCCAAAAATGAGAGCGATCAGCACAGCTATGGTCACCGCTTCCGCCCTGCGACCTGGCGCCCGCTCCGCATTGGCCTGGGCTGCGCTGAAGAACATGGTCAGGGCTGGCGCAAACAGCACAATGCCCAGCGTCGTGCCGAACATCCAGATGGCGGTGCCGATGCTGTCGATGGCGAGGCCGTCGCGGCTGGAAACCAGCCAGTTGCCCAGGATTGCACCCGGCAGGACACCGCCCACGAGGGACAGCATCCATACTGGCGAGGCAACCGCCCGCCACCTTGACCCAGAAAGCAACACACGCAATCCGCGAGCGATGATTACCGGCCCCAGGTCAGTGAGCACGTGAGCCAGAAAATACGCAAGTGCGGTATCCAGGCCCAGGCTGCGGCCGAACATCAGGTAACTTGCCAGCGGGGTGCACACCAATTCTATGACCGCCGCCACCACCCCGACCAGGAGCCAGCGTCCTACCGGCAGCACCAGAAAGGCCAGGAACAGCGCTGCATCGGCCGGCCAGATCACTGCCGGCCCGCCGCGCGTCGGTATCAGCGCGAAGCCAATGAACATGAGCACCGGGTAGGCCACGAGCAGCCCCAGCAGCATTCGCGGAGTGCCCGGCGGAAAGCTGAACGCCCCGAATTCCACGTCGGTGGCGGCGGCGGCAGCGGCGCCCGGCAGACCGCTCACCCCGGACTCATTCAAGTGTCGTCACCGCGTGCTGAATCGCGAACTTGATCAGCCCGGCCAGCTGGTTGACGTTGAGTTTGCGCATCAACCGGCTTCGATAGCTGTCGACGGTCTTCGGCGACAGGTGCAGCAGCTCACCGATCCTGGCGCTCGAGTAGCCATCCACCACCAGGCGCAACACCTCGCGTTCGCGCCGGCTCAGGCTCTCGATCGCGCTCACCGCCTTGCGTTCGCCGATGCCCTGGGCGACGATCTCCGCGACCTTGCGGCTCAGGTAGCGTTGCCCACCATTCACTGCGCGAACGGCATCGACAATCTCCGCGCTGGCTGATTCCTTGAGCAGATAGCCGCGTGCGCCCGCCTCCAGGGCCTGGACCACGTATTGCGTGCCGGAGTGCATGGACAGCATGAGGATCGCCGTGTCCGGCAGCGCCAGGCGGATCTGCCGCGCCGCTTCAATGCCATCGATATCCGGCATCGAGATATCCAGAATCACCACCCGGGGCCTGAGCCGCTTCACCTGTTCGAGCGCATCGCTGCCGCTCGCGGCCGTCCCTACAATATCGATGTCCGGATGCGTGCGGAGCAGCGCACAGAGGCCATCACGCACGATGGCATGATCGTCGGCGACAAATACCGAGACTGACATCACACTTCTTCCAGCTCCAGGGCCGCCGCCACGCGCCAGCTACGCCAAGGATGCAAGGTCTCCCGGCATCCGGCGGCGGCGCCAGTGCGTACAGTACCGGATATTCGTGTCTGCCACCTGGTGTCGAATTGGATTCAAAACGCGACGTATGGCTGGAGGCCGGAGTGGTCTGGGCGGTGGCTGCAGGAGCGCTGCCCGAAGGCGCTGGCCAGAATCTGGCGCAGCGAGCCGTCACCATGGCTGGCAAGAGCGCGAGCTACCGACTCCTGTTCGACTATCGCCGCGCGGTACTGACCCATGATGTGCTGGCGCTGAATCGGCACGCTGAGATATTGAGTCGGCTCGGCCTGCCCGAGCAGGTGCGCATCGTGATGCTGTGCCGGCAGCGGTCATCGAACTTCGAATTCTGGGAACGCGTGCTGCGCATGCGAGGCTTCGTGGCTGCGGTATTTACCGATGGCGAGGCGGCACTCAGCTGGCTTCATCGGCCGACAACCGACGAAGCGGCGGCGGCCGGCAGTGCACCAACCGATGCCTTGCTCGACGTTGACGCACTCAGCCGAATGATCCAGCGCTTCACGACCGAGCGTATGGCGGCACCACGCAGCCAGGTGCTGGCGGAATTCACCGAACTGCTCGAGTGTCTGCTCGCCCAGGCGGACCAGCTGGGCGTTGACCTGATGCACGGCACGGATCTGAAGCTCCGGCGTCACAAGCTCCGCATCGATCGCGCCGTTTAAGCTCCTCACCGCCAGATGAGTGCCGCCATGCGGCCGGTGCGGCCATCGCGCCTGAACGAGTAGCAGCGCGCAGATTCGGCGTAGGTGCAGCACTCGCGACCCGCAACGCGCGTCACACCCAGGGCCTGCAACCGCCGCCGCGCCAGCCAGGCCAGATCACACTGCCAGCGCCCGCGCTGATTCGCGCTGAAGCCGGCAGCTGCGCCTGAATCCCGCGCCACAAACGCCTCACGCACCTCGGCGCCAACTTCAAAGTGGCGCGGACCAATCGCCGGACCCAGCCAGGCGCACAGTTTATCTGCCGGAACGCCGATGGCAGCGATGCTCGCCTCGAGCACGCCCGCAGCCAGCCCGCGCCAGCCGGCATGGGCGGCAGCGATGACTTCGCCATCCGAACTGGAAAAAAGCACCGGCAGGCAATCGGCCACCAGGATGGCCAATACCCTTGCGGGTTCGCGCGTTACCGCCGCGTCGGCCGGCAGTTGCGCTGCGCCGTCTGGCGCATCTGCACCCGGCGCATCCGCATCAAATACCTGTGCACCGTGCACCTGCTGCAGCCATAGCGGCGCAGACGGCAGCGCCAGCCCCTCGACTACGCGGCGACGATTTTCTGCGACCGCCGCCGGCGCATCCTCCACATGGGCACCAAGATTGAGCGAATCCCAGGGCGCCATGCTCACGCCACCTGATCGTAGCGTGAAGGCTGCTCGCACCCGGGATGGCGCGGCCCACTCGACTGGCAACAATCCGATGCTCATGGGGTGCCGGCGCTCATGCGGCGCGCATATCGGCGCGCAGCGCTGCCAGCAGTGCGCGCAGATCCTCAGGCACTGGCGCCTCGAAGCTCAGGCGCTCCTGTGTGTCCGGGTGGGTCAACACCAGCCGCTGCGCATGCAGCGCCTGGCGTCGAAAGGCCTGCAGCGCCTCCTGCACGGCAGTGCTGGCCCCGGCCACCTGCCGCCGACGGCCCCCATAGGTGGGATCGCCGGCAATCGGCAGACCCAGATGCGCCAGGTGCACGCGGATCTGGTGCGTGCGGCCGGTCTCCAGTTGTACCCGCAGCAGGGTATGACCCCGGAAACGCTCCTCGATGCGAAAATGCGTTACCGCCGGGCGCCCGTCGCTGCGCACAGCCATGCGCGTACGTTGCGTGCGATGGCGGCCGATGGGCTCATCGATCGTACCCCCCGCCGTCGGTATCCCCAAGACCAGAGCCAGATAGGTGCGCTCAATGTGGCGCTCCTGCAGCGCGCGCACCAGCGTGTGGTGCGCCTCGGGCGTGCGCGCCACGACCAACAGCCCACTGGTGTCCTTGTCGAGCCGATGGATGATTCCAGCCCGCGGCACGCGCGCCAGACTGGCATCGTGCGCCAGCAAGGCATTTTGCAGCGTGTGGGCGCGATTGCCGGCTCCCGGGTGCACCACCATCCCGGCGGGCTTGTCGATGATCAGCAGCGCCCCATCCTCATGGACGATGC
>Ga0315270_10001385_pt1 | contig 12836 bp, 13 predicted proteins | sample C1_bottom_MG_FD_204932 | JGI IMG/M metagenome (GOLD analysis project Ga0315270, IMG submission 204932) | Sediment microbial communities from Yellowstone Lake, YNP, Wyoming, USA - C1_bottom | ecosystem: Environmental > Aquatic > Freshwater > Lake > Sediment | place: USA: Wyoming | collected... | reverse complement strand
CAGGCCAGCGCCCAGGCAGGCACGCCTAGAGTAGCCGCAAGCGCGAGGAGGAATTCGGCAGCTCGTCCGCCACGCCCCGGGCCGCGCACCGTGACGGTGGTTTCGCCGCCGGAGAGAATAACGCAGGGGCGGCGTGCAGGTTCCTCATGATGAAATATCTGCCGGGCGATGGCGGCGTGTACATACGCCACATCGCGCGATTCGCCTTCCATCGAATCGCCCAGCAGCAGCGGCACGACGCCTTGTTGGCGGGCGTAGGCCGCTGCTGCCTGCAATGCCTGCTGGGCGGTGGCGATGACATGCGTCTCGCAGCGGGCGAGTCGCGGGTCATCCGGCTTGGGTGTTTCGCACGCCGGTGACTTTAGATGCGCCATCACCTGCGCAGGAACTTCGATGCAGTACCGGGCGAGGATCGCCAGAGCCTGTTCGCGGGTAGTGGGATCGGCGACGGTGGGGCCGGAGGCGATGACGGAAGCATCGTCCCCGGGAATGTCGGAGATGCCGAGTGTCACTACCCTGGCCGGTGCGCAGGCCAGCGCCAGACGACCGCCTTTGATGGCGGAGAGATGTTTGCGCACACAATTCATCTCATGGATGTTGGCGCCGCTTTTCAGCAAGGTCCGGTTGAGTGCCTGCTTGTCGGCAAGGGTCAGACCTGCTGCAGGCAAGGCCAGAAGTGCCGAGCCGCCGCCGGATATCAGGCACAGCACCAGGGCGTCTGCTGTCAGTCCTTGAACCAGTGTCAGCATTTCTGCGGCGGCTTGCTGGCCGGCGACATCGGGGACCGGGTGGGCGGCTTCGACCACGCGGATTTTCCTGGTCGGCGCGCCGTGGCCGTAGCGCGTCACCACCATGCCGGAAAGTTCGCCGTCCCAGTGCGCTTCCACAGCCGCCGCCATCGCCGCTGCGGCCTTGCCAGCGCCGATCACCAGCGTACGCCCTGACGGCGGCGCAGGCAGAAACGCCGGTACGCAGGCCGCAGGACTCACTGCGGCAAGGGCGGCATCGAACAGTCCGCGCAAGAATTGCTGTGGTTCGGGAGTGCTCACGAATACCCTCCGGGGCATAAATACTCTCTGTATCAGTGGAATTGTTCCTCTTCGGTCGAACCGGTCAGCGCAGTCACGGACGATGCGCCGCCCTGGATCACGGTGGTGATGTCGTCGAAGTAGCCGGTGCCGACTTCCTGCTGATGGGAGACAAAAGTGTAGCCGCGCTCGCGGGCGGCGAATTCCTGCTCCTGCAACTTCTCGACGTAGGCACTCATGCCGCGCTGAGCGTAGTCCTGCGCCAGGTCGAACATGTGATACCACATATTGTGGATGCCGGCGAGGGTGATGAACTGGTACTTGTAGCCCATCGTACCCAGCTCGCGCTGGAACTTGGCGATGGTTGCGTCGTCGAGATTCTTTTTCCAGTTGAAGGAAGGCGAGCAGTTGTAGGCCAGTAGTTTGCCGGGGAACTTGGCGCGGATGGCTTCAGCAAACTTGCGGGCGAAATCCAGATCCGGCGTGCCGGTTTCGCACCACACCATGTCGGCGTAAGGGGCGTAGGCGAGACCGCGCGAGATGGCTTGATCCAGCCCCTTGTAGGTCTTGTAGAAACCTTCGGAGGTGCGTTCGCCGGTGATGAAGGGTTTGTCGTTGTCATCGAAATCGCTGGTGACGAGATCTGCGGCTTCGGCGTCGGTGCGGGCCAGGATCAGGGTAGGCACGCCCATCACATCGGCGGCGAGGCGGGCGGCGTTGAGCTTTTGCACGGCTTCCTGGGTGGGTACCAGCACCTTGCCGCCCATGTGGCCGCATTTCTTGACGGCGGCTAACTGGTCTTCAAAATGCACGCCGCTGGCGCCGGCGTTAATCATTGCTTTCATTAGCTCGTAGGCGTTGAGCACGCCGCCAAAACCGGCTTCGGCATCCGCCACGATCGGGGCGAAGTAGTCGATGTAGCCTTTGTCGCCAGGGTTTATGCCCTTGGCCCACTGAATTTCATCGGCGCGCTTGAAGGTGTTGTTGATACGCTCTACCACGGTCGGTACGGAATCCACCGTGTATAAAGACTGGTCTGGGTACATCGACATCGAGCCGTTGTTGTCGGCGGCAACTTGCCAGCCGGACAGATAGATGGCTTTCAGGCCGGCTTTGACCTGTTGCATGGCTTGACCACCGGTGAGCGCGCCGAGGCAGTTGATGTAGGGCTGGGTATTCACCAGTTGCCACAACTTCTCCGCGCCGCGACGGGCCAGGGTATGTTCGATCAGCAGCGAACCGCGCAGGCGGATCACGTCGGCGGCGCTATAGTTGCGCTGGATACCTTTCCAGCGGGGATTTTCGGCCCATTCTTTGGCGAGTAGAGCAGCCGCCTGTTCGCGTGTGGTCATTTCGGTCACCTCATATAAGTCATTGAAAAATTCCGACAAGCTTGCCAGGAAGACTCGTCGCTAGACAGCAGTATAGAGGGGTTGCAGCGCAGCAGCAATAGTCTTATATAAGACTTTATTGATTAATATTGTTAAATTAATCAATATGTTGCTATGTATGTTCCACATTGTGGGAGATATTTTTCGGGAGTGAAACGTACGGCCCGTGTAAAACTTATGTCTTATATATGACTCGCGGTCAGGTTTAGTTGAGGGCTACGGCGCTGACGATTACGCCGTCTTCGTCGGCATACAAATATTCTCCTGGCTGGAAAGTGACTCCGCCGAAGCTCACGGGAATGTCGGCATCGCCAATATTCTTTTTGACGGTTTTGAGCGGGTGAGTACCCAAGGCGAAAACGCCGATAGCCATACCGGCGATGGCGCGTGCGTCACGGATGCAGCCATGGACGACCAGCCCGGCCCAATCATTGCTGGCGGCGAGTTGCGCCAGTTGGTCGCCGACCAGCGCACAACGCAGCGAGCCGCCGCCATCAATCACCAATACGCGACCAGCCCCTGGTTGCTCGACGGCTTTTCGGACCAGTGAGTTGTCCTCGAACAGCTTGAGCGTGGCGATGGGTCCGTGGAAGGCGCGGCATCCACCATAGGAGCGGAACATCGGCGCCACGACGCGCAAGCGACCCTGGCGCAATTGATCTTCGTGGGCATCGAGCAGGTCGGCGGTGTGTAGGTCCATGTCGGGTTGCGAATCAAATGAAAAACGGCGACCCGGTGCGGGCTCGCCGTGCAGGGGCGACGTGAAATTAAACGGCGTGCTCGACGGCTTCCTCGAACACCAGCTTGACCTTCTGTTCGGCGTCGAGATCAATGGTGACTCGCCCACCGCCGGCCAGTCGTCCGAACAATAACTCGTCGGCGAGTGCCGAGCGGATGGTGTCCTGAATCAGGCGCGCCATGGGGCGCGCGCCCATCAGCGGGTCGAAGCCCTGCTCGGCGAGCCAGGCCTTGAGTGTGTCGGTGAAAATAGCTTCGACTTTTTTCTCGTGCAACTGGCCTTCGAGCTGCATCAGGAATTTATCCACCACCCGCAGGATAATTTCCGGATCGAGAGCGGCGAAGGAAATCGTGGTGTCGAGACGGTTCCTGAACTCCGGCGTGAATATCCGCTTGATTTCCGCCATCTCGTCGCCCGCCTGGCGGGTGGCGGTGAAGCCCATGGTGGCCTTCTGTAGCGCCTCAGCGCCGGCGTTGGTGGTCATAATGATGACGATATTGCGGAAGTCGGCCTTGCGCCCGTTGTTGTCGGTCAAGGTGCCGTGATCCATCACCTGCAAGAGAATGTTGAAAATATCCGGATGGGCTTTTTCGATTTCGTCGAGCAGCAGCACGGCATGCGGTTTCTTGGTCACTGCCTCAGTCAGCAGCCCTCCCTGATCGAAGCCAATATAGCCCGGCGGGGCGCCGATCAGGCGGCTCACGGCATGGCGTTCCATGTATTCCGACATGTCGAAGCGGATCAGCTCGATGCCCATGCAGTAGGCCAGTTGGCGCGCCACTTCAGTTTTGCCGACACCGGTCGGGCCGCTGAAAAGAAAGCTGCCGATGGGTTTCAGCGGACTGCCCAGTCCGGAGCGGGACATCTTGATGGCCTTGGTCAGCGCGGCGATGGCTGGATCCTGGCCAAACACCACGCTCCTCAGGTCACGCTCAAGATTCTTGAGGGCGCCGCGATCATCGCTGGAAACATGCTGGGAGGGTATGCGCGCAATCCTCGCGACGATTTCCTCGATCTCGGTCTTGCCGATGGTTTTCTTCTGTTTCGATTTCGGCAGGATGCGCTGGGCCGCACCGGCTTCGTCGATGACGTCGATGGCTTTGTCGGGCAGGTGCCGGTCATTGATGTATTTTGCCGAGAGTTCAGCGGCGCTGGAGATGGCTGCGGCGGAGTATTTGATGCCGTGGTGTTCCTCGAAATGCGACTTGAGTCCGCGCAGGATCGAGACGGTTTCCTCCACCGATGGTTCGTTGACGTCGATCTTCTGGAAGCGCCGCGACAGCGCGTGATCCTTTTCAAAGATGCCGCGGAACTCCTGGTAAGTGGTGGCGCCGATGCATTTGAGGCTGCCGTTGGACAGCGCCGGCTTGAGCAGATTGGAGGCGTCGAGCGTGCCGCCCGAAGCGGCGCCGGCGCCGATCAGGGTATGTATCTCGTCGATGAACAGAACTGCTCCCGGAGTTTCCTGCAGTTGCTTGAGCACCGCCTTGAGGCGTTGCTCGAAATCACCGCGGTACTTGGTGCCAGCCAGCAGCGCGCCCATGTCGAGGGCATAAACAGTGGCGTCGGCGAGAACTTCCGGTATCCGCCCTTCGACGATGCGCCGCGCCAGCCCTTCGGCGATGGCGGTTTTGCCGACGCCGGCCTCGCCGACCAGCAGGGGGTTGTTCTTGCGGCGGCGGCAAAGCGTCTGGATCACCCGCTCCAGTTCCTTGTCGCGGCCGATCAAGGGATCGATCTTGCCCAGCAGCGCCAGCGCGTTGAGGTTTTGCGCGAAATTTTCCAGGGCGCCGCCGCCGGCCGGATTTTCCTGTTCCTGCTCGGCCTGTTCGGCTTCGCCGCGGGTGACTGGCTGCGGTGATTTGGTGATGCCGTGGGAGATGAAGTTCACCACGTCGAGGCGTGTCACGCCTTGGCGTTGCAGGAAATAAACCGCATGCGAATCCTTCTCGCCGAAGATGGCGACCAGCACGTTGGCGCCGGTCACTTCTTTTTTACCGGAGGATTGAACGTGCAGAATGGCGCGCTGGATCACGCGCTGGAAGCCGAGAGTCGGCTGGGTGTCGATTTCGTCGGTGCCGGTTACGGTGGGCGTGTGCTCGGCGATGAAGGAGGTAAGCTCCTTGCGCAGCTCCTCGACATTGGCGGCACAGGCGCGCAACACTTCGGCAGCAGAGGGGTTGTCGAGCATGGCGAGCAGCAGGTGTTCCACCGTGATTAGTTCATGGCGCTTCTGGCGCGCATCCATGAACGCCATGTGCAACGAGACTTCCAGTTCCTGCGCAATCATTTCAATTTTCCTCCATCACGCACGCCAGGGGGTGCTGGTTCTGGCGGGCAAAAGCGCTGACTTGCTCGACCTTGGTGGCGGCCAGGTCATGCGGGAAAATCCCGCAAACCCCCTTGCCATCACGGTGCACCATGAGCATGACGAGGGTCGCCTGCTCACGGCTCATGCTGAAAAACTTTTGCAGCACCACCACCACGAAATCCATCGGGGTGAAGTCATCATTCAACAACACCACTTTGTAAAGCCGTGGCGGCTTGGTTTTTCTGTGCTCGGTTTCCAGTACCGCGCCACCGTCGCGGTCGCTTTGCTTGCGTGTTGCCATAGGGCGATTCTAATGCGAATTGATGAATCTGCAACACTGCTAACAACAAGGATAAATGCCCGTCTTTTCCCCGTATTCAAAAACCGCAGGTTGCAAATGCATTTTGCCGGAATGATCTGCATTGCATCTTATGTTGTTGTGCAGCATAAAAAAAGCTTGACGTCGGGATATAAAGTGCGTACAAAGCTCAACGTGTTTGTCTTTGTCAAGATCACCGCAATGTCGAAAGCCCCGCAGTCCTTCAAATTCCTGAATCACCGCTTGGCGACTTCTGCAACTGTTGCGAACTTGCAGCTCAAACATGCCCCGGAGTGTCCTCATGGCATTCCGGTTTGTGTGTTAACTTAAGGAATAAGGTTTATGGCTCTAGGTACTGTTAAGTGGTTCAACGACGCCAAAGGTTTTGGCTTCATTACGCCGGATGATGGCAGCGAAGATCTCTTCGCGCATTTCTCCGCCATCAATATGCCCGGCTTCAAGTCTCTGAAGGAGGGTGAAAAGGTTTCGTTCGAGGTGGTGCAAGGCCCGAAGGGCAAGCAAGCCTCCAACATCCAGAAAGCTTAATCCGCGCGTTCCAACGCAGGATGCCGCCCACTGTGGCTTTGCCACGGTGGGCTTTTTATCGTCCGTATTTGACGCAGTAGTCGGGCGTTACATCCGGGCGATCATGGCGTCGCCGAATGCGGAGCAGGACACTTCCTTGGCGCCGTCCATCAGGCGGGCGAAGTCGTAGGTGACGACCTTGTCCGCGATGGCGGCTTCGGTCGCGGCAATAATGAGGTCGGCGGCTTCGATCCAGCCCATGTGACGCAGCATCATCTCCGCCGACAGAATCAGCGAACCGGGGTTAACCTTGTCCTGGCCGGCATATTTCGGCGCCGTGCCGTGGGTTGCCTCGAACATCGCGACATTGTCGGAAAGATTGGCGCCCGGCGCGATGCCGATGCCGCCGACCTGCGCCGCCAGCGCGTCGGAAACATAATCACCGTTGAGGTTGAGGGTGGCGATGACGTCGTATTCGGCCGGTCGCAGCAGGATTTGCTGGAGGAAGGCGTCGGCAATGGCGTCCTTGATAATGATGCCGTTGGGCAATTTGAGCCATGGCCCGCCGTCAATTTCAACGCCGCCGAACTCGTTTTTCGCCAGCGCGTAGGCCCAGTCACGGAAGCCACCTTCGGTGTACTTCATGATGTTGCCTTTGTGCACGATGGTCACCGATTTGCGCTTGTTGGCGATGGCGTACTGCACCGCCTGGCGCATCAGGCGCTCGGTGCCTTCGCGCGAAACCGGCTTGATGCCGATACCGGAGGTGTTCGGGAAGCGGATCTTGGTGACGCCCATTTCTTCCTGGAGGAACTTGATGAGCTTGCGGGCGTTGTCGGACTCGGCTTGCCACTCGATGCCGCAGTAGATGTCCTCGGTGTTTTCGCGGAAGATCACCATATTGGTCTTGGCTGGATCCTTGAGCGGCGAAGGTACGCCCTTGAAGTAGCGCACCGGCCGCAAGCAGACATACAGATCGAGCTCTTGACGCAGGGCGACGTTGAGGGAACGTATCCCGCCGCCCACCGGCGTGGTCAGCGGGCCTTTGATGGAGATCACGTAATCCTTGATCGCTTGCAGAGTTTCTGCGGGCATCCAGACATCGGGGCCATAGAGCTTGGTGGATTTTTCGCCGCAGTAAACCTCCATCCAGTGAATCTGTTTCTTGCCGCCGTAGGCCTTGGCGACCGCAGCATCGACCACTTTTTTCATCACCGGCGTGATATCCACGCCGATACCGTCGCCTTCGATGAAGGGAATAATGGGGTTGTCGGGGATAGCCTGGCCGGAAACGATTTTCTTGCCGTTCTGGGGAATTTTAATCAGCGAAGTGCTCATGCTTGCTCCATCGTGGGGTTGGTGAATGTGGCCAAATTAGCCCACCCGGCATTTTTTTATTATCCCCCAAAAATCCATTATTTCACAGTGTGCTCGCCGGGGCGGCTGATAGAATTGCCCGGTCACCATCCACCATCGCCACCAAGCTGGGCAAAGCAATTATGCAAGTCACGGACGGCCAGGGCATTATCGCGCGGGATATCGCTCTGGCGCTGATCGAAGGCTTTAATAAGCATTATCGGCTATTTCGCGAGTGTTCGGCCCAGGCCAAGGCGCGCTTCGATGCCGGCGACTGGCATGCCGTCCAGCAGGCGGTACGTGATCGCATCCAGTTCTACGATGATCGCGTCAAGGAAACGGTCGAGCGCCTGCACCGCGAATTCAACGCTGAAACACTCGACGATGCTGTCTGGCAACAAGCCAAACTGCTGTACATCAGCCTGCTGATCAATCACAAGCAACCGGAATTGGCGGAAACTTTTTTCAATTCGGTGTTTTGCAAGATTTTGCACAGCACTTATTTCCACAACGATTTTATTTTTGTACGACCGGCGATCTCGACCGAGTTCATGGATTCCGAGCCGCCGGCTTATCGCAGCCATTACCCGAACCAGGTGGGTTTGCGGGGCGCTATCCGTCAAATTCTGCTCGACTTTGGCTGGCAGCGACCGTTCGAGAACCTCGAGCGCGACGTAGCCTGTATTCGGCAGGCGGTGGAGCGGCATCTCGGCGAATGGCCCGAGCAGGAATATAACTTCCAGATACAGGTGCTGGATTCCGCTTTTTACCGCAACAAAGCGGCCTACATCATCGGCAAGGCGATCAATGGCGGCGTCGAATATCCGTTCGCCGTGCCGGTATTGCACACCCCGTCCGGCAAGCTTTACGTCGATACCATACTGCTCGATGTCTGGCGCATCAGCATGTTGTTCTCTCTATCGCGCGCCTATTTCATGACCGACATGGAGGTGCCGTCGGCCTATGTCCAGTTTCTGCGCAGCATCATGCCCGGCAAGCCGCGTTCCGAACTGTACACCGTGCTGGGCCTGGGCAAGCAGGGCAAGACCATGTTTTTTCGCGACCTGATCCACCACCTACACCATTCGCAGGACAAGTTCGTTGTCGCACCCGGCATCCGCGGCTTGGTGATGCTGGTGTTTACGCTGCCGTCCTATCCTTATGTGTTCAAACTCATCAAGGACGTGTTCGGGGCTTCCAAGGATGTCGACCACGAAACGGTGCGGCGCAAATACCAACTGGTCAAGCAGGTCGACCGTGTCGGTCGCATGGCGGATACGCTGGAATTTTCCTATGCGGCATTGCCAAAATCGCGCTTTTCCGAGGATCTGCTGGAAGAGCTGTACAAGCTGGCGCCATCTCTGGTCGAGGAGGATGGCGACGATATTGTGATCAAGCATCTCTACATCGAGCGGCGCATGGAACCGCTCAACATCTATCTCGAGAAGGCCGAGCGCGAGGGCCGCCTGGAGCGTATCGACCAGGTAGTGCGCGAGTACGGCAACGCCATTCGCGAACTGGCTATCGCCAACATATTTCCCGGCGACATGCTGTGGAAAAACTTCGGCGTCACCCGTTACGGTCGCGTGGTGTTTTACGACTACGACGAAATCGAGTACATGACCGATTGCAAGTTCCGCAAAATACCGCCGGCGCCCTATCCGGAAATGGAACTATCGGGAGAGGTCTGGTATTCGGTGTCGCGCACCGATGTCTTCCCCGAGGAGTTCGCCACTTTTTTGCTGACCTCGCCGAACATCCGCGCGGCCTTCATGCGGCATCACGCCGATCTGCTCGACACTGCTTTCTGGCAGTCGGCGCAGGAGGAGATTCGTCGCGGCATGGTCAAGGATTTCTTCCCTTACGATGAGTCCTTGCGCTTCCAAAATGCACCCGGTGAAAACTGCCATGGCTAAGCCGGATTCAGGTCCGTCACGTTTGGGCCGGATCATCCTGTTCAACAAGCCGTATGGGGTGCTGACGCAGTTCACCTCGAGCGACGACCGACCAACCCTGAAAGACTATATTCCGCACCGCGATGTCTATCCGGCAGGCCGCCTCGATGCCGACAGCGAAGGCCTGCTGGTGCTGACCGGCGATGGGCGCCTGCAACAACGCATCGCCGATCCGCGCTTCAAGCAGACGAAGATTTACTGGGCGCAGGTCGAGGGAATTCCGGATACTGCCGCGCTTGAGGCGTTGTCTGAGGGGCCGGATCTGGGCGATTTCAAGGCGCAACCCTGTCACGTCCGCCTGATTCCAGAGCCTGATGCGCTGTGGCCGCGTAATCCGCCTATCCGCCAGCGTCGGGAAATCCCCACCGCCTGGCTGGAAATCGAGCTGCGCGAAGGCAAGAACCGCCAGGTGCGGCGGATGACGGCAAAGGTGGGTTTTCCGACCTTGCGCCTGATCCGCTGGGCGGTTGGTTCGTGGACACTGACCGGACTGGCCCCTGGCGCCTGGACGGAGATGGCTGGAGACCCCGGGATTTGTGTCAACTTGTAACCAGGCCATGCGTTAAGCGCACTGACACCTGTCTTCAAACGGGAGTGTCATAGGTAAACTCCATACTTACATATACTTAAAGGATATAAAATGAGCAAACTACTAGCCGCCCTGGTCGCCACCCTGTTCGCCACCGTTTCCGTTTCCAGCTTTGCCGCCAAGCACATGGCTGCCGAAGCCGCCAAGCCCGCCGAAGCGAAGATGGAAGCGAAAAAAGACGAAATGAAAGACAAGAAAGAAATGAAAAAAGATGCAAAAGATGCGAAAAAAGCAGTGAAAAAAGATGAAATGAAAAAAGAAGACAAGAAAGAAATGAAGAAAGAAGAAGCCAAAAAGTAATTTTGGAATCTTTTCTGAAAAAGGCAGGGGCGACCCTGCCTTTTTCTTTGGCTGACCAAAAGGAGTTGATCCATGAAACACCACAATAACTCCGTGCGCCGGTACGTCTTCTGGATGCTGCTATTCACCGCATCCGTCGGACAAGCACAGGGACTGTTGGAGCTGAACGCCGGGATACATCGTATCCATGCCGAAGTCGTCGAGACTCCCGCGAAGCGCGCCGAGGGCTTGATGTTCCGCAAAAGCCTGCCGGCGAATTACGGCATGCTGTTTGTCTTTGACCAAACTGCGCAGCACTGCATGTGGATGCGCAATACCCTGATTCCGCTTTCGGTCGCTTTTCTGGACGGGCAGGGGCGCATCATCAATGTCGAGGAAATGTTGCCGCAGACCGAGAACAACCACTGTGCGAGCAAGCCGGCCAAGTATGCCCTGGAGATGAATCCGGGTTGGTTCAAGAGCCGCGGGCTGGGCGCCGGGACGCCGCTCTCCGGTATCGATAAGGCGCCGTCGGCGCGCTAGATCAATAGCCGCTGGTTGCCGTTTCCAGATGCCGATACAGGTCGTCGATCACCATGCCAGGGTAACGCGCCCAATAGTTGGCATAGTCCCAGATGCCGTTGGCTTCATCCAGGCTGTATTCGGCCCACTCAACCTCGGCATGCTGCTCCAGGAAAGCGCGCAGGGTGGCGATGAGTTCACCACTGTCGAAGCCTGACTCGTTGCCCTCTGCAAGCTCATCGCTGCGTCCTGTCATCGGTTCGAGAATTTCGTCCTGATGGTCCACGATCAGCCCGGCTTCGATAGTGTCTTCGCTGACGCCGAAGCAGGCGATCAGATGCTTGCAGCTTTCGTTGGCGGCGCCGCAGTAAGGGCATTCGGCCACTTCATTCCCGGAATCTTCCGCAGATTCGATATCAAGGTGGGCCATGTCGGTTAAAAAAAGTTAGTGTGATTTTTGGTATCTGCAACGAGAAACGCGGCCGTAGCCGCGTTTCTGCGAGTCGTACTCGAACCCTGCCGCGAATCTCAGAGACCGCCGTTTTGCTGGGCTACCATGCAGAACAGCATGGGAATCGAGAACATGGTGTTGAAGCGTGAGGCCAGCATCGCCATGCGCGCGGCGGCGGCTTTGGCAGCGGGTTCGACCGCTACGATGCCGAGCGCCTTCTTTTGGTTTGGCCAAATGATGAACCACACATTGAAGGCCATCACCAAGGCCAGCCACATGCCAATGCCGATAGCCAGGAATGGTCTGGTGAGCATCAGTGCCTGGACCAGGTAGCCGCTCATGGAGGCCAGCAGCACACCGGTAACCACCGTCGACAGCGCCGACCAGCGGAACCAGAACAGCGCCTCGGGCGCGATGACTTTGCCGATGGCCGGCTTCTGCTCATCGGGGATTTTCGGCATGGAGGGGATCTGCACGAAATTGAAATACCACAACAGGCCGATCCACATGACACCCGACAACACATGCAGCCAGCGCACGAAAAATGTTGACCACGCGTGGTTGACTTCGATCATCGATCCAGTGGCTACGCCCGCCAGCAGAATGATCAAAATTAACAGGACAACGCCTGCGGTGATAGTCCGTCCGAGAGATTGGAAGATAGCGCCCATGGTTCAAATTTCTCCTGTTGAAAACAAAACAAAAGTCTAGCATAGGGGGGCGTCGATGGATAGGAAATTTGGCGGAATTCATGCGTCGCCCCCAGTAACCATACGGGCTTCCTGCCTATTGCGGTTCATCCACTTCTTTCAATACGCCCCTGCGCCCAGCCTCGCGCAAAGTGCAATTCAACGACGTCGCCGGTGGCGAGTTGTTGACCGTTGCACACCACTTTACCCTGACTGTTGCGCACGATGCTGTAGCCGCGCTCCAGCGTCGCCTGGGGGCTGAGTTGGGCAAGGGCGGCGGCACATCCGCCCAATCGTTCATGTTGTTTCGCCAACCGGTATTTGGCGGCGGCATTGAGTTTCTGGCCGGCGAGCGCCAGGCGGGCGGCGAGCGGCTGGGTGGACGGTCGTGTCTGGCTGAGCCGCAAACGCCAGTGTTCCAATGCGCCGGCATGCTGCCGCAAGCGCCTTGCCAGCGCGGCATGCAGGCGGGTGGACAGATGGGCGGTCACTTGCCGGTCACGTCTCACTTGTGCGCCGGGGTGCAGCAAGCGGTGGGCCAGCAGATCGAGGCGCTGCATCCTGGATTCAAGCAAACAGCGCAAGCGGCGCTGCATCGCGCTGCCGAGCGCGGCAAGTTCATGGGTGGCGGCGAACCAGCCGGCGCTGACCAGTTCCGCCGCCGCAGTCGGGGTTGCCGCGC